>Ga0123342_1009373_pt1 | contig 11759 bp, 4 predicted proteins | sample Turbeawhitnodule_FD_89960 | JGI IMG/M metagenome (GOLD analysis project Ga0123342, IMG submission 89960) | Root nodule microbial communities of legume samples collected from Mexico - Turtle bean Mexico white nodule | ecosystem: Host-associated > Plants > Roots > Nodule | place: Mexico: Nepantla... | reverse complement strand
GATTGTTTTTCTGGTGCTGTGCTTTTTGCTTTGTGTTTTGAAAAACTGAATTCTTTATCAAGATATTCTCGAAGCAATTTCATTCAAGGCTTAAAAGTTTTCGAAATCCCTCTTTAAACCATTCCCCCCCCCCCCCCCTCTCTAGTTTAAAGTCATACATTCTAACATATACTCCTCTACAGTCATGTTCTTTTGTTGGAGTGTTTGAAGTTTGTCGATCAACTCCCTATTGTAGTAAGAAGGATTATGGTGGTGTCTCAAGGCTCTCCTAAGGTCATTCCAATATTCAATGGGAGGGTCCTTGTGGAGGCGCCTATTTCTCTTTAAGGTTGTCCACCAATACATAGAATTTCCTTGAAAGCTTAAAGTGGCTAAGGGTACCTTCCTCTCCTCACTAACATGATGGCAAGAAAAAAATTGTTCTACTTTCATTTCCCAATCTAGGTATCAACATTTTCCTTTCCATAAAAATGAGGTAAGTCTACCCTAATCTCTTTTTGGATTTCCCTTCTAGTTCTTCTAAGTGGAGGTTGATAATATTCATTCACTCTAAGACTCCCCTCAGTATGTGAGTCACTCGACCTAGAACTAGATACATGTGAAGATTTTTTTTAATTTTCTTATGTATTCATCTTTTTCTCTAACAATTTTCAACTCTTCTTCCAATATTACAAGATGGGCATCTCTTTCTTTTTTATCTTCCAAAATTTAGCCCCATGTTGCAATTGTCTAAGTGATAGTGATTGAAAATTAATCTCTAGCCAATTGTTTCAAAAGAGATTTTGTGGATTTTCTATCACTTTCACTATGACTTGAAGAATGAGTACACATGTTTAGAGTTGTGTGATAAAAGTAATTTCCAAAAAGAAAGATAGATGGAGTGAAGTAGGTAATTTCACAAGAAAGGGAGGTGGATCACTAGGATCTCTTAAAGCCTTTCCTTGCCAAATACCATCCCACAACACTTTCACAAACCTTTTTATAAGCAATTTACTTAGAGCACAATCAAAGATGAAAACAAAATTTTGATGCAAGAAATATGAAAATCAAATAAAAGACACAATTGAAAATCGCTATCTAGAAAGCTTTTAAAACTAGGCGTTTCCTAAGGTGAGGCTTCTTGGAACATTGAACCTTGAAGACACACTTACCCACTAAGACGAATTTAATCCACTAATTAATCAAAGTCTTGCAAATTAGAACTCAAAGAAATACAAAGAAAATTAGGTCAACAAATTTTTATGCACAAAAAAATTAAAGACCTATTCTATGCACTCCTTCACTTGTAGCTCCATTTGGTATTTGTGTATATTTTTGTGTGAGTTTGTTGTTGTCCCTTGCTTTGTCTCCTTAGGATACTCAACCTTAGATATTCGGTTTTTACCTCTTTAGTGATGTAGCTTACACCAAAAATTTTCAGCTCCACAACTCACCAAAGCACCATAGGTCACTTGCACCAAAAGAGGTCAAACAATTTCAAAGCAACAAAACTCAAATTTAAAATTAAGGACTACTTCAAATGGGATTGGTAATTAACATGACTTGAAAGAGTGGTCAAAAAATTGAAAATCCATAAATTAAAGTTCACAAGAAAAATGTAGCACACAAAATGGAATCCTAGTGAATGGAACTAGAATAGATAAATAAAACCAAAATTGCACTACAGAATTTTTGTATAAATTTTCTTTTAACTTGTCGAATTTATGCTGGACAAATTACTCCAAATTTTAATTTGAAATTCTAACCACATAAACTTCAATGTTTAAACTCAATGTAGGCACTGGAATTTTACAAAGTGTGGCAAATAATTACAATAATATTTTCAAATTCACTACTCATTCAAATTTTCCAAAGTCAATTTTTTTTTGCTTTCCGTTTTTCATTTACCATTTTTTTCCTATTTTGAATTTTGATATAGTTATTTTTTAAAACTTTTCTTAACACATCAAACTGCTCAAATCCAAAATTTCATATTTTTGCACCAACACAATTAATTTTGATAAATGTTTTCAGCCACCACAGAAACTGTGAAATAGAGAAAAACATATACTGGAATTAAAAACAGCATTGGAAACTTCAAAAACATAATAGAATTGGGTGGAAAATGAACTTGTATGGAGCTAACAATAAGTATGAACTCAAATCTGAAAAAAAAATAGAAAAGACACCAAAGCTCAAATTCAGAAGATAACTTGTACTCATTAAAATCAAGCAACCAAATATAACAACAAAAGTACTACATAGAATTGATGACAATTTTGGATGAACATGACATTGACAATACTTGAATGGATTCAAAAAATAATAAAATGACTCAACCACAATTAATTTGCACCTATTAAAACAACAAGAACAACTCAATTAAAAAAAAACAGCATAACTTACTCAATGGAAACCTACAACACATTGAAATGGACGATTCAAGAATTGGAAGAGTTTGAACAGATTAAAATTGCAAAAAACATCATAAAATGATTTGTAACTTGAATTGAAAACACATGACAATTAAAACAGCATATGAACAACATGGAAATGAATACAAAACAGAAATTAAATGAAAAGAAGACATTTATCTCTTGAAGAACCAAAGCTCTAGATACCAAATGATGGTGTTGCCTTCATGACCGATTGGATTCCTTGAATTTTTGTTGGAGTTAGCGAAAGCTTGATGAAGGAGATGGAATAAGGATGGCTCCAATGGAGCTATGGTTTCCTTGAGGGTGCATGAGAAGTAGGGAGAGTGATTAGTTGGGCCATATCACTTGAAAAAGGGTGAAGAAGAAGATCAAGGTGTCTATCCTAGAGAGTCTAGGCAAGGGAGTGAGAAAACATGCAAACTTGGCAACAATTCACTCATATATTTGATCTTAATAATCATGAGCCAAGCACCTCAATTTATAGAAGAGAGGACTTAACATTTTGGAGCCAAAATTTGAAAATTTAAAATAAAACTCTCCAAAGAGAAGGTGCCATGTGGAGTCATGCTTTCCATGTTTAGCTCACACATTCCATGATAAATCCACCCCACTCCTAGGCTGCCATGTGGACTTCCAATTGCTGCATACCAAGGTAATTTTTGTCCTCCAATGTACCATAGACATTTTATGGTTACATTGGGCTCAAAGAAAACCAATTGTTACCTTAACTAGTCACTTGTAACCCTAACTAGACCTATTTTACTATTGGCACAAATATAAGCCCAAAAAACCTATGCTACTTGACCCAAATATTTGGTCCAATTCTTTTATACTACTAGGCCCAATACATGGCCCATGAAATCCTAAAACACTTATACAATTTCTTTAAGCTAAAGCTTGGCCCAAAATAATGTTGACTAGTCAGAAACTCATCTTGTGTTCTTCTGACCAAAGCTCTAGTTTATGTTTTGATGACTTGGAGGTCTTCTTGTATATGTTTGTACATTCCTTCACCCTAGAATTGTCCTCTTGATTGGGCTTACAAAAATAAACAAAATCCTAATTAGACCCGTACGTGCAAATAAATCCATAAACTACCTTTAGGTCTTCATCCTTCTTATTATGTAGTTGTGTGTGGCTAGGGGCTTTGCCATCAACTTCGATGTATCATGGTGCATGCATTTTATTTGAAGTGGTTTGTTGTTTTTTTTATTACGCATGCCTTTGCATTTTTTGAAACATAACCTAGTTAATCGATTAGATTTTAGCCCTTAATTGATTAAACCATAATTTGTAATCTATTACGCTCCATGGTACATGTAAAATTGGATAAAAAATTAAGTATTGATTTATTTGTACAATATGTTAAGATTTGCATGAAATGTTAATTTTAACTAAGAAGGTTACATGGTTTAGAGATTATGTTGTCATTTATATTGTAATTAGATTGTAAAAAGAAATCCATTCATAATTTGTAATTAGATGTAATGAAGTTGATAATGTTGTATGCATGATGTTAATTATTATTTTTACAATTGGTAGAAATATATGATTGAAATTTGTAAAAAAATTATTAATTGTAAACAAATGATGTCAATAGATGGTACATATATTGTTATTTAGTATTGTAATAAGTTGAAATTATTAAAAAAATTGGAAGGGGTCATAAGCTATTAGATTTGGATGCATAGTCGATTGTGTCCCATTATCTAATTGATTACAATGTATCATGTAATTGATTAAGGGTTTGTGTGTAATCAATTAAGATTGTTAGCTTAATCAATTAGGCTGCGGTGGACATATATGTTTTAGTTTTGCAATAAATTAATAAATTATAAAAAAAAATCCCGGGTATTTTCATAAATGAAGTAATAATAAAATTATATCCTTCACATAATAATATTGATTTTAAAAATAAATTATTATTTTTTTTCTTTAATTACAAATTTCAAACACAAATCCATTTATATATGTATCTACCTTAATATATAAATATTAATATTTATTTTAATTCAAATCCTTCACCATTTCAAGATATGGGTATTTGGATAAATTCATAAATTATAAAAAAAAAATACATTTCAATCACATCAATCATATCTTCTACAATCTTTCCACTCATATATACTCACTTTCCACTCACTTTTCTTACATCCAAACAACATAATTTTCCACTCTCTTTTCCCTCCTTTCCTTCCCTTTCCATTCTCACCCTAATCCAAACAAAGCATTAAAGATATCTAAAATTTTAGCAAATTTGTATGTCTTTGGTTTTTTGTCTTAACTTGTTGACAATCTAAGTTCTTAGTTGCAAACTCTATTTACCACTTCATACTTAATCATCAAACCTCATTTTCAAAGCTTACATCTTACTAGCTTTAAGATGAGTATATGCTTCTTCAAATATTTCACTAACTTCTTACACTATCATCATTAGGAAAACATATTCTTCCTTAAAAAAGAATTATCTCATCATTAGTTTTAGAAAATCCATGTCTGAGCTTGCACTTTTAAGTCTAATAATGGGTTTCCCTAATCCTCTTTCTTAAATCATAAGAAAACTTAATCTTATTCCACCTCATCACATTTAAACTAGGGTTCATAAATTTTTTATAAACAACATATTGTGCACCATTAGGGAAGATAAAAGTAAGGACATCTTACATAAAATGTCAGCCGTTGAATTTAGTGTCTTGGAATGGTACTTCAATTTAGTGTGAGAGATTTTAAGCAACTCCATCCACTCTTTTGGGTCTAAAAAAGTTACTTCAAACTAAAAACTCCAAACTTGACATTATATAAATGATGTTGCAAATCCCACATCGAGTAGAGATAATGATATTTCGTAGCATATAAGTGGGTGCAAGCCTCACTTTATGAACTAATTTTATAAGATTGAGTTAACCTTAAAATCCACTATTTAATATGGTATCAAAGTCATGTAGAGTCTATCCTAACGAAAGTTTGTTAGGCTTATCAAACCACCTGCTATCCATAAATATATAGTCTCACACAGGAGTTGGCAGCTTTTGTTGACCTGAGAAGGGTGTGATATTTCGTAGTATATGAAATCTTAAGTTTTCAATTACATATAGACATAAATTATAACTTATACAAGTTATAACTCTCTTTTCTTACATCAAAGTAACAACTATACATTTTAAAAAAATAGATTAAAAATTACTAACATTATGATGTAATCCAATTTTCCTTTATACTATAGGAAGCTCATTAGACAACTCTTATTCCATACAAAATTCCTACTCTTATTCAATACAAAATTCCTAATCAATTTAATTAATGACAATATTAACTTGATAACTTTGTTCATAATTTTTTATAATTATCTATTAAATCTAAGAAACTTCTAATCTAGATTATGGTATTTAGTGATTTCCAACTTAACACTACTTCTATCTAACTGAAGTCTAGAACGACCTTTTGATATGACATGTAATAAAAAAAAGTCCATCTCCTCGAGTAAAATTCATTCTTTTAACAACATTTCTTCAACCTATAGCATTATTAGTTTACCAAAATTTTTTTATAAAAGATTTCATGTTAGGTATCACTATGCAACTTAACATCTCACATGGGCTGACACCTCAAGTAACAACAATCATCTGCCATCACATGAAAAAAGTATTATTAAAAAAAGAAAAAGAAAGAAAATACAAAAAAAATATGGGAGACTACACCAAAACCCATATGTTAACAAAAACAAGACATAGGTAGATTATACTTATTCATAAAGAATTCTAATAACAGACTAGATGGAAGCCTATTATACCAATGAAATGATTCTCTATGAATAAATCCTAAATTAGCTAACTTATCAGTACACGCATTCCCTTCACGAAAATCTTCTTTAACCCTAAACCTGATTTTCCAACAGTAATTAAGACAAGTATTTTATCGATTACGAAGCATCCACAGAACATTAGTCCTAGCAGTAAACGCAGCACAAACCAAGGTAGAATCACATTCAAGCCAGACATTAGTAAGCCTCATCTTTTGAGCTTCCTCCATTGCATGTATAACACCATAAAACTCACAATCATAGTGGTCTGAACTTCAAAAAAGGCAGAGAAAGCACCAATACACTCCTCCATACTCCCACAGAAAATACCTCTACAAGTAGCAAGATCAGGATATCCTCTAACAGCCCCATCAGTGTTAATTTTAACCCAGCCGGATGAAAGAAACTTCCATCTAACAGGAAGAGGACGAAGAATTAATTTTATTTTTTGAGATAGTTCTCTTATACAGAAGAATTAAAATAGTTATCTTAAACAAGAATATTTTTATGAGTGATTTTTCGATAAGAGTATTTTTAGGGATTTTATTATTTTTGTATATTTAATTTTCTCGATTAATTGTCTCTTTTAATCTATGATTGTTATCTTTAGTCTTTAAAAAATAGTTTTTTTTAAATTATCATATGATATATTTCAACCTAAATTTTTTGTTACACTTCTAAAATATAATTATATGTATTTAAACATATGTATTGATATTAGATTTAAACATTTAAAATATTTATTTATTATAATTTTTAATTATATAACATAAATATTAGATTTTCTCTATTTTATTTTCACTCTTTTATTTTACTATTATATATTATGATATGATATTTATTTAATATTTATATATTTATAATTTTACTAACATTGATTTGCATATTATTAAACTATAATTAAATACTTTTTTCCAGTATCATAATTAAATCTTAAATCATTTTCTAATTAAATCACATGAGTTTAAAAATATTAGCATGTGCATATATTTTTTAAATGTATAACTTTTACGTCATCATTTTTATCTTGGAATATCCAGTTTGAATAGCTGGCTTCGTAAGCATATTTGACTGTGCCAATTGAATAACAAATTAAATGAATTTTCATGTAATGTCATCATTAAACTAATTTATCAGGACAATCACAGATTCACAGTTCATATATTTTATACAATCTTTGATTACTTAATATAATATTATTTTATTTATGTTTATTATCATATAAATATAATATTTATTATTAAAAGAAGGTGTTAAAAGATGCTCTATTTTTTTTTTTTAAAAAAAAGGTGGTTATCAATGATTTTCCTTTCCTAAATTCAAACAAATAAACCTTAATAAATTAAATTTGACATTACTTTGCTTACAAACTTTCCCTAAGACTTTCAAACATATATGACATAACATAACACCTTTTAATAGCAGTCTGTTTTTTTTTCTCTCACAATAATTATACACAGTGACGCTCATAATTCAAAAAAAAATTATATGATTAAATTTGTTTATACATTTAGGTGATCCTATTTTAAATCTTATATTAATAGAATTTCTTTTAAAAGATATTAAATAACATATATATTTTATTAATGTGGTGGAAATAAAATAAAATAAAATAAAGAAATTGTAATTATTAATTAAAACACTTGTAATATATATTAGAATTTAAAATAATTTGTAATTATCATAAAAATTATCAACTGATAAATTGTAATATCTAGAGAATTTATTGTGACATAACAATTTTGTTATGTACGTTAAGAGTGTATATTTTTCTAAGTCTCGAGTTTCAATGTATAAATTCTTATTATATTTATTGATAAATATTTCTATATTAGAGCTATTACAAATTCAATTATGCCTCTTTTAGGTTTTTTAAAATGTGGTTGCAGAAGGCATCTTGGAGTTAATGAAGAAGTCTTGGACTGAATCGTTGTTGGATGTCCTATCCTTATTCTTCAGCATAAGCTCAAACGTTTCAAAAGTGAGCTAAAGGGCTGAAAGAAGATTGATTTAGGGAATACTCATTTTATGGTGGCTCTTAAGCAGAAATATCTTCTGGACATCCAACAGAAGCTTGAATCTGCCATCAATAAGGAGAAAGTTGTTCTTTTGACTCAAGAAAAACTGGCCAAAAAGGAGTTAGATCAAGCTCTTTTTTGTCAGCATCTTTTCTGGGAAGAGAAGGCTCATGTGCTTTGATTTAAAGATAGAAACAAGAATACTGCCTTTTTTCACTCTTTGATCAAACAAATGAATAATTCCAATAGCGAAATTTGAAGGTCTAAGAAAATTGATTGACTTTCTTGGTGTGAATTATACCACGTATTATGTACAAAATGTTACACCTGTTAGCACCAATAGGATCTTCTAGACAAATATACTAGTCGTTTTAAGTAGTGAGATGGATTTGTGGAATACTTTGGTAAAAAGTACAACTGCAACTGATTTATGACATTTGTATGTGATATGATTTAAAATAGACAATGATATATTTAGGTCTATGACTTTAATTGAGTGTTATATTAAGATGTTACTTAATCTTGTGTATATTTCTTCACAATGAAAAAAAGAAAATTTAAACAAATTTAGATGATGTTTAAGGGTGAACACCAGTTATCACCACTACTAGTCACTAACATACGTTCTACTTAAATTGTACTAATTATAAACAACTGAAATGAAAAGTAATGCTATCATCAATTTGGTACAATACAAATGGAAGCAGTGCTAATAAATTAACTACTAGAGTTGTCTTTCCAAGTCATCACATTCGTCCTAACAAACACAAACATAGTTGGACTAATATGCTAAAATACTTTCAACGTAAATTTGTAACAAAGTTCTTTTAACACATTTTCAACACTAAACTCTAGAAAATAACTTACATAACATGGACAAGGAACATTTGGTTCATCAGGCATAAGTTACTAAATTTTGAGCAAAGAAAGACAAGGTGGTGTAAGTGGATTTTAGGATTGCACATTTTATAGTGGCACTTTGTTTATGAATTTTTGTTTTAAGTAGAATACGGTGAGAAACCCAAAGAAGATTTTCACTGGACACAAACTTAACCAAGTGGTTAAGTAAGTGTGAAGATTCCCTTCTAGGGGGCAAAGAGAAAAACACAATATATATGGTGAAGATGATGATGAAGACTTGCGAATATAAAAAAACATAAAATGGAATAAAGCATGATGAAAACCAAAATAAAGGAAAAGACAAGGATAAGCAAAATAGTGAAAGAGAAATGGCGGAATGGAATAGAGAAAAATATGAAAGGATTAAGAGAAAGAAAGCTTACGGAGGAGATGACTATGGAGGTGTCACACCACTTGGAATGGTGGATGGTTCCAAGATGAGTGGTGAGGAGCCGCCACTTGAGGTGCACTACTCTCAATATAAGACCCAAGAACTTTAGGAGACAAAGTTCACTAATCTTTTAACCAGAGTTTCTTTACTATTCAAATTCAATGTCCCAATACATGAGGCAAGACACCTTATTTATAGGAAGGGGTGCCTTGGTGGGCAAGATGGGGGAGGGGTAGAAAAGGAAGATGAAGGGGGTGGCCTAGGGGTTGGCGATGGTCAATGTCGCCCATTAGTCATAGCTTCTAAAAGTTAGGGCTACCTTTTTAACCTAATGGACTTGGCACAAGTCCAATTTGATAAATACACCCCCTATTATATTATATGATCCCTACTCTACTGAAATTAAAAACAAAGAGACTAGCTGGTGCTCAGCACCCATTTCTTGGGCTCTGTTCCTGGTGATTCTCTAAGGAATGATGGGCTCTGAGGCTAGTGGTTGGTCCTGACCTAGCCCTGAATCATGTGTCATACTTCAGGTTATCCTTCTGGAAGGTTGGGCTTCGTTAGTGGATTTTCTATCTCTCAGGTCTTCATCATGCTCTCTGGGTGGGAGAGAATTTGTCTACTAATTTGCAACACCTGCAGAGAAAAGAGTTAGATCACTAAAAGAATGACCCCCTAAATATGTGTCAGTTTAATCTAACTCATAAGCATTATCATTGATCCTTTTGATGATCTGGAAGGGGTCATGACCACGAGGTAGGAGTTTTTGAGTAGGGAAACAATCCTTCCTCAAGTGAAGTCAAACTCAGACCCCAAGTTCAAAGATCAATGCCTTGCGCCCCTTATTGACATGTTGCACATACTTGCCTACCTTCTTTTCAACTTGGCACTTGATGTGTCCCATTATCATCTTCTTTTTGTCTATTTGTGAAGACAAATAGGGGGAGATTTATGTTGTGTGTTTGTTTTTCGTTATTAATTTCTGCAAAACAGTTTGTATGGTTGGTTAAAGCCTTATAGGTTTTTGCTCTGATATTTTGCTCTGATATTCTGTCTCTGTTTCTAAGCTAACCAAATATCAGAAGTTCTATACTTTGTTGAAAACTATGTCTTGCAGGAACTGCTTCAGATTCAATCAATCCAACACAAGCAATCAGGGATTTGTCTTCATCAAATAGGAGGAGATTGTTGAACCAAGTGTGTTCAAGCTTTGAAGAATCCAAACCCTTTGAAGGATGATGAAAGGCTAGTTGTGCTTGTTGTTGCTGAGCTGTATATTAGTTAGGATCTGGGTAGATTCTATGTATAATCCACTCTTGATTGAATCCAAAGCATAAGCATTCTCAATCCTTTTAAAAGAAAAGTGTTTTTCAAACTAAGTGAAAAACAACCTATTGTTTTGTCGAAACAACCGATTGCTTTATACTTAGGAGTTTTTAGAAAGGTTGAAAACGATTTTCAATGGTTGACTTGCTGTCAAAACCAAAACAATTGATTGATTCGTGGAAACAATCGATTGTTTGTTTTGGTACCATAACATAAAACTGTTTTGTGCTTTGACTGAGCATTAAATGTTTTTCTAACTATTTACGCTCCAATTTTTAATGCTTTGACCAGTCTTTAAATGCAATGAATAGTTTGTTAAGATTTGATAACAAACAACAACTTTGATTATATACAGAAAAAACATATTTGAGTTTTTCAAGAGATTGAGATTTTGAAAAGTTGAGAATTGCTTAGAGATTGCTTTGAACAAAGAGTGTGAGATAGGATTTTCATCTTGTATTGATTTCAGATTTGTTCTGTAACAAGTGTAATCCTTTGTATCTTTTGAAAGAAACCTTGTGTGTTTGCTGAGAAGTGTTGTGTGTTCTTGAGGGGATCAAGATAAGCATTTTTAGTGTTGTTGTGCTGGACCAAAGGGAGTGTGTGTCTTGAGGGGATCAAGGTCACTTCTTTGGTTGTGTTGTAAGTAATCTAGGGTTGATTGCTTAGTGGATTCCCCAGTTGTTTCTGGGAAGACAGGATGTAGCTCCGGGTTTAGAGTGAACCAGTATAAACCTCTGTGTGCTTTCTATTTATCCTTAATCTCTTTAAATTCAATTTTGACATTTGTGAACTGGTATAAACAACCAATTGTTTTCCTGGTGCTGTGTTTTTTGCTTTGTGTTTTGGCAAACTGATTTCCTTATCAACTGTTTCTCGAAGTAATTTCATTCTTGGCTTAAAAG
>Ga0123342_1009371_pt1 | contig 11762 bp, 8 predicted proteins | sample Turbeawhitnodule_FD_89960 | JGI IMG/M metagenome (GOLD analysis project Ga0123342, IMG submission 89960) | Root nodule microbial communities of legume samples collected from Mexico - Turtle bean Mexico white nodule | ecosystem: Host-associated > Plants > Roots > Nodule | place: Mexico: Nepantla... | reverse complement strand
TGAGTTCTTGACTTAGAACATTGATCCAATTCTAAGAAAAAGTGCCTAACTATTGTCCAACTCAAGTTGATTCCTAAGAATGTCAAGAATCATTCTCTTCTTTGCTATTGGAATCACATCAGGGTTGCATGTTGACTCCTTGAGTTAAAGCTTTGACTCCCAAGTCAAACCCTAATTATGTCCAAATTAAGCTCACTTATGTATCTATGTTTTTACATAACAAAAATCCTACTTTCTATACAATTTTCTACTTCTATTTTATTTACAAGGCTACACCTATACATTTTTACAAGACTAAGAAGAAGGAAAATATTTTTTCTTTCAAATGTTGATTCTTCCTCCGAAAGGCTTTATCTTCTCCATTCCTCTCAATCAACAATGTAGTGATTGGATGATCCTCAATCAGACATTCCCTCTTAAGAAGGATTTTTTCTCAGATCTGCATGATGCTCAGGGTTTGCCACCTTTATTAGTTCATTTTTTTTCTTCTAGGATCAAAGATCCATCTACATAAAATAAAAAACAAAATTTGAATGATTTTCTTTATTATGAAACCAATATTTCTAAAAAAGGATAAGTAAACATGATCCATTATGTTTTTTTTAAAAAAAATTATGAAAAGATATATGAGCCTTTATTTTAAAATCAAATATTTCTTCACTTTATTTTGTTCGTTTCCTTGTGCTGTGCAGGGACAAAACAATGTTTTTGATATTTTTGTATAGAAAAATTAAATTTATAACCTTCTGATCTTATAGTCAAAATCTTTTCTCATGATATCTACACAAGAGAAATGATGAATTAATCCAAAGACATTGCTAAAAAGATAAAAAAAAAATAAAGAAAAATATTACCCAAAATGAAGGATATGGAATCCTTAGTGAGAGGCACGCTAAGGAGAGGTTTGTTGCTTAGTAACAGGTGAAATTTTAAGGATCTCAATATCATTCTCTCTTCGACCTTAGAATGTACTTCACTCCTGATTTAAACTTATCTGGTTTTTGCCAGTAAAGAGGGAAACGAGGAGTATGGTCAGGGTAAAAGAATAGTCTCTTGTTGAGGATCTTTAAGGGAACACTTCAACTTAAAGAATTAACTTTTAAATTTTTTGAAAGATGAAGTATAAATAGAAAAAAAGCAGACCAAGCTGAGTACCATTCAGAGATATCCAACCAACCTCTGAATAGTGTTTCAACTAATCTAAATACATATTTTTTTAAAAACATTTGGGTCAATTTAAAGGTATCGACACAATATTAAGAAGGATGACAATATCCTACACTCAAAAAGAAAAAGATGAAAGAAAACATTGAACTCCTTAAATAAGAACTCATACACAAAAATGAAGTCTTCACCATTCATATTAGATTTCATGTATACCTTGTCCTTGGCGTTACACACCTCCGTGACAATGAACTCAACCATGTTATGAAAGCATATGGTAAAAGAAGAAACTAACTCCTCTACAACCTTTTTAGAGGTAAAATTAGAAGGGTGGGTGATAACTCTCAATTTTTCAATATTTTTCTAGACTAATTGTATTTCCTTGAGGTTTCTTTTATTCTTATTTTATTTTCTGTTTTTAGATTAGATTTTTTATAAAAACGTCTTTAAAATGACTTCTTGTAGCTTTAATATTTTACTTGAATTGTCTAATATAATGTTTTGACCTTTTGAATAGCTAATTATGAACTCGACCATGTTATGAAAGCATATGGTAAAAGAAGAAACTAACTCCTCTACAACCTCTTTAAAGGTAAAATTAGAAGGGTGGGTGATAACTCTCAATTTTTCAATATTTTTCTAGACTAATTGTATTTCCTTGAGGTTTCTTTTATTCTTATTTTATTTTCTGTTTTTAGATTAGATTTTTATTTTCTCCAAAAAAAAAATAGATTTTTTACAAAAACGTCTTTAAAATGACTTCTTGTAGCTTTAATATTTTACCTGAATTGTCTAATGTAATGTTTTGACCTTTTGAAGAGCTAATTTGGAGTTGGAATTGACCTAAGAATCGTGGAAGAAGTTGATAAAGAAGGGAGACCTAGAAGTCAAAAGCTAAAATGATGAAAAACTACAGAAATGAGCTTTAAAAGGTCGATCTTTCACTATAAATAGGGAGTAGACAGTCAACAGTAACAGTAATTGGCTCTAGGCGGTGAACAATGCTTGAAAAGATAAAGTTATAGAAGTCAATTAGGATGTGATTGAGAATTGAGGGTCATTAACTACCAAAGTTGAATCTCGTTCAAATGTAGAAAATCTATAAATAGAAATGATTACATAGAGAAAAAAGAAAGGGATAAAAATATATTAGAGATAGGGACTTAGAGAGTGAAGTAGATTAGTTTAGTTTATTATACTAGTTTTCTGTTTTTGACGTTTCAGTTATAATAAAAAGTTCTTCATTTTCTTCCACGCTTTTCTTCATTATTTCTTCTTCTCTTTACATTCGGTGTTTTGTAATCGTTGTTTGAAGTTGAATTTGATTTTAGAAATTGGTAATAGTGAAACGAAAATCATGTCAGATGATACTCTGTGTTAGTATTTTCTTCTTCAAAATATTTCCGAGAACTCTATTTTCAATTGAAAGTATTTTTTCTAAGAACATATAAACTTATTGGTTGTGTTTTCTTCAAGGACTCCAGATTTGGATCTCTTTTGAATTGAAAATGAAGATTCCTAACCATCATTTTTGTTCCCTAGTTTTCGTTCCATATTGACTAGCGACACAGTGGGTACCATAAGACCGAAAGAGGGAAGAGAAACAATCTTTTATTCAGTATCTATCTCCAATGGGAGAGAGTCAATACAACTCAAAGATGATTCATTTCCTCTAAGAGAGAAACATCTCTACTAACTAAAGGGCTATTTTCATAGGAAGAATAAGAAAACGAAGAAGAGGGGGCCATTAAAAACATACACAAAGGGTGACATGAACCTAAATGGAAATAGTGACGAATGGAGAAAAATTATCTCACAAAAGCTTAAAAAGTAAGAAGAATGTGAAAATATGAAGGAGGGGTATAGTCGAATATAAAATTAATTAAGCATTTCAAACGTTTCACATTCCTTGCAAAACAAAAGACCCAAATGTTGTGTCCTAGGACAAAGTGACATAAAAAGATGAAAAATTAAATGTAATGCATCGTAAAATGAAATAACTCATCACATTACAAGTAAATTTCCCCATAAATGTTTATTATGAGTAAAAATCTTTCATAAATGCGTATGGGCAACAACCCTATGAGTAAAGCATATCATATGACATACATCGAGTACACCTTGATTAGAGAAAACTTCAGTCCTTGATAAGGTCGTAAAGCTTCAACTTATAAAACGGTTGTGAAAATGAAACCTTGGAATTAGTTACTTAAACTTAAATTGAGTTTGATAAATACAAAAACTCGTTCATCCACTTAATATATTAATATGTTCATCTGCACCTTATTCATGGATTTCAAACTTGGGAGTCTGGTGTACTATCGGACTTTGCAAATATTGGTAGATATAATACCCACTTCCAAATAACTCGAATGTATATATAACGAACTTGGTTATAATTGATCGAACGGAACCGCTTGATAACCAACTCATCTTAACCACTTTTGGATACTTAAAACCTACGTCGAAAGACCTATAAATATGCACTACTACTCACTTAATTTTCTCATTTATTACTTATATCAACACTTTTAAAAATTTCTCTAACATTTACTAATTTTAGCGTTTGAAAAATATTCTGTAGATGAATCTTCATATTTTTCAACAAGTTCAACAACCACTTTGCAAAAAAACCAGCTCGACTTCTCAAAGTTTTCTCAATCCACACCTCAGACACTTTTCGTTCGATCTCGATAATAAAAGATAAAAAAAAAAGAACTGCATAAACCTCTTAAAATGTTAGGCCTTGTTAGCTAAAGTAATATATATAATTGTGAACAACTTCTTAGCAAGAGCAATGTGAGATATATATAAAAGACAAGACCCAATAGCTTTTCTAGCCAACCCATGCCGAGTACGTTCCACCCTTTTATTTTGATTCACTGTATACTTATAGCGTCATGCACGAAAAGCCAAGCTTTATATATATATCTAATGGACATTGAGGTAGCGACAATCCTTTCTAATTTCTCCTTGATCCCCTGTTAGAGGATTGGTCTCAGATAACAATTGAATGGCCCTTGAGAACTGCTGGTGGAAATATTCATTGTCATTGGCCATCTTTTGGACGTAAGGTGCTGTTCTTGAGTCAGTGGCAAGCTCTTCATCCACAGTGAGGAGACCCTTGTGTTGCAAGATGTTCTTGTAGTAGTTGTTGTCAATGATCATGGGCGTTTTCAGGTCATTTCTTGAATACAAGACAGCCTTTGGATCAGGATTGGGTGTTGGACAGCGACGTTTCAGGTACTCAGCATGTGCAGGATCAAGTGTTGTGTCAACAGTAGGATACAATCTGTGTACAAGGTTCACGCAGTGAACTCTTCCCACTGAGTGAGCTCCTGAATCAATCAACAAATAGTTTTTCTTTAACCAATATATATTATCTTAATTCAATTTTTTTAATTGATTGTACTTTTCTATAATATTATTTTTCTCCTTTAGTTTTATTGGCTTTGAGTTGGTTTCTGCCTAAAAGGTTAGGCATGAGTCCATATATTACTTCTTAAGTATTAGTTTCGTTCAAGTATAATAACACAGGGAATGTTTTATACCTAATAGAGCGACTGTGGCTTCAATGTCAATGCCAATGGCTTGAAAACGTGACAGCACTACGGAAATCGAATCATTGTGGTTTGGAATCAAGTCTTTCACCTCCTTTGCATAGCTTTCTTTGCTATCCCTTCGCCCTGTCTTCATTTCAATGCTTGGTCCACCCAACTGACAAATCATTACAGACCACATATTCTCAATTAACTCTCCCCAGAAAATCTTTGTCCTTGATGCATTAAGGACAAAAAATTAATAAACAAACAAATTTGCATCAGAAGTTACAACTAGAATAATATGCCACTCCTAAACATTATGATGAAACAGTGAACTGGGGTAAAAAATATTGACAATCACAGACCAAGGAAATGCCATCTCTAGCAGATAGAGCAACGATGTCAGCGCATGATACAGTCAAGGGACATTCTTCTTCAACTGCGGCTTTAATGGTGTTCACGTACTTGAAGTTTCTCATCCCAAAGCTCCTCTCCGATGTCTGCTCCGAAACTAAAGTACCATGGCGCGGCGTCTCTAAAAGTAGTGATGCATCGCATGACTGCATCAGAACAGAATTCACTTCAGTATACGTATATTGATATTTTTGAAAGCAGTGTCATCGAAATATTATTTGTACATATTTGTTTCTGACCTGAACGACGCAATCATGGAACAGATTTCTAACCCAGGAAACGGCAGTGTTTCCATGCTTCTGATATAGTTGTGTGACTTGTTGCTTGATGATGTCTTCTGCTTTTGGGCAGCTTTTAGAGTAGTAATTCAGCTGAAGTTGGCTTTTGCCTATATAACATGATATATAATATGATGCAACAAAAATTAATGCAACTTCAAATCACATTATACTTAAAATATGAGAAGGATTCATCTATATTGAATCAATGCTCCATCATTGAATTTTGATAGAACATAATTGAAAGGTCTGACAATAATTTGCCAACAAACACATTATATATTGAATCAATGCTCCATCATTGAATTTTGATACTGAAAGGTCTGATAATAATTTGGCAACAAACTCATTTCAATGTATATTATATTACATCTAGAGAAAAACCAAAAGATAAGCAGAATATTAGATAGTCAGCATACCCAAATTGAAGTGTGCTAGAAGCAATAGAAGGAGGAAACAGATGTTTGAAGGAGGGTTGGTAATGGTGGCCATATCTATTAGGTTGATTTGGAAAAGATGAAATTTGGAAGGGTTTATATAGATGAGTTATTGAATGCAGTAGGCAATGAGTTTGGGTTTGGAAGAGTAGAAGTGAAGGCTCTGGTCGGCTTGTGTGCATTCTCCACTACGCAACTTTCTTTGACCTTCCATCCACGCTCATGGCCCCACTCCAACGCTACACTCTGCTGCAACTAGCACTTATATTATGCATCAGGGGTGATACTTCCACAGGCATAGATTAAAATATATTTACTATACAACCTATAAATTAATATTTTTTATTTTTTAACTTCAAATACTAATATATATTATTCTATTATTAATTGTTAAGTGGGTGGAATTTGTTTTGGGTGTGAGTGTCAAAATATAGTTTTCCTAATACATGTTAAGTACATATATTATCATATTCATATGAGAAATAATACGTTGATATCCTTGAAAAAAAATAGACTTACCTTATAATTAACCCACCCACTCTATAAGATAATAATCACTACTAAAAATTTATTAAATAAAAACTAAATAAAAACAATACTTATTTATTATATTAACTAAATTAGATATTATTTTATAAATTAAAAAATTATTAGTATTTAAAGTAATTTATATTATTAATAAATAGTTTTAAATTAATAGATGATTAGTTACCATGACTTTAGCTACTAATACTACAAGACAATCATGAAATAAAAACCAATTTTAGAGACAAAAAAAATTAGTTGCTATAGTGACTAAATTAGAGAGATCATTTTACGGACTAAATAATTTTTTGTTTCTAAATTAGTTTCTAGTGTTATTAAATGGTTTATAAATTGGTATCTAATTAGCAACCAAGGTTTTTGCTACCAAATTTAGAATCTAAATAATTAGTAGTTAAAAACTTGATTGCTAATTAGATACCAATTTAGAAACTATTTAACAATAATAGAAACTAATTTAGAAAACATTTTTTTTAGTTTCTAAAATGGTTCTAGTTTAATTACTATTGTAACTAATTATTTTGGTATATAAAAATTTATTTATATTTGATGATTTTCTTGTAGTGTAATTATTTAGATTCTAAAGTTGTTAGTTAAAATTTTAATAGAAACTACTTTAGAAACCAATAAGTTTTTTAGTTTTTAAAATAATATTTAATTTAATTTAGTCAATATAAAAATTAATATTTCTTGTCTTCAAAATTATTAATTTATATTTATTAATTTTTTTGTAATAAATGTATATTAAGATTTTAAATAAAAATAAAATAAATGTATATATGTATTTTATTTAGTGGGTGTAATAAGGAATATTATAAATCACTTCATATAAAATAAAGAACAATTTTAGCAAGTAGAAGAAAAAGGTAATGATATAAAGGAAGTGAGAAAAAATCAGAAGCAAATTTTCTGGGTTGAGAGATGCTAACGTTAGAGACCGGATTTGATATGTTCCCAAAGTTTATCGTTAAGGCCGTTTGATTATGATGTTTCTCAATTTCAAGCATTGTGATTTTCTGTCAATTATTGCAAATAAACATTGTTGTTATCTACTTAGACAAGGGAAAAGGTTATAATGAATAAATAAATATGTTACTTAAAATGCGTAATTTGTTTTCTTTCAAATAGAAAAATGGATGAAGATGTACCTGCGTGCGTCATTCAAATTGGAAAAAAATGTTTAGGTCATAAAGCAATATTTGTAATTGTACATAATACAAAAAAAAAACATAATACAATTATTAGGTTAGTTGGCAAAGATGATATGCAGATCTGCATGAACAAAATATTAGGATGTATAACTTAGACTTTTGGGGAAGGGTCTGGTTGGAGATGCCTAACCCTAAAAGCATCATTTAATAATTTAATTTATTCTTGAGTGGATAAAGCTAAAATATACAATTATTTGATTCACTTTGAATACTTTATAAGAAGAAAAAATTGGGTTTCCCATTTTGAGCTGTTAAGTAGAAATAATATAACAATATAGAGTTGAAACATGAGAATAATTTAACAAAAAAAAAAGGAGTTGAATTTGAACATTTGCCAACTAAGCCATCTGCCTTACGAAAGAACCAAATATTCAAGAATTATAATAAGTTAAAGAGGAAAAATAATATTAATATTTCATATAAAATAATTTTATTATGTAGTTTTAATTTTTATCTACTAGGAGAAAATGGGGGTATTATATCGAAAAAATAATTAATAAAACTTGCAAAGTTTGAAATACAACTATAAGAAACTACAACATGAAGAGTAAAAGAGTTTAGAAAGGGAGAAGAAAGTAGAAAATGAGAGGGAGATGATGGCCTCTGAAATTGGAATACCATGTCATTCATCATTGTTATTAGTGGTATTAATTATATTCCCACAAACTGAAAACAATTGCGAAACGCCTGGTTGTTATTAAACCATGTAAGAGGAAGCACCAACCACAATTCTGCGGCGGCTGTGGGATCATATGCTTTCATTTGTAACACCAAAGCATGTTTGTAGTTACAACTTTAAAAATAACAGATTTTTAGTTTAAAATAAAATAACAGTCTTTTAATAAGGTTGATATACTGAATATGAACCGTTTAATTACTCTCTTCATCTCATAATAACATTTTTACTAATAGGACCGATAGGTAAAACCGAGAGGTTATGCCGAGAACGGTATATATAAAAAAAAATAAAATAAACATACATATATAATTACTGCAGCAAGACCTAAATTAATGGGTGTGTGATAATAAAGTGGTGCAGAAAGAAAGGTTCAAATAAAATATAAACTCAATAAGAAAACCCTATAAATGTAAAACTGTTTCTGACTTTGGCATCAAAGCGCCTTGCAAGTACACACACTCATCCGTGAGGAGAGAAGCCGAAAGTCCAACTAGGAGAGAAGCCAAAAGTCCAACCAAGAGAGAAGTCGAAAGCCCAATAACCGAAAGATCAGTGGGAGAAGACCATTGTCAACTTGTTTGAGTGTTCTTGATCCCTTTTGCAAGAACATTTTGACGCCCACCGAGAGGCCGAGAGATAATTAAAGAAGTTGAAGCAGAGATGAGTAGAAGAGAAGAGCAGGGTGGAGAGCAGGAAGATAACCAAAATATGATGTCAATGGCAATATTAATACAATTACAAAAAGAATTTGAAATGTTAAAAAAAAATATTAATGAAGAAGAGTTAAGTATGTTAAGAGCAGAAAATGCACATATGAAAAGAAAGTTGCAAGAAGAAACAATTTTGAATTCATCTTTTGAAACTGTCCAACCAAGAATACCAGCAAATGAAAGAGTTCATAATAATGAATGTTTCCAAACAAGGAGAAGATTACTTGAGACTTCTGGAGCTTTTACTGGAATATCTTCTAGAAAACATCCATTCTATGATGTTATAGTTGATACCCAATTACCTGATTATTGGAAAAATTTAACCATAGACAAGTATGATGGAAGCACATATCCCGATGAGCATATTGCAATTTATACAACTCAGATTAGTTTATACACATGGAATGATGCTATAATGTGCCAAGTGTTTCCAACAACATTGAAAGGAGCAACGCTAAGTTGGTTTACTCGTCTACCACCTTTATGTATTGATTGTTTTGACACATTGGTAGAAAAGTTTGGGGCTCAGTTTGCAACTAGTCGACCTCATCATTTAACATCAATTGCATTGGTAAATATAAGGCAAGAGAGGGGAGAATCGTTGAGAATGTTCATGGAACGATTTGGAAAGGTGGCTTTGGGCATTCGAAATCTTAGTACAGAAGTCACAACGCATCACATGATAACAACACTGAAACCAGGACCGTTTGTCGACAGTCTTTGTAAGAAGCCGACAACTAACCTTGATGAATTAAGGCAACGAGCATCGAAGTTTATGCAGATGGAAGAATTGAGAGAGTTTTGTAATCAAGCAAGAACAAATGGAGGTGAAAAAAGGGGAGTTAAAAGAGAAAGTGTACCTATGGCTGGATAGCAAAAGAGGAATTTTGAAGCCAAAAGTTCCAACAATATACACCATTGAATACCAACAAAACGAGAATTTTACAAGAAGCAATGGCAGCAGAAATCATACCACCCCCAAGAAAAGCGAGAACACTTGAGAGAACAGATCATAGCAAGCATTGTGAGTATCATAAAAATCATGGTCATCATACAGAAGAATGTATCGGGTTGAAGGATAGAATAGAAGAGTTAATTTAAGCCAGACAATTGAGGTGTTTTGTCAGGAGTGGAAATGTAAGAATGAGGCAAAGTCCTGAAAGAGAACTGAGAGGTGGAGAGTTAGGAGAAAGGAGGTCAGAGAGGTTTGAGAGAAAAGATAATAGAAGGGTGGAAAGAAGAGATGAAAGAAGAGGAGGTAGATCGAAAGCAAGAAATGAAAGGGGTTACCAAAATACACAATTAGTAAGAAGAAGTAGAGAAAGAAGTCTAGAAAGACCGATGAGAGGTTTCATTAACACAATTTCGGGAGGATTTTCTAGGAAGGAGTCATCGTCGGCAAGAAAATAATATTGGAGAAGTGTCAGAACAGTTAATCATGTATTTAAAAGAAGAACTTTGCCACCAATGCTTTTCACAGATGAAGATTTTCATGAGATCGATCCCGATCATGATGATCCAATGGCAATAACAGTAGAAATAACAGAGTATGCAATTATGAAGACTCTGGTTGATCAAGGAAGTTCAATTGACATATTATTTTGGGATACTTTTAAGAGACTACACTTGAAAGAGGAAGATATGGTGCCTTTCCGAGAGCAAATTATTGGCTTTTTGGGTGAAAGGGTAAGTACAAAGGGGTATATTGACTTGGCGACAACGTTTGGAAGAGAAAGTGCAACAAGGAAAATTAAAATCAGGTATTTGGTAGTAGATGCTTGTACGTCATATAATGCATTATTGGGAAGGTCTTCTTTAAACAAGTTGGGAGCAATAGTTTCAACGCCACATCTAGCCATGAAATTCCCAACCGAGAAGGGTGAAATAGCAAAGAGATGCCCGCGAGTGTTATGCAGCGGGGCTGAAGATGACTTTAAAGGCAGATAGAGAATATGGCAGAAATATGGTGACCATGGTGGATTTAGATTCGAGAATGAATGATGAGAGGCTGGAACCAAAAGAGGAAACAACATCTATTGTGCTGGGAGAAGATGAGAAACAATGTACATACATAGGTGGAAGTATGCCTGAAGATTTGTTGAATAAGCTGATTGTGGTATTGTGTAGAAACAAAGATTTGTTTGCATGGAAAGCAGCCGATATTCCAGGAATAGATCCTGAAGTAATTTCCCACAAGTTATCTATTTGTCAAGGGACAAAGCCGGTATCACAGAAACGAAGAAAACTGGGTGAAGAAAGACGAAAAGTAGCAATTGAAGAGACTGAGAAGTTGATGCAAGTTGGTTTCATTCAAGAGGCCCAATATACAACATGGTTATCTAATGTGGTGCTTGTCAAGAAACCAAATGGGAAATGGATAATGTGTACTGATTACATTGATTTGAATAAAGCATGTCCAAAAGATTCATATCCACTACCAAGTATTGATCGATTGGTTGATGGATCATTTGGCCAGGAGATGATGAGTTTTCTTGATGCTTATTCGGGTTATAATCAAATACAGATGAATAGGTCAGATATTCCTAAGACAGCTTTTACCACCGATACAACTAATTATTGTTATAAAGTTATGCCTTTCGGTTTAAAAAATGTTGGAGCAACATATCAAAGGTTGATGGACAAGGTGTTTAAAGAACAAATTGGAAAGAATATGGAAGTTTATGTTGATGATATGATTGTTAAATCATGTGAAGTGCAACGACATGTGGAAGATCTTGAAGAAGTATTTGCACGAATAAGAAAATACAACATACGTTTGAATCC
>Ga0123342_1009370_pt1 | contig 11763 bp, 5 predicted proteins | sample Turbeawhitnodule_FD_89960 | JGI IMG/M metagenome (GOLD analysis project Ga0123342, IMG submission 89960) | Root nodule microbial communities of legume samples collected from Mexico - Turtle bean Mexico white nodule | ecosystem: Host-associated > Plants > Roots > Nodule | place: Mexico: Nepantla... | reverse complement strand
GGAGAAAGAAAATTTTTTTTTTTGGAGGGATATTTTTTTTAGCCTTAAATTTACTTTGGCAGTTTCAATTGCAAAGCTCACTTTTTTTCTAATTTTTAACTTTTTTTCTGTTTTTTGTGTTTTTTTTTTTTTTTTTTTTTTTTTCTTCCAAAGTTAATTGAATTGGAAATTTTTTGAAATTTTTCTTAAAAAATATATTATTATATTATTATAAAGTTTGGCAGATAAAAGTTTTTACTATTACAATTTTTTTTCCTCTATATGTAATATTTTATAAAAGTATTATTAATTGTATAGTTTATAAAATAAAGATTACTAATATTTTTCTGGCAAGAAAAAATGAATATGTTACAAGTTGGATCTTTTGTATATGTTATTGATAGATTATTATAAGTATGTATGAAATGAGCTGAGGTTACCTAAAAGTTTAAAAAGGACAAAGATTAATTAGGTCAAAGTCTTGGGTGTAAGATATAGAAACACTACCATGGAGTGTGTGTGGATGCCTTAAATAGCAAAGGACTCTCACCCTTTCATCATTCAAACCTCACTGTTCCTTCTTCCATAGCCATAGCCATGGCCAAAACCAAAACCTCTCTCTTTCTATGTTGCTTTGAATGAGTTTATTATAACAAAACTCCAAAACATCACTCCACCATGATCACTCCAAAACATCACTCCACCATGATCACTCCAAAGCAAAAGATTGGAAGCAGAAGGTGCTGCTGCTGCTGCTTTCCATGGCAAGTTGGAATGAAGAAATCAATGGCCAAAACAGTGCCTCTTGAAGAAGAAGAAGGGTTAGAGTTTGCTGACATGAAGGCTTATACCAAAGTGCATTCATCAAGTTGGAAATGGAGGTCAAAGTCAAAGTCAAACTCATTCAATAACACTCAAATCAATTCCACTCTAAACCAATCACTCTCACAGGTATCAACATTTCACCAATATATTACAGACTGAATTTTTTGCAATTTTATTATTCATATATATTTTTCCATTAATAATTAAACTCCACTTAATGCGTTAAAAAAAATAAAAATAAAAATTAGAAGAATTAAGAGATCACTGAAATTGATCTCTCTTTGACTGATACTCGGTTATTAATTTCAGCACGACACGCGTCAACACGCGCTTTCTCTCCCGAGTTCAAAACGGCAGCATGTGGTGAATAAAACGACAGGGAGAGACGCGCAGAAGCAGAAGCAGGATCACGTGACTGGCGTGTGCATGGTTATAATAAGTTTGGTATCAATGATAGTGTGGGGTGGTTTGGGTTCTATTGTTTGCACCACCTCTTTCATGTATCTCATCCCGTTTCTCAAAACGACAAAGAAAATTCCGTGGTTGATGCTTCAAACGACAACAAAGTCATCCAAAGATGTTGCAGTTTCGCACCAGTAGCATACAATTTTCTTTTTTAGTTTAAATTTTAGATTTTCGTTTTATATTTGTAATAAAGTAACTATTAAAATGAGTTATTAATAGTTTTATTTTACATGGCAAAATGAACTTCAATGTAAATTACGATTTAAAAAGTTAAAATACATTATTAACGTTAATGTTATAATATTATAATATAATTATTATTAAAAGTTTGTGTGTTATATAATTTTTTTTTAATAATTTTTTTTATTACAAATATTCAGAAAATATAAATTTTAGATTAAAAAAAATTAATTTCAACTTATATTAACGGGATAAACATATTTAACTCTTATTACCCTCTATTGTGAATAGCGTACTCAGAAAATGAAGTGTGTAGAGTGTATTTCTATTTTGTATAACAAAATCTCCTCAACTCAACCACATTATTGTGGCATTTTATTGTAGTAATATTTTTTTATTGTAGTAATCTTCTCCACTTAATTTTTTGAGTAGCATAAACACTGATACAGACATTGATACGACATGAATATGGATACGGATATACTTATAATTTCTAAAATGTAGGACATGAGGATACAAATCTCTATATATATATATATATATATATAATTATGAATTATATAAACTGACAATAAAAATTTATGTGCACTAAGTATGTTTCATGTTTTTTTAGCAGAAATATGTTTTTCATGACTGGTTCAAAATGATTTGTTCTTTATTTTTATAATTATAATAAAAATTTAGTGTATTTCTCCTTTTGAAAATTGTGTTAGAATTGTCAGAAGTCCAACAAATATTTTTTGAATTGAATACTTAACTGTTAAGTGTCCTAGTGTCGTGTCTGATACGTGTGTCCGACACGGACACACCATTTAAGAGGAGTGTCTCAGCTTCATAATTCTCAACAATTTTTTAAAATTGTATTATCTTTTTTAAATTTAAAAAATAATACACGTATATTTTCTTAAGTCTTAAATATATATTAGATATGTTTTTGTTAAGGAAACTTGACTCTATAGTTTACTATAACTAATCCTTGTTATGTCAGCCTAAACTTCTGGTTCCATTGCTCCCATGAATCGTGGCATGATTGCCTAAAATTGGATAAACTCATAAAAGAAAATGTGAATATAATATATAATATATTATATAATATAAGATGGAGTGGTTGGAATTTACAGTAACATTAAAATGGATAGTGTTGTTTTGCTTATATTAAAAAAATGAATGGTTGCATCACCAAATGTTATGCTGGATATCTGCTACCATCAATCACAACACATGTATAGATTGTTGCTTTTTTTTTATTGCTCTTCTTTTTAAAAACTCAATAAAATAAAAGACCTAATGTATTTGGTATATGTGTTGGCTATTTGAATACGATATATATATATATATATATATATATAATATTTATCCACATTTAAGATGTTAGAAAATAACAACTGTGTTCAAAATAAGATTGTATTGGGTCCTTTATTCTTCTTTATATATATATAATTTTTGTTTTTATTTTTTTTATCCAACTTGATGAGGCTATACAACTCACATTAAAGTTCTAATAATTTTTTTTCCTCAAATATATAGAAGTTAAGTTATGATTATTTTTTTAGTAGTTATTACTTATTTTTTTTTTAATGATTGTGTTATATAACCTGTTTAAGAATTGTGAATCTTTTATAAGTAATTTTTACTTATTTTTAGTGATCGTATTTAATAACTTGTTTGTAAGTAGTTGTAACTCGTTTTTTGAGTGATTATATATCATATAATTTTATTTTTTATAATGTTTATTTTATATAAAAAAATTTAAAGGTGCAAGGTTGAGTTATAAATGTTTAAATAGCAAGTTTAAGCTATTTTTTTTAATAGACATAAAAGTTGAACTATTATGAAATGGACTCTGAATCTAATTTAATTTTAAGATAAAGTTTACTTATTATGAATTGTTTTATTGATGTTAAGTTTTCAACATGAAATATAGTTTAAAAACATTAAGATTTTTCAAAGTATGAAAGTAAACTTAAAAAAGATTAAGGTGTATAGTAAAATTAGAGACACCAAAACTTGAAATCAAATAAATATTCGATCTAAAACTCTATGCTTACCAACACGTAATTATTAAAAAACCAACAAATAAATATCAAATAAAGAACAATTATAATTTAAAATACAGTAAAGAGAATGATTGAGTGATTTCATTTTACTTTTTACATTATCAGTGTTAATATAATTTACGTATAATATTTGTAATATATCTTATATGGTCACATACACATATAAACGGAGATTAACTCTATATATCGCAATAATTGTTGATTAAAAGCAAAATATATACAAAACTAATTAAAATTAATAATTAACATAAATCTTTTGAAAAAAAAAACCTCCTTTCTAACTACTCATTGCTATAACTGAAGTAAAAAATTGGATAAATTGAAGGGTGTTATTGATATTTAATTATGAAGAAAGTGGCTCTTATTTATCTAATGCACATTGATTGATGTAACAGTAACAGTGTTTATTTTATTGTTGGATTGTATATCTCCCAGGTTGTGGAAAAGTTAATTACACTGGACGTGGCGTAGGGTGGAGTTACGAAAATTATTAATTTGGAGAATTAAAAGAAATAAAGATAAAAGTTTGTTGATATATATATGTTTGGTTGTGTATGATCTTTTATCAAATGTGGATAAGAGGTAATGAAAAAGGTAGTGAGATATGTGAAAATGCAGATAAGAACTAAGGAAAAGGTTGAATGTTTGGTTGGAAACTTTGATCTTTTTCACAATTTTATTAGGTATAGAATGTGATGGGAATTGGACAAAGACTTATACACTAAAATATTTCTCTACAATATTGGATTACATTTGTATTTGTGTGGTTGTATAACTCAACATATTTTATAACTCAATGAATATTATTACTTTCATTAAAAAAAATCACTATAAAAATATTAGTTATCATATATTAAATTAAATATTATTTTAAAAATTAAAATAATTTTATTATTAATAAAAAATTATAAATTATTCTTCAATTTGATATCAATTAACGATAAAGATTTTAACCACCAACTCTAAAATTTAAATTAATTGTATTTAGAATATTGATAATTAATTAAATATAAATTTAAAAACTAGTTTATAATTTTTATCAATAATATAAATTATTTTATGTATTAATATTTTTTTTTTCTAAAATAGTATATAATTTAGTTAATATAACAATTAATAATTTGTTGTAGTCTTTAAAAATAATTTTTATTTAATAACTTTTTATAGTGTTTTGAGAAAAATGATTAATATTATTTAGATAATCAAAAAGTGACTAGTAGTTGAAAAATAAATGCTATAATATTAATTTATTGAATTGCATATCATAAATTTACCCATGTAAAATGGAAAAGAATGATCATGCGTTCTTTAAGATGCTGGTGCGAGTAAGTATAGATTATTTAGGTTTATGTCAAAAATGGAATAAAAATTGGATTAAATTTTTTGATTTACTCTTGTTAATCAGAAAACGAAGAAATCATAACATTTAATTTATAAAATTAATTTAAATAGAAAAAATTATTAAAACATGTAAAGTTTAAATTTATTTTGAATGCTAATTTTTTTGTTAATATTCAAGAAAATAATTTATAGAATAAACTAGCAAACATATATTTTGTTTTTTTAATTCATCAATGATATTTGTATTTTTAATATTCATTTTAAAAATTAATTTTAATGTGGAAAAGATAATTATGAATATATTAAAAAAATAAAAAATATATTTATAATTATAACTTAATAATTAACATTATAGCTTTTTATTGTTTATTATTAAATATTTTCACCATTAAACAACTTCAAATATTACTCAATTTAAATCATAAGGTTTCATTACATAAAATTTACATGAAATTTACATTTGCCAAAAATAATATAATTAAAAAATAAATAATTATATCATATTACATCAAACAAAAATTAATATATTATTCCATATGTTAGATAATTAACTTAAAATTTTATTTAAAACATTACACCATTTAAAAAGATTGTAAAATATTAATAACTTGAATTAACATTTTTTTATTTTGCAAAAGTTGTCACTTTTCTCGCTCTTTTTAAATAATCCTTTATTATTTCACTTCAATGAATTAAATTTTATAAACCACATTAGATTACAAGTAAATATATTTATTTAATTTTAAATTATTCATTGCAATTAACAAAAATATCACGATAAATTTAATTTCTTAAATACGTATATATTTATCATATTTTATATAATTAAGTTAATAACTAAATTTAACTATTAATACACTCAAATCATTAATTTAAATTTCTAGTTTTATTATCTTGACGATTTCTAACAAAATTTCAATACTAATTATATTCAACAATTTTTTTTAAAATTTCTATAAACTATTTTTTCAAATATCACCAATATTGAAAATTATTATATTTTATTTTTTTAACTTTTCTTCAATTTTAATTTTTAAACAAAATTGAAATGCTAAATTAGAATTTGGTCTTCATGAAATCAATTTTTGACCTATTATTTTAACGAGGATGGACTGAAATAAATACCATTTCCTCTATTAAAAATTCCGATTATTTGCTATTCAAGTAAATCTTGTTATTTATTGCAAATATTTAAGGTAACTTATTACATAACGTTACGTACGTTTATCATACATATTATTGCAGTTAAATAAGTTATTTTTTTAATTGTTTATATTTTTTATTCTACATTTTTTAAAAATTTATATTCTTTAATTAAAATTGAATAATATTCTATGAAGTTGGTTCACTGTTGAAAACCCTCTCTACCTTAAAAACTTTACTAAATACCAATTTATTTATTTTATTATAAATCCGAAATATATCTTATATTAAAAAACATGTGTTAACTTATAGAAAAACATAATTTACATACTTATAATTTTAATCATAATAGTTATAAACTGAGATATTTATTATAAGTTAAAAAAATAAAAGTTAAAAAAAATGAACTGAAAGAGGAAACACTAGAGAGCACAAGGAAAACCAAATCACAGAAGCCCTAATCAAACAAAACCAAATCAAACCAAAGCAAATCGAAAAACCCCAATTTAGGATCAGGAGCCATGAGAGGTTTTGTCCGAAGCTCGAACTCGTTGGTGACGAAGTTGTTGTTCCATGGAAGGAACGTTCAATCCCAATGCAGTACTCGTTCGTACAGTCTCATCCCAATGGTGATTGAACACTCTTCGCGAGGAGAGAGGGCTTACGACATCTTCTCGCGCCTCCTCAAGGAGCGCATTATCTGCATCAATGGACCCATCTCCGACGACACTTCTCACGTCGTCGTTGCGCAGCTCCTCTTCCTCGAATCCGAAAACCCTTCCAAACCCATTAACATGTACATCAACTCCCCCGGTGGTGCCGTCACCGCAGGTACCCTTTTCGTTTCATAGCCCCTTAACATTCTCGAATTGCGTTTGCTTCTTCAAAATCGCATTTTTCGAGGAACCCAATTTGCAACACCCCTAATTGTTAAAGAATGTAATGGAACGCATTTTTGATGTGTAAAATGTATGGTTTTTGTTTTTTAATCTATAACTGATTGCAATTGCTCAATGGGTAAACTATTTAGTTGGTTCTTGTAATTGATAGTTCTGTTGTTTTACTTGGGTTTCGATTTTGAGTGTCCTACATGAAGAAAAAAATTCAAAAAATGTAATCAGAGAACATAGATTTCACAATACTTGGTTAGTAGATTCTTTTTATCCGTAAGAATTGAATATATGTTAAAGAGCTTACAACAACCTAACCAACTGAGATAGACTTTCTTGACTCCAGTGGATTTCCTTGTAGAGATTAGTTATTATTAGCAAAACTGGTGCATTTTTCATGCTATGGTGAAAATGGCAGTTAGGAAAACTTTCTCGGTGTGATAAATTGCAGCAAAGAATTGTATAGGGAGCAAAGGGACGAGATCTTAAAATGGAGAAAACTAAAAAAATCATGTCAATATGTTAATGTTAACCTTTTCTAACTTTGTATTGTTATAAATTAATTGCTCACATTGTCTATGTTTTTCGCTACAATGGTAAATGCTGACACTAGGCTCATTGGTTTGTCTTTTTGCTAGTGTGTATAATTTATGCTCTGTTCTGAGACCTGGCATTGGTGTCACTGTTATGTGTAGGTCTTGCTATTTATGATACGATGCAGTATATTAAGTCTCCGGTCAATACCGTATGTATGGGTCAAGCTGCATCCATGGGTTCTCTCCTATTGGCTGCGGGTGCCCCGGGGGAGCGGCGGGCTCTTCCAAATGCAACAATCATGATTCACCAGCCTTCTGGTGGTTTTAGTGGCCAGGCAAAGAATATTGCGGTTCACGCCAAGCAGATTGTTCGGGTTTGGGATTCTTTGAATGAGTTGTATGCCAAGCACACGGGGAAGTCGGTTGACGTCATCCAGTCAAATATGGACGCGGATAACTTCATGACCCCACAGGAGGCCAAAGAGTTTGGGATCATTGACGAGGTTATTGATCAGAGACCTATTGCTTTGGTTTCTGATGCTGTTGGAAATGAAGAGAAAGACAAAGGTTCCAAATAGACCCAGATGGAGGGTAAGATTTCTTTTGGAAATCCTTGCTGTATTTAAATGCTTTGTCTGTCACCTTAGGTATAAGTTGCATTGCAGCTGATATAGTTTTATCAACTGAACATAATCTGTCAGTTTTGAGTTAGATTTGACCATTAAACTTCAGTATTGTGCTCAATTCGGTTTCATAATTTCATTGGCATATTTTTTTGTCATACATATTTGGAAATTTAAGTACCCTTATCTTAAGTTGCTAAGTATCCACAATAATACCAGATAACTGTTTCAGTGAGTGTATCTAGTTCTACTTTTGATTACTTTCTGGTGTGTGAAAAGTAAAATTTTGATAACTCTTGAGTTTTAAGGCTACCTTAGTTCTTAACAAATTGATAAGAAAGGTTTGATAATCAAATATGTCCAACCTCAATTGCCGTGCTCTTAGATTGATCTTGTTTTTGTGTTTCTTGCATATATATTCTAAAAGGTGAAAGGAGATCCTTAAATTTTATAGTCATGGCATGTGTTAAAATGTGTTCCTATCATTATAAATTGGCAAGGTGGTCTTGTTTTTTTTTTTTGGTAGTGATATATATGACTTACTACTCTGGTAATTTTTGGTTATTTAATTAGATCTTCAGAGAAAATATGTGGAGATTTTGATAGACTTTTTGCTGTAGGTAAATGCAACATTTTGTGTATGTTTGTGGAGTATACGAAGTAGAAATGTTTGATTGTTGAAGCATAGTAATCAATTGGTGCCTGACCCCAAAACCATTATAACTAGACAGTGTAGCAGGATGAACCCTAAACAAACATTTATACTACAATTATATGTGCTGAAAAACAATGGGATATTCCTAATTATTAACCAAAAGTTATAATTTAAGAACTAAGCACGCATCTCAATGACAACAAAATGAATGAATCAAACAAGTTTAAGTTTTCAAGGCTTTAGAGCTAAGTATTTAAATTCTAATATAGGTTTTTAATAGGTCTCATCATCATCTTCTTCTTCAAGGTCAGTCATCTCTTTCTCAGTTGTTCTTTCACCATTACTCTTGTAAAACTCTTCCTTCTGTAGTTTCTTCATACCCACATTCATCTTCTGGTATTTCATTTCTTTTTCTCTTAGAGCTGAAGGCCTAGAACTATAAGCATTTACAGTTATTCTCTTCAATCTTGTCTGTTACCAAGTGAATTTTAAGGTACACTAACCTCATATCTCATTAGCAAAAACTCTCCCATTGCAAGGTATTGCCATCAGACAACAATTGATCTTCATAATTTTCTTCACAATGTCCACCTATTTCTCCCATCAACTATTTATGATTATAACTTTTAAAAGCTGTTGCATTCAATAAAAAACAATTCTTATAACTCTTGCTGCTTAACTATGCGTTTTTTAACGATTCTATTTTTATAATTTTAAAAACTATTAATTTCTCTATTATTATGAAACTCTTAAAAATGGAGTTATTTGGCAATCCACATTTATTTTCTCTGTAATAAAGTTATTGAGCCAGTTTGAATTCTTTTGTCTTCATATTCTAGTTATATATATTTTTTTTTTGGCATTTACAGTCGTTTATAAAATTTAAAAATGCTTTTAGGTTTTTTATAGAATGAGATTTTGATTTTAGTTATTATTATTATTATATATATATTATTTTATTTTTTAATTTAATCTTTAAAAGTCTATACTAATTGTTTTCCAACATATTCTAATGTGTTTAATTGAAAGTGAAAGTGGCTGCGTGTTAGTGTTTGTTTAATAACGTATGATGTCTATATTGGAAAACAGCTGTTAAAGATAAATACTTATTCATTTTTTAAGATAGAAATAATTGTTTTTTAAATTTATCTTAATAGAAAATAAGAAAACTGAAATCAAAATCGATATAATTTATAAGGGTTTGAAATATTGGATTCTAATTTATAATGATTTTAAGATAAGCTTTTAAAAAATAAAGTATTCTGATGGTGCATTGACATGTTTGTAATATAGACAAATGAATATATCAGAATGCTTTTTTTTTACAGGATTAAATTAACTCAGTCTCACACACACACACACACACACATATATATATATATATATATATATATATATATATATATATATATATATATAAAATTATTGATATGGTTTTTAAATAATTGTGGTAAAATAAATAAAATTATCATACGTAATTTATGATTCAACGATTATATAAATTGTTTTACGTTATGTTATTGACATATGTTCTCATAAATATAATAATGCAAATTTTTTAATATGTATTTTCAACATGCATCTTAAATATTAAATATAATATTTTTCATTAATATTAGTTATTTAAGGAAAATTAAATTAGATTGAATTCATAATTTTATAGAATATTTTGTCATTTACCCGTCTTTAGTTTTATCAAAATAGTTTTAACAATTTATAAATAAAAAGAGTTAACTGCGTAGTTATATTTAAAAAAGTAAAAATATATAAAATAATATAAAATATGTTATTTATATTTAATCGATGGTTGAACAATAAACTTTACTAAAAAATTAAATAATTGAGAAGTGACCATGTTATTTTATAAAAAAAAATTAAATGAATAATAATTATTTTAAGATATTTTTTAAAATAACTTGATTTCTATAGCAATATATAAAATGTCAACAAGAAGTTTTACAGATAGTTGTAATTTAGTAAGTTAATTCAATAAAATGCTACATAAGCTAGTTAGTTTTAATAGAATTTTGAAAAAAATAAATTCTTAAATAAAACTTTTAAAATATTTAAGAAAACTATATTTATTTATAACTATTGATATAATCGTTTTGAATTGGTTTTTTATTACTTGAATTGAATTTTAAAATAATCTGTTATTGTATTAAATTTTTATTTAAAATAAACATGAATGCTTATAAATTATTATTTTTTTATAAAAACTCATTTTAATTAATGCTTAAAACTTATTCTTTTTTATAAAATATATTCTAATAAAAGGAATTAAAAAATATGATTTATGATGCTTAATATAAATGATTTAACTTAAATATGTTAGAGAGAAAAACTATTCACAACAAAATTGGTGAAAAAATGTGATTATTTTTATTTAAAAAATGTTCTACAATTGAAAGAAGAATAACTATTGTGTTTAAGTAAATAAAATAGATGTATGGACATTTTGCTTTTAGACGTAAAAAATAATTAATGAATAACGTGATTTACCCTTTATGGAGAGACAGAGGTAAACTCTTTAATTCTCCATCTAATTGATTTGATTTGATCATATGACGTTTTAAGTCTGGAACATACAAATAATTGCAAAAAAATGTCCATACGTGATTCACCCTTCATGCAGGGATAAAAGGGTAAACTTCCTATCCCATTTCTCTCATTTGCTCACAAGACGTTTCGCATCTAAGACATACAAATAATTGCAAAAATTATTCACATGCATAACGTGATTCACCCTTCATGCAGAGATAAAAGGGTAAACTTTTCATCCCATTTCTCTCATTTGCTCACAAGACGTTTCGCATCTAAGACATACAAATAATTGCAAAATTTATTCTCATGCATAACGTGATTCACCCTTCATGCAGGGATAAAAGGGTAAACTTCCTATCCCATTTCTCTCATTTGCTCACAAGATGTTTCGCATCTAAGACATACAAATAATTGCAAAAATTATTCTCATGCATAAACGTGATTTACCCTTCATGCAGGGACAAAAGGGTAAACTTCCCATCCCATTTGTCTCATTTGCTCACAAGACGTTTCGCATCTAAAACT
>Ga0123342_1009368_pt1 | contig 11765 bp, 9 predicted proteins | sample Turbeawhitnodule_FD_89960 | JGI IMG/M metagenome (GOLD analysis project Ga0123342, IMG submission 89960) | Root nodule microbial communities of legume samples collected from Mexico - Turtle bean Mexico white nodule | ecosystem: Host-associated > Plants > Roots > Nodule | place: Mexico: Nepantla... | reverse complement strand
TCTCTCTATATATATATATATATATATATATATATATATATATATATATATATATATATATATATATATATATATATATATATATATGCGCTCCATGATACATGATGTGGTAGAAGTTAAATATGTTGTGAGACGTAGTCCAATATCAATAATTTACTTCAGTTACTCATAAAGGTTTAACAAAGAAAGTGACATAACTGAAACTGATCTCATGGAACCCTCTCACGGTTTCATGATTTTTACATTTGGAAGTAGTGCTCCGTTTGCCAACTTATCCATTGTGGTACTATAGTTAGGGATGCTATTGGGTTCGAAGTTTACCTAATGATTAGGGTTATACAAATAATAAAATAAAAAGGGAATTATAATGAAATTTTATACAATACTACATCAGTTTCCTGATTATAAGGCTTATGACGTGTATAAATATTGAACAAAAATAAATTATTTGAAGGGGATATATGATTGATAAGTATGTTTAATGGCCAATCCAACCTACATGCTACCACCATGAGTACGTAGAATCGATAGGATATTAATTTTTGTGACAAGATGCATATCTTTGGTCACGTAATAAATAAGTGGACATTGATAGAAATTTGGCAGCAGGTAAAATGATTTAAAGAGATGATTAATAATTTCTGGAATAGTTATCAAATAAATGGAACAATGATATATACTATTAAGGAGAAAATGAAAATGTTAAAAGGACCTTAGATTTTTTTTTTATCAGCAAAGAATAAATAAAATTAAAGGGATACTTCATGGGTATCCCAACCCATATACAGTACTCAGAAGAAGACTTCTGTATCAACCACAATGGAAGCTCTTCTTTATGGTTGGGGCAGAACCACCTTAAAGAGAGAGCACCAAACCCAAAAAATAAATAACCAACAGGTTACCTCAAAGCAAACTCAACTTTACCGAACTTCCAGGACAGAGACCACCTACATTCCCCTCGCCACGCGACTTCACACATAAGGAGAGCCGCTACCTCAACCGGTGATCTTGTTGATCTTTGCATTACTTCGGCGACCACCGACTACAGACAATGGAAAACGCCTCTTCATCGATCGCGTTCTTGTTGACCTATGTTGAACGCCGCTTCATCAACCGGCGATCATGTTAAACTTTACATACCTTCGGCGACTACCGACTACGAAAGAAGTAATGTTAAAAGGACCTTAGATATTGGAAGAAAGAAGTCTTTGGGGAGATAAATAAGACAAAACAAAATATAATTGAAAAAATAAGTGAACTATATCATATTGATGAGAGAAAAATGAATTGAATGAAGAAAGGAAGGTGGAAAGAAAAGAATTGTTTGCACAATTGAAAAAGAAATAATTTTTTAGACCAGAATTCTTTGACAAACAGAAAGCTACAGCCAAATGGATATATAGGGGACTTTAACTCAAAGTATTACCATTCAATAATTAATTGGAGGAGAATAAAAAATAGGATAAAGGAATTAAATTTATAGGGGGTGTGGTTTGAGGACCCAATGGTAGTGAAGGTGGAGATAAAAGAGTTCTATCAAAATCTGTTTCAAGACGAATAGGACATTAGAATCCAAATTGGATGGAGTGTCATTTACAACACTCTCTTGGATAATAATATGATATTAATATCAAGTTTTAGAGAAAGAGAGATACAACAGGCCGTTTGGGAATATGACGGAAGTAAAAGCATAATACCGGATGAATTTAATTTTAATTTTATAAATATCATTGGGAGACTTTACAAAAAGAAATAATACCACTGTAAAATCCACTGAGATAAATCATTTATAACTTTGATTTCAAAGGTAGAGAATCTATCAGGATATGAAAGAATATCTACTTATCTCAGAGGAAGGTAATCTATACAAAATTATATCAAAAGTGTTAGTATATAGGTTGAAGAAAGTACTTAGGAAAGTAATAGATAAAGCCCAATCAACCTTTCTTGTAGGAAGAAATTTACTTGATAGTATATCACTTCAAATGAAGTTCTTCATAGGACATTGTAAGAAAAACTACTTGATTATGAAGGTGAATTACAAAAAGTGAGTGATTCAATAAGATATTAGACTTTCTATATTGTATAATAGAAAAACTTGGCTTTAATAGGAAATGAATTAGTTGGTTAGAGAATGTCTAGAATTAACAATAATATCTATTCTACTAAATGAGAATTCCAAAAAGAAAAGACTTAGACAAGGATATTCCTTATCACATTTTTAATTTCTAATAATAGTAGAGGGACTGACATCATTAGTTAGACTAAATGTAAAAATACATAAGTTGGAGGGAGTAAAGATAGGTAGAAGTAAGATAGAAGTAAATAGGTTGCAATTTGTTGATGATACATTATTCATATGTGAAGATAAATTTAAAATGGATTGACTTTGAAAGATAGATACTTTGAATTAGTATTAGGATTAAAAGTGAATTTTCATAAGAGTATGTTGGGTACAAAATAATAATTTAGATTGACATATATTAAATTGTAAAAGTATTTCATTTCCTTTCATATATTTGGGAATACCCATAGGTGAAACTCTTGGAAAGTTGAGAATGTGGGATCTCATGTTACATAAGATTAGAAAAATACTGACTAAATGGAAAGATAGACACACCTATCATTTGTAGGAAAAACCAATCTCATAAAATTAGTAATAACAACCCTCCTTCATTTCTTTTTATCATTCTTCAAAGATCCAAAACTGTAATTAAAGAAAATTAGAAAAATACAAAGACCATTTTTTGGGAGGTGGAATCGGAAGAAATGAAAATAACATGGATAAAATGGTCAAATCTATGTAGAACAAAAGATGTTAGAGGATTAGATATAAAAGAGATGCAAATGTTCAATTAATCACTTATAGGAAAATGGAAGTTGGGATTAACAATTGGTCTATGGAAGGATATATTACATTCTAAATATAGTGATTGGAAATGTAAACTTATGGAAGCATTTTCAAGAAAACAACGAAAGAAAAGAAAATTATTAGAACTTCACAAGTTTCTAAGGAGAAACTCAATATTCCTCTCTTCAAGTAAAGATCATTGAGAGAGAAAAGGAGAAGATTACTCCTACGTTGACTCAAGAAGAACAAGAAGATTACATAATGCTTATAACTGCAAGTGAAATTCAGAGGTAAAATTTTACAAGAGACAAGGGGTTCTATATATAGATGCCTAGCCTTTTAGTACTCCATGTTTCAAGGAATGTGAGGCTAAAAAAACAAAAGTCAAGGGTTGAATCAAAGAGGAAATTGGCACCCCTCTACCCTAGAGTTGACTAAAGTTTTGAATCCTTCTATGCATTATCTCTTGAAATTGAGTAGGGTTTTACTAGGGTTCTAAGGTGTTATGTCTTCCTACAAGGCCCAAATGGAGGCTCAATTAGGATCCAATTGAGGCCCACACATGCCTCTACAAAATCCTAAAAGTATACAAAGGAAACTACTCATATACATTTATCTACAAGACTAAGAAGAATGAAAAGAAGTCCTAATAATCTACTCTCTAAAGGAGGCAAGTCTTCTTCTTAGATACCTCTTCTTCTTCAAATCCATTAGCCATGGATCTTGTCAAGGGCCCAATTTTTTCTCTCTCAGATGGTACTCCATCATACACCATGATACAATAACTAAATATGAATCAATATGGTGGAAGGATCTGAAGAAAATATTTGGAGCAGGCCATGAGCAAAGTTGGTTTGAAAAAAATATTATATGAAAATTAGGGACAAGATTTATATTTTGGGAAGAAAATTGGAATGGAGAAATCTCTTATGCTGAAAGATATCCTAGAATATACAATTCCACTTGTAAGAAAATAATAGTCTCAGAAATGGGTTTGTGGAAAAATAGTAAACAGGAATGGAGAATGAGATTATGGTAAAAATTGTTTAAGTGGGAACAGGTCAGGTAACTGATAAGTACTAGATTTCAGTAATATTTTTTATTAAAATACATATACTTATGAATATTAATTGATAAAATGAACATAAAATAATCCCTAATTTATGAATTTATACCTTTTTACATATTTTGTGATTTTAATTTGAATAAAAATGAGTTATTTCCAAATTTGTGTTAATTTCAGGATTTTAGGGAAAAATGGAGATGATTGGAAAAAAAGAGAATATACAAAGCCAAAAAGTGAAAGCTGGAACCCACCAACACTCTCCAAAGCTCTCCCAAACTCGACTAAGCCAAATGCCCTAGAGGATCTCTCCCAAGTGAGCCCAATATCGCCCAGGCGAGATCACTCTAATGACGTTTGGTATTTTTTTCGTGTAACTAGCCCAAGTGAGAACAATAACGCCCAAGCGAGAAGTCACTTAGTCCAAGCCAATTAGGTTAAATAGGAAACTTGAGGCACAACCCAGGGACCATAGAATCTAAAAAGGACAAATAATTAAGGGAGTGAAAATCTCTTCCTATTTTTGTCTTCCTAAGTATTTCATTGAATAGTATTTTTTTTTGGTCAAAAGATGATGACTAATATCTTTCAAATAATAAGGTTAAAAAGCTTTAGATGGATCTATTATTCTAATTACATGTTTTCGTTCACTTGAAACTTAACATCTTTCAGAAATTATAATTCTAATTTTAAGAAGATATGCTTGATTTTCTGTAGACCTACTTCTCCTTAAAGTAAAAATATTATTATTAAATTTCCTTTTATATTTTAATTTTCCAGCCTATTAAAATGAATAGTGCAAATTTATTTATAATTGAAATATTACATTTGGATTTTAAAGCATTGTGGAAATGAGAAAACATTTGCCTGTATTTGAGACAATAAAATAAGGAGAAGATGAAAATGATATAGCTTCTTATTTCTGCTGCCAGTTTCATATTAAGAAAAACAGGGACAAAATCGGTTCTACGTATACAAATACGTTCTTTCTAAATTGACTTACACACTTTGACATTATTATTTTTAACAATATTAGTGCCATTTTATAAACGTTTTTAAAAATAATTAAAGAAAAAAAGTATACATATTTTAAATTTTTATTAGATAACATAAAAATAATCTAATTTTTCTCTTTCTTTTATTTTCATTTTCCCTCTAAACCAAAAACTACGTAAAACTAATCATACACATATCATATGCTAATTAGTCAAAAACATTATTGTATTAATGTAGAAATGAAACGCGTAGTCCCTAATCTATCACATCTAAGAATTTGTCCCTATATGAGATACACAAGTGTGATAATGAAAACAAAAGTAATCCAGATTTATGTGCAATTAATAAGTCATTATGTTCTTAATCACTGAACTGCATGCATGTGTTTTCAACCACAGAACACGCCACCACCAACTCCAACCGAGGCATCCGGGAACAAGTCACATAAATACATACATTAATCTATGCTACTACAATAATGTGGTGTGAAAGATGATTTGGTCAGAGATTTGGTTTTATTAATTAACCACAGTGCTGGTTGGCTCATATATGTATATGTATATAGGATTTTTGACTTTTTCAAGAACACTCAGAAGAAAGGGACCTCATGAAATTGTGGGAACCTGAGCATTGTTTTATTCGTTGGCGTTTGCTAGCTGCACAGATTCTCGAGCCTGCACACGCTTCTTTCTTCTATCCCTGCTGTCACCGCACACCATAGCCATTGCTACCTTCCCTCTTTCTTCTCATTGCTCCTCTAAGTGTGCATGTCCATTATTACAACAACTGTTGTAAATGGTTGAAGGACATGTTAATTAGTTAATTACATCACTTTGTCAACTCCATTGTTTTGGGTATAGTATGTTATAACCATATATTATTATTATGAGTATTATTTATGCTTCTATATATGTCAGTGTACCTATCTGTACGTAGTGGATAATGGCTAAATACTATTCTTTATGCCAGATTTGGCTATGAAATATACACATATTAGTTAACTACGATGGGTAAATTAATTATATTTAGCAGAAAATTAAAAAAATGACTCATTTAATTCGTTTAATAGATGAAATTTAGAACAAAGGAATACCTGATTTTTAACTAGATTAAAATTTAAGGAAATTAATTAATTAATTTAATGATATTAATTTAATTTATGATTTAAAAACTATACTTAAGATCACTAAACATCAAAATAGATATAAAATGATGTGTTGAATCCAACCTCGTTAGGTGATAAAAAGTTTTTGTTAAGATTATTCGTATAAAGAATAAGACATCTTTCTTAAGTGTCTTATTTTATTTATTTATTGTTGAAAAATAATATATAAAATTATGTAACTTGTTTATGGTATAAGTATATTTTTCTAAGTGAAATCCCACATTTATTATAACGAAAGACGAAGTTATAATTTGTGGCTTGAAAGTAAGCACGATAGTCGGAGTGTAGGGTATAGGTATTTGTGGTTTGAAAGTAAACATGATAATTAGTGGGAGTGTAGGTTGTAGTTACTAAACTACCTGGTCCACATATTAAAAACGTTGTATTTGTCTTTGTAGGCAAACGTATGAGAATTTGCTATGGAAAAAAATAATATTTTATTTTATGATGATTAATTTATTATGATGTTTATAAGTTAGTTGTCTTATTATTTGTAAATTTAGTAAATTTATTACATTAGTTTTTATTTAAGCTTATCTGGTAATAATATTTTTATGTTTATAATTTGATTTAAGAATATAGTATTTTTATGTTGATTATAATTTTTATGTGGCCACACTATAATTCGTGTTCATGTTCTGTCATGAAAACTTTAAGGATAAGCCTACCGTTAAACTTTACTTCTTTGTCAAGTGGTATGAGCTCAGGGACAGAAACACCCATAAATTCAAAGAGGACCTCGATCACGGTTCATGGATAGCTTCTTCCTGCACCTCCATCACTTCTTTTGCTACCCCCATACTAAAATTAATTTTATCATTATACCCTTTAGTAAACAATATTAAAAAATAAAAATATAATCTAATTTAACTTTAACCTACTTCTACTTTCTCACTTTCTCAAGTTACCTTTCACTCTCCAGCGACGCAACTCACCCCTCTCCCACCTCCTTCAAAGTTTTTTCTTTCTAAAGCTCTCATTCTCTCAAAGCTCTCATTCTCTCAAAGCTCTTGTCCCTTCTAAACCTCTCATTCTCCATCATTCACCACTGCCATCTTCATCCACAGGTTAGTAATTTCACTTGTTTTCATTTTTCATTGTAATTTGACGAAAATATTCGAAAGGACATAGTGTAGTCCAGTAGTTTCTTCGCATAAATAGGTACCGAATTACATAATCCGGTGAGTGCTTAGTAAGGTTCTAGATTACATAATCTGATAGGGTATAAGGTTTCAAGAAGTTTTGGATTACGTAATCCAGTATGGTTTAGGGTTGCAATAAGTTTTGGAATATGTAATTCGGTATTGGCAGTTGTTTAGTTAGGGTTCTGAATTACATAATCTGATAGGTTTGTCCAATTAAGTTCCAGATTATGTAATCCGAAAGTTGCAATTTTTGTTTTCAAGATTATGTAATCCGTAGCTTTGATTTTTGTGTTCGAAGTTCCAACCCACTTCAGGAAAAACATTTTTTTATATTTTATATTATGTACACAACTTGATGATTATATTATTCATTATTTGTAAATAGTTGAAATTCACATTGTGTTGTGGACAGATATGGCTAAAACAAGAAGTTCTGGATCTCAAGGTCACGATCGTAGAAGACTGACGACATCCATCCGTACAAGAAACCGAGGTGATGTCGAGGAAATGATTGATGATGATGTTCATATTGATAATGAAAATGAACGAGTATTACGGGATGATGACCAAGTAGACCAAGGAGAAGGGTTTCCTGGAGGGACCTTTTAATATGTCTTTACTGGTAAATTTTGCTGACCATGTTGTTGTTAAGTTCTAGGAGGGTGAGGTAAGAACGAAAAGACCTTCAATTAAATTGTCTTTGTTAATTATTGTTTAAATTTATTTAATTATATTGAGTATATACAAATTTTATATTAGGACCGGGGAGAACTTAAATTAGTATCCCACGGTAAGAAATTACGTAAATTTGGGATGCCTCATGCTGATATTGAGCTTCTTGTACACAATTTTGGATTGTTTAGTTTGTGCAATATAAGTTATGAGGTGGGGGACAATGGCTTGATTTCAGCCTTTGTCGAAAGGTGGCATGGGGAGACGAACTCCTTCCACCTTTCCATAGGTGAGATGACCATCACACTTGATGATGTATCATCTCTTTTACACCTCCCCATTTTGGGTCAATTCCCTACATATGTGCCTTTAAAGTACAATGGAGCTGCGACATTTTAGCTGAGTTACCAGGGATGGAGGAGGCTCGTGGGAAGGCTGAGATGAGACAGTGTCGAGGTGTCCATGTACGATTGAGCTGGCTCCGAGATATATATGAGGAATGTTGCGCTTAAAAGGCTTGGGAGTGTGTTGTCAGGGCTTACTTGTTGCATTTGGTTGAATGCACTATTTTTGCAGATAAAATAGCCACCTCTGTATTTTTTTCGTACTTGTTGTTATTCAACAATTTACATATGTGTCGTGGATACGCCTGGGGAGTAGCAACACTTACACATTTATATGAGAAGTTGGGGGATGAATCCTATTTTAACACGAAGCAGTTGGGCAGTTATGCGAAACTAGTTCAGGTATGAAACCATACAAATAATTAGCAATCACATTATATTCCATAATGTTTTGTATTAAATATTTTATAATTAATATGAAATGCAGGCATGGATTTATAAGCACTTCTTGGGCATGGGAAGAAAGGATATTAATCCCTCATAGGATTACGTACGCTCGTGAGCAGCACAATACATTGTTGCCCATCAGATTTATGTTGTTAGTGATGTGCGGGTGCAGTTGGATGGACTCATACATGATGACATCATCTAGACTTCGTATGAGGATTACAGATTGAGCAACCCATTTGAGACCATTTATTTATTCTCGAGTTACTTGCGATATGGCAGCATATCACAAAGACATATGCCCGAGCGTGTGTTACGCCAATTTGGCTACGAGTAGAGCATTCCACCATCATCGATGCCGGCTGAGGGTCCTAATGCACATGTCAATGATCAAAGGCGGTTGCAGTTTGATCACCACTTGGTGACAAGTTTGACATTTGTTTCTAGTCCATCTGCATGTGTTCTTGAGTAAATGTCTTGCTTTAGGACGGTGTCACACCCATACATTCGCAGAGGTGAGCTTGGAGATCGACCTAGTGTTGTATCACATCATCACCTTCGTAGTCCAAATGCCGAGTAGACAGGTCCCTTGTCTCAAGATGAGTGTGCACATTCGGTAAGTGTTTTTATTGTTATGTGATTAAACAATATATTTGACAAGTTTAATTTATTTTGAAGTTGGTGCATGGTATTTTTAGGCGCATTGTCTGTATCCTCCAGCGCATGATAGATTGTCGTCAGGTCACTAAAGCCACTGACGCATATGAGAGTAAACGCGAATAAATTATGAATGGGAACTGAAGTAATAAATTATGAATTGGAACCCCACATAATAAATTATGTTTACATCATTCGTCTCCAAGATTCACATATGTCAGACTAATACTGATTAATTAGGTCAAGTATTGCATCTGACCAATGTAATATGATGACCATAACTTTGCCTTTGGGTAATAATGTGTACACCATAAAATGTCAACGGTAGGTATGGGATAATCATCAAGGATTTTTACCTGCACCACAAATGGAAATTAGCAAACAAAGGAATATAAGTAATGTGTTGAGTAATAACCTTACCTGCACAAAGTGTGAATCATACACATGACCAATACATAGTAATCGATGTAGACTAGCATCGGTAGGGGGTGTAGTACACAATGGGAAAATGGTAATATTTTGTTTCAATGACAAACAGGATAAGATAATAGGTATCTGCTTTCCATTAAGTATCCTATATCTGATATTGTCATCTATTTCTCAACACGAGCACAAGTCTCCCATGCTATTTTGTAATATTCATTTCAAAGACCAAAGAGCTGATTTAACTCTGTATAAGTATAAAACATAAAACAATTAGATGTTATACACATTCTAAACAAAATACACGTTCTAAACAAAGTAAAGACGTTGATATACCTGTTTGATGTTGTATTTCCCAAATGCATTAACAAATTTTTCCAACATTTCACAAACTTTCTTTGTGCAGAATAATCCACGTGTTCTTCACATATTCAACAAGTAATGGCCACGGTGAACAAATAGTTTCAAAAATTTTAACAAACCCATCAAATTTAGCAATCTCTGTATAGTCAATGATAGTCCTCCATGAATCCATCACAACTTGCAAACTCTCGATACAATCTACCAACATTTTTCACTTTGCTTTAACATTTTTATTGATGTGAAATCGACAAAGAAGATTTGTTGCTTTAGGAAACATAATATTGATGGCATTCATCAAAGCAAGATCTCTATCACAAACAATGACTTTAGGCCCCACATATGATGTCAAAAGTGACCCTCTAAATTTTTATAGTGCCCGTATGGAGTTCTTTTCTTTATCGCTAGATAAGAACGCAAAACTAGCAGAAAAGGACAAAGCACACCAACAATCTCAAGCAAAGGCAACTGATATTTGTTTATTTTGTAAGTCGTATCCATCAAGAATATAATGTTAAATGCATTCAAAAGTTTCACAGCATCAGGACGAGTCTAAAAAATATCACTAACAATATTGGAAGAGTCATGACACGTACTCCGGTGAAGATAGTTGTCACGGTCTAACAACATCATTAACTGTTGTAATTCGGTTATTGGTCCTCTAAATGATCTCTTGTACATGTATCTTGCATTATGTACTTACTTTATTGTTGTCATATTATCCTCATTATTCTCCTTCAAAGTACGTAATATGTTACCCGACTTAACCATGCTTTTGGGCATATCAACAAGCATTGAATGTTCATTCGCTTTTAATATGCCTGCATATGGATGACTAACTATGTATCATACAAATCATGATTATGAGTACCACATATTACCTTAAGTGCCCAACCTTGACCCTTTCCAACAGGTTTACCTCACAATTCAAACGGACATTGACATTTTTGAGTACCAGTTACACTAACCTCTAAACCATCCCCTTTGAAGCCTAACAAGACATATGTCTTTCTCCCTTGCTTTTCATTTGCTATGTCAGACCTAATAATGATAATAACAAAACCAAGTCCATAACCAACCCTACAGACCCATTCAAGTAAGTCTTCTTGTGAAGGAAACACCTACAAAAAGTTATTCTAACAATATTACAAAATCACTTCTTCAAATTATAATGCAATAAACATGAATGAAATAAATTTTTATTCACCTCATCTGTTGTAAAATGGGGACCATAGTTGATGCAAACCAAGTCAACAAGGAGATGACCAAGGATGCACACTATGAAAAGTTATCTTAACAATCAAGTGAAGACCTCACCAAGGATTTAACATACCTGACCAGAGGAAGAAAATGGACACAAACCAGAGCATCTAATGTTCTTCCTGTTGGTCTTCTTAAAGAATAAAACAATTTGTCAATAATTTGGGCTCACTTTAAAGGTACAAATAGCAAAGATAGCTAGAATAAGGTTGATGGAAACCAAGTACAGGATGCTCAAGCCCATGAAGCCCAAGCCCATGAAGCCCAAGCCCAACAAGGGGCCCAAGCCCAACGAATCACTAGGAGCATGGCAAGAGCTTTGGGACAAGAGTATAATAAGATGGCTCTTCTTATTTCTTTTATAAAATAGGGGTGCGGATGT
>Ga0123342_1009367_pt1 | contig 11768 bp, 8 predicted proteins | sample Turbeawhitnodule_FD_89960 | JGI IMG/M metagenome (GOLD analysis project Ga0123342, IMG submission 89960) | Root nodule microbial communities of legume samples collected from Mexico - Turtle bean Mexico white nodule | ecosystem: Host-associated > Plants > Roots > Nodule | place: Mexico: Nepantla... | reverse complement strand
TGTTTTTTTTTTTTGTTTTTGGAAACTAAATTTTTTTTTCTTTTTTTTCCCAAAGTATTTTATTTTTGGGCCAAAATGTTTTTAAAACCCTCTTTTAAACATTCCCCCCCCCCCCCCCCTCTAGTTTAATGTCATCCATTCTAACAGACCTTAGGCTAATCATCAAAATACGACCAAAGCTAAACCCACTATTCTAAAGCTGGATTCCCGAGCTTGGGGGGTTTGTGCACTGCTCAGTACTAAAAATCATGGAACAATTGATAAGTACTCGAGATAATAGGAATTAACCACGTGCATACTAGGAAGTAACAAACTTTGCATGCCCATGAAGATCAACTCCATTCTTGATAACTAAAGTTGTTACTTTGATATATCACATAGTATTCTTGACTCACAAAATACTTTCACTTTTACTCACATATTCTCTCATAATTTTACTGACTTAAGTATTAAAGAATCTTCTATAAGTAGACCCCCACTCGACTTATCTCAAATCTCAATAATCCTTCACAAAATAAAATTGGTTCACTTGCTCCCTTTGAATTTCCACCTCGAACTACTCCAACTTATCTCCAGTAAAAAAAACACACACATATATATATATATATATTATATTTCAAAAGTATTAGAACAAATTTATTTAGAATAACTACCACCACAAAGCATATAAACTTGGATTAATTAGAAAAAATTAATAAATCAATCATTTTAGTAAGTGTTAATAAATTTAGCTTAATAACATTTTAAGTATAGTAACTCCTCTCCTTTTTTTTTGTCGTGTTTGATTTTCAAATAAATAAAGAATTAAGATAATGTTGTGTTTAAAGTAGGTATAGTATGTGTTTAAAAATAAATGTTTTATTCAAAGTCTGAAATCATCAATCAATCTATAATACATGTTACGTTTTTTTCAGCATAAAAATGATTTTTTTTTTCAGTTTTCTTATGAAAGATCCTTGTTTTAGATGTTTTTGTCGATTCTCTTCAACTATTTTTCGGTTTTTTTGCTTCAGTGTTCTTCATATTCTTGGTACATAAAAATGATTTTTTTTTTTCAGTTTTCTTATGAAAGATCCTTACTTTTGATGTTTCTGCCAATTTTGTTCATCTGTTTTTCGGTTTCTTTATTTCAGTGTTCTTCATATTCTTGGTTCTTTGTTTGTTACTTTTTTGCACCATAAAAATGATTTCCTTTGGGTTTTGTTATGAAAGTTCCTTGCTTTTAATGCTACTGCAAATTCTCTTCATCTCTTTTACAGTTTCTTTGCTTCACTGTTCTTGATATTCTTGTTTCTCTATTTGTTAGGTTTTTTGCACCATAAAAATGTTTTCTTTTGGGTTTTGTTATGAAAGTTCCTTGCTTTTAATGTTTCTGCAGATTTTCTTCATCTCTCTTACAGTTTCTTTGCTTCAGTGTTCTTCATATTGGTGCTTCTCTATTTGTTACGTTGTTTTGCCAATAAAAATGATTTTTTCTGAGTCTTTATATGAACGTTCATTGCTCTTGATGTTTCTATCGATTCTCTTCATATCTTTTACACGGTTTCTTTGCTTCAATGTTCTTGATATTGTTGTTTCTCTGTTTGTTACATCTTTTGCACCATAAAAATGATTTTTTTGGGTATTTTTATGAAAGTTCCTTGCTTTTGATGTTTCAACCGATTTTACATTTTTTTTGACCCATTATTTTAAATCTTTTTGGTTCTCTATTTTTAGGACTCATCTTGCTTTTCACAATATTATGTTCATCTCTTTCGCAACTAATTGGACTTTTGATCCAACATTCGAAGTGTTTTTTTTTTAAATATGTTTATGTTTATGGTTCCATCATTAATTATATGCAATTGTTTTTTTAGAAGATTTTGCATCAGAATCACAAAGCACATAAAGAAGGTAATGCAAGCAACAAATTAGGTGTTTTTGTGCTGTTGCAAAATCTGAGAATTTGGGAAGAAGGTAATCAAATTTCAAATTCAAAATTAAATCTGAATTGAATTTTGATGAAGTTCTTATAGAAGCATGAAAATTGAGGTATTGAAGCTATTGAAAAGCAATTATCTGCAGTAAACAAACATTCCCAAAGGAGTGTTGGCACGGTCACTGAACCTGCGTGTGGTGGTGGTGTTCATTCCTCTTATCATTTGCAAGAATCGTATTCTAATCTTTATTACGGTGGCAGTTTGGAAAACAGAGAAAATTTTACCTACAATATATTTTCAGAAATAGCCTTACTATGACAATGAAAACTGCTATTGAAGGGTTTGCCAATGGACTAATTCTTGAGTACAAGAAAGAAAATATCATCATGTAAAGAGGATATTTAATGTTATTTTTAAATAAATAAAAAATCATTAAAATTATTCAAAATCTTAAATGAATACATATTCTAAATAATTTAATTCTTAAATAAAAATTAAATTAAATTAAATTTATAATTTTTAAATATCCTAAATTATGTTATTTCCTACTATACCGACTAGTCCCTGGACGTTGACTAACCACTGGTAATGTTGGTGACACATAAGCGGGTCCCACGAGCAGCGCGGGCCAGTACTCCGCAAAGTACGTGCGCCAAAGAGCCAAGAGTGGTCAGACGTCGGTCATGAAGATGCACCGACTTGCCACTAAATAGTGTGGAAAGGTTAGACATCGGAAAACTAAAAGGTAGAGATGAGCCACGAGAAGTGGATCCCAGATCACACACTAGTTATCAGTAAGGGAGAAGCCTAGATCACGAGTGCCCATGCAGGCAAAGTGGACGACGTGTTCAGGCGTGACACAAAGTATAAAAGCCACTAGAAGGATATGGCCAGCAAGGGCCACGATCAATGGCAAGCTGCATGCATGACACGTGAACAGCTAAGGCACTCTCAAAGGCGGGTGACCCCAGAGATCAAGTGCACGAGGACGCATCTAGGTGGTTATCCGTCAAAGGTTGCACTCCAGTTAGGGACCCCACGTACTAGGTTATCCTAAGAGTAAGATAACAACAGTGTTGGGCCCGCCCACCAGAAAGGCCCGTTTTAGGTAAACAGAAAACCCTAGTTTTCACTCTATAAGTAGTAAGTTAACAAGTTTGGCCAGGGGGAGAGAATCCTTTTGCGTTGTTACACACACACAAGAGCAAGAGTATACAGTTTTTGGTGTTTCCTAGCCCTAGTACTGACTTGAGCGTCGGAGTGCAAACGGTCGTTAGGACGCACATTGTCTTTGTGTTTCAGGTGTTTATCACATGGGAACCATACACAAACGCAAGGACACTGAATTATATAATGTCTCCTACTTAAATAAAAATATTAAATAAATTAAATTTCTAAATTATTCAAAATCCTTAATAAACATAAACCCAAAATTATTTCATGTCCTAAATAAATAAAAAATTTAATTGTTCAAAATCCTAAATAAACACAAATGCTAACTTATTTTATGTCATACTTAAATAAAATATATAAAAAAATATATCATTTTCAAAATCTTAAATTAATTTTTTTTTACTTAAATACGAATCTAAAAGAAATAAATTTTTCAAAATACTAGATAAATATAAATTCACTAAATTTTAATGTCACTTTTAAATAATAATAAATAAATAAATATTTAATGTCATACTTAAATAAAAAAAATTACAATAAAAAACTCCTAAATATATTAAAATTCTAAACAAATACAAATCCTAAATTATTGAATGTTGTACTAAAATAAAAATTTCAATAAATAAAATACCTAAACTATTTAAAATAATAATTAAATATAAATTTTAAATTATTTAATGTCATACTTAAATAAAAATTTACATTAAATAAATTTTTTAAATTATTCAAAATTTTAAATAAATAAAAATCTTATATTATTTAATGTGATACTTAAATAAAATATCTAAAATAAATAAATTTCTTAAAATTATTCAAAATAATAATAAATACTAATTCTAAATTATTTAATGTAGTATATAAATTCAAATTTGAAATAAATTTTTTCTAGAATACCCAAAATCATAAATAAACACAAATCCTAACTTATTTTATGTCATACATAAATAAAAATATCAAATCCTTAAAATTTCAAAGTTTTTAGAAATCTTAAATAAATACAAAATCTGAAATTATTTTATTTCCTACTTAAATAAAAATATAAAATATATAAAATTTTAAGATTTTAAAAATCCTAATAAATAAAAATTCAAAAATTTGTCATATATTTTTAAATAAAAATAAAAAATCAATAAAATTCTTAAATTATAGAAAATCAATATTTAATGTCATACTTAAACAAAAGTGTTAAATTATTCAAAATCTTAAATAAATATAAATTTAAAATATTTAATGTCTTACTTAAATAAAATCTTAAATAAATAAATAAAAAACACTTTGAGCGGATGGAAGGATTTTAGTTATTCTTGAACAATTTATTTATTTATGTGTATTATTTATGTTTATGCATTATTTATATTAATTTTAATTTTAGTATGTTTTTATTAATTCTTCAAAAACAAAGTGAATTTAGATTTATTGTCATGTCATTGATTTATGCCCTTATATTTGTTTTCTTCTACAATTTTATTTAATGTAGTTTAATGTTATTCCTTTATTTAATATTATTTTTTTTATTTAATGTCATTCTCTTTTCCCAAGTCCAATAAGAGAAACTTGAAAAATATAACAAGAAGAATGATATAGAAGTAGAAAAGAAGCTCAACAGAGAATAATTATTAATATGCATATAGCCATACATATTTTCTAAATTTTTTTTACAGTTAATTAGTAATAAAAAATATTTAAATCATCGTCTTTAATTTTTGTTTTAAATGTATAAATTTTCTTTAGACAAATATATTTATATATTTCTTGCTATTTATTACAAATTATTTAACTATGAGAGTTAAACCAAATATCTAGACACATACTTTTTCAAAACGCCTTCAACCAAACTCATATTATATCCAAAAACAAAAAGAATAAAATAAAAAATTTAAATAAATAAATTTTCAAAGTTTGTAAAAATCTTAAATAAATACAAAATCTGATATTATTTTATTTCCTACTTAAATAAAAATATAAACGAAATAAAATTTCTAATATTTTCAAAACCCTAAATAAATAAAAAAAATCAAAACATTTGTAATATCATTTTTAAATAAAAATAGAAAATCAATAAAAAAACTTAAATTATTTAAAGTTCTAAATATATCCATATCCTAAATTATTTAATGTCATATAAAATTAATAAAAATTTATAATTTTTTCCAAAATCCTAAACAAATACAAATACAAAATTATATTATTCCCCATTTAAATAATAATCTAAAAGAAATATTTAAAAAAAAAATCTTAAATAAATGCAAAATCTAAATTATTTAATGTTCTACTTAAATAAAAATTCAAAATAAATTAAATTCCAAATTATCCAAAATCCTAAATAAATACATACTGTGAATTATTTAAGGTAATATGTAAATAAAATTTTGAAATAAATGAAATTCATAAATTATTAAAAATCTTAAATAAATAAAAATCTAAATTATTTAATGTCCTACTTAAATAAAAACATTTAATAAGTAAAATTTCTAAATTATTTAAATTTCTAAATAAATACAAATCCTAAATTAGTGAATGTTCTACTTAAATAAAAATCTGATATAAAAAACTTTTTTAAATTATTCAAAAATTACTAAAAAAATAAATCTTGAATATTTAATGTCATACGTAATTGTTAAATTTTTCAAAACCTTAAATAAATACAAATTTTAAATATTTAATGTCCTACTTAAATAAAATCTTAAATACATAAATAAAAAAAATGGAGCAGATAAAAGGATTTTATTATTCTTAAACAATTTATTTATTTACGTATATTATTTATGTTTATGATTGTTTATATTAATTTTAGTATGCTTATTTTTTTTAATTATTTGTATATGATAATGTTTATTTCTTATGTATTACTATTTGCTTTGTAATTTTATTTATTTATTTTCTTATTTACATGTAAATTTATATTTATATATATATAATATTTTTATATAAAATAGTGAAAGAAAACGCGTTAAAGAAATCAACAAAACTTGAAGCGGGATTGAAGAATTTATATATGTTAAATGATTTCAAAGAAGGTGATAAGATTGTGTTTGAAGCAGATGTTAACATACCAAATAATGAAATTCGAGTGATTCGGGATTAATCATTTTTTTTTACATAATTTTTTATTGTTACTTACTTTCCTCAAAATATGTGTCAGTTTGTTGATATTAATTTTAGTATGTTTAGTTTTTTTATTTGTTCGCATATGTTGATATTTATATATTATATATTAATATTTGTTTCGTAATTTTTTATTTACATTTATATTTAGTAATTTATATATATATATATATATATTTAATTATATAAATTATATTTTTATACAAAATAGTGAAAGAAAACGTGACAAATAAATAAACAAAACTTGGAGTGGGATGAAAGAATTTGTGTACGTTAAATGAATTCAAAGAAGATGATGAAATTGTTTTTGAAAGAGGTTAACATACCAAATTATGAAATTTGAGTTATTCACCTTTTAGAATAAATCCTTTTTTTAGATAATTGTTTATTGTTTCTTACTTCTTTAAAAAAAATTGTGTTAATTTGTTGATACTTGAATATCTTTTCTTTGCCAATGTTTATTATCACTGTTTATATAAGAATATTATCCTTGAAAATGAATTGAAATATAAAGGATTTATGTTTGTTAGCCTTTCAGGGTAATGTTTTGTCTTTCTGTAAACCATAACCATTTATATTTTATTTTGTTTAATTTTATAACTGATATTTACTGTAAATTTTTATATTTGTGTATGTTTGTTAGCCATTCAGGGTAATGGTTTCCCTTTGCTGGAAACCACAATAATTTACATTTTTATTAATGGTTATGGTAAAAATATTTGTTAATGTACATAGTGCTTAAAAAAATTTATTCATTATCTGGCAGATTTAGAATGTGTTAGCATAAATACATGTGCTTTGCGCTAAAACAATTCTCAGTACATTAAACTTCATAAAAAGTTATTCTTGATTTTTTTTTTCATTTCTTATTTTGTCTTAATATTTTTGAATGGTTATTATGATTGTATTATTAATATTTCATAAAATGTATCCAATTGGATTTGGTTTTTGGAGAGAACCGGTGAGACATGCATCTTTACTACAGTCTATGAATTTGTATTATTTTTTTATTTTTATGAGTATTATTTTATTTTAGAACACAAAAACTCATAATATTCATTTATTATCCTTTTTTCAGCTCCTCGAATAGTTCATTCATTGTCATTTTTTCATGTCCTTTAACAGTCCATTGAATGCAAGTCATTCTTTTTCTAGGGATAAAGAACCTGTTTTTTCTTTGTACTTTTATGTTTTATTTTTCATGTTAATGGTCCACACCATAAGACCTTTATTTTTCTTTTCATTTGTCTTGCCAATAGTCAAACTAGGAACCACAACCAGTGTGTGGTTAACCATGAATCTAAAAGGAGATAAAAGTTTCATCTTTGGTCATTTTTCAATAAACTATTAATAAAGTTTGCATTTTTACATGTGTTCAAGTCACACATAGGTTTGTTTCTTGATTTTCATGTTTGCACAAGAAGTGTTAATAAAGTTTACATTTTTACACAGTTATCCAATTTTGTTCAAAACTCTTTTTGTAAAAATTGTGGATGTGACACTGCCCATTTTCTACTTTCAGTAAAGTTAGTTATGATTTTATACTTTTATCGCCTGTGTTGCATTGACTTCTTTGTTTCTATTACCTTATTAGCTTAAGTCATTAATGTTGCTCTCTGCGCTTTGTATCTCACTTTTTCTCCTCTTTGATTTCTTTACGTTTTTCACTAATATGTCAACGTCATCGTTACTTTCATAGGTTTGAATCTTGATTTTTATGTTTTGCACAGGAAGTGTTAATAAAGTTTGCAGTTTTACAATGTTTTCGGATTTTGTTCAAAACACTTTCTCTAAAAATTGTGGATCTGGCACGGGCCATTTTCTACTTTCAGTAATGTTAGATATGATTTTATACCTTTACCGCTCGTCTTGCATTTGCTTCTTTTTTTTATTACCTGATTACGTTAAGTCATTAATGTTTCTCTCTGCACTTCGTATCTCACTTTTTCTCCTCTTTGATTTCTTTACGTTTTTCACTAATATGTCAACGCCACTGCTACTTTCATAGGTTTTTGTTTTGTTTTTCATGTTTTCAAACTGATTCCACCGTATATCAAGCACCAAGGTAAGAATTTTTTCTTCTTTTGTACGCATGGGAAAGCAAGAATGCATTGTTCAATGAAATTGGTAAGATTTCTCCGATTTTGGATTCTGTTGTTTTATATTTTCGTTCTTTTGTACGCATGGTTGTTTTCATTATGTTTTTTGTTGTTTTTTAATCGTTAATGGAGTAATTTTGTTTTTTTGGGTACTTAGGGTTTCAACTTTTTCTCTATTTGAATCGTATTTCTAATTTTTCATCTCCAAGACATTTCTTTGATATTGTTAAACTTTCTTCTAAAACTTTTTTTGACTCGTTTTAATTTTTAGGAATTTAGGGTTTCCACCTTTTTCTCTCTATGTTGTGCAATCTGTGTATTTTTGCAATCTGTGTATTATTTTAGAAATTTCCAAGCAAGGATTCATTTTTTTTGTTAAACAGAAAGACTCTTTTGCAATTGTCCAAAACAAACCTACCTAAAGTTCCCATTTTTTTTTGCATAGTGGGGTTTTCATATCATCCTATGAATTTCTAAAATATTGTACTCTATGTTTCATCCTTTTGACACATTGCTTGGACTTTGAATTGTTTACTATGGTTGTTTATACATAGATGTTTGTTCAAGTGTCTTCTTTATGCAACCTGACAATTATATTTCCTACAGTTTTCATCTTTTTAAAGTTAAACAACAATTTCATCAATCGCAATGATCAAAGTAGAAACATGTTCTTTTGAATCTAAAAGCAAATTTGTTTGCACGTTTTAAAGTTTCAATTTTTTATTTGCCTAATCTCCTCTGTATACAACCTGACAATTGTTTATAGTTAAATTTGTGATATTTGTTATTTCTATTTGTATCTTTGGTATGGGTAATGTTTGTTTTTTAACATTTTTTTAGTCATCAGGTTTTGTCATTCATTGAAAATTTTAAAACTCAATCTCTTAAGTTAAAGTTTGTATTCTTGGAATCTGTTTATTATTTCAGAATTTTTAACAAGGGTACTTTTTTTTGTTAACCAGAAAGGCTCTTTTGCGATTATACAAAACAAACCTACATAAAGTTCCCATTTTTTTGCATAGTGGGTTTTTTCAGATCATGCTATCAATTTTTAAAATCCTGTACTTTTATTGTTTATACATATACATATATGTGTTGAAATATCTTATGTATACAAGCTGACAATTATATTTCCCTTCAGTTTTTCTCTTTCTAAAGTCAACAAACAATTTCGTTAGTTGTAATGCTTAAAGTAGAAACATGTTCTTTGGAATGAAAAAGAAATTGTGTTTGCACGTTTTTAAGTTTTTTTTTTATATGGTTAATATTTGCTTTTGTACTCTGCCGAACTGTATATGTTATCTCATTCATTCAAAATTGCAAAAAAACTCATTCTTGGTAATGTTTTATCTTCTTTTTCTGACACTTTACTGTTATAGTATTTATTGTCCCAAAATTGTATTAGATCTTTTTAGTTTTTGTTTATTTAAACAATGTTATTTATTTCATGTACTTGAATTCATGGTTTATTTTTTCATTACCTGTATACTTTGTATGAATCAGACATAAATTATGCATCACCCTTTTTAATTTATGAACTTTTTTGTGTTATGGACATTTTTTAACTAAAGTCATGTTTATGCTTAGGCAAAACTATTTTCCATTTGAAAATTGGAATGTTTCCTTTGTCTGATAATACTCTCATTATGTTTTCTTACTATTCATAGCCCTTTGAATTTGAAATTGTAAAATAATTTTGTTATTTTTGAAAATAATTTGTACCACTTCTTTAGTATATATAAATATTGGTATGTTTGTGTTTCACATTGAGCATTTGCATTATATATTTTCCTTTTACTCAAAAGTCACCCTTACAATGTTCGTGTTAAGACAAAATACAAATTTTGTCAAAGATGTTAATCCAAAAAGTGAAAATTGGATCTTGATAACAAGGTTCATTCATTTATGGTTTGTTTCTGACTTCATGAAAACAAAGTTTCCATTCTCCATGGAAATGGTGATACAAGATAAAGATGTAAATTATTTATCATTTTCTTTCTTATTTTTTTCTACCAAAGTTTAATGTAAATTTTATTAATCATGGTTAATGTTTGTTTTATCTTTCAGAGAGATAGAATTCATGTTTCTGTTAGAAGAACACTAATTTATAAATTTCAAAACTATATTTTTTAGGATATTATTCCTTCAATTTTTTTAGTGTGTCTACTAATTCAGGATCTTATAGAACAACCCTTCACCAGTACAAAATTAATTTTCAATTTGAAACTAAGGTAACCTGTGTAGGTAATGATGGTTTCATGTGCAATAGCTCAGTACACTCCAATGTCTGTGTTAAGAGTTCCTGGTTTTGATACTAACTACTTAATGGGCAAGTATCATTATTATGGTTTTAGTTGAACAAATTTTTTTGCATGTGTTTAAATAATTATGTTTTTATAGATGTTATTGGAATACTGATGGGTAAGCTAATATTTTGTACTATAACCAATCCTAAATGTGTGTTCTTACAATTTTAATTTTAATTTTAATTTACAACAACTTCCGCATGAAGTGTACTTTATTTGATAACTATGTTGATGAGTTAAATGCATTTTTGTCATGTGGAGAGTTGCAAAATGTTGTCATCAGTGTGTAGTTTGCTAAAGTAAAGATTTTTCAGGGTATGTGAAGTGATGAAACTGTAATTTAATTTTTATTTTATTGTATTTAGATTATTTTTGTTATAACACAATGCATTATATTTCAATGTAGACAAGGTTTGTCTACAAAATTGCTTGGACTGTACGAAAATAATATATAACATGCAGTCTAAAGACGCAATCGAACTTAAGAAAAATGTTAGTTAAATACATACTTTATCATTCGATACTTAAAAGTTATGGCCCTTTCTAACCACAATTTTAACATGTGTAGGATGATTGAAAATACAGATTCTCCTACTCAATTTTAACAGTTTATGGAAATGGATTATGCATAGTTTAAGTTGAAAGAAAGTAATTTTTTTTTTACAGGAAAGCACTTTTGTTGTCTTAGCTACTATAAAACATATTGTAGCTGATGATGATTGTGTTAGAATGTATGGCTTTAAACTAGAGGGGGTGAATGGTTTAAAGAGCGTTTTCGCAAACTTTTAAGTCAAGAATGAAATTACTTCGAGAAACAGTTGATAAGGAAATCAGTTTGCCAAAACACAAAGCAAAAAACACAGCACCAGAAAAACAATTGCTTGTTTATACCAGTTCACAAATATCAAAACTGAATTTAAAGAGATTAAGGATAGAGAGAATGCACACAGAGGTTTATACTGGTTCACTCTAAACCCAGAGCTACATCCAGTCTTCCCAGAAACCACTGGGAAATCCACTAAGAAATCAACCCTAGATCACTTATGATGGAAGAGGCCCAAGCACAAGCCCACGTGCAAGCCCACCAAAGGGTAGATTTGGGCCAACCATAGAGTTATGGCCAAGAGGATCCAAGAAGACGTTCTTTTACATGTTCAAATGCCATA
>Ga0123342_1009366_pt1 | contig 11770 bp, 7 predicted proteins | sample Turbeawhitnodule_FD_89960 | JGI IMG/M metagenome (GOLD analysis project Ga0123342, IMG submission 89960) | Root nodule microbial communities of legume samples collected from Mexico - Turtle bean Mexico white nodule | ecosystem: Host-associated > Plants > Roots > Nodule | place: Mexico: Nepantla... | reverse complement strand
TATTTTTTTATATATAGTTGTATGAAAACAAACATACAACACACTCTTTCTCTAAATAAATAAACAGACAACTAAAAAAAAAAATTGTTTTAAATTTTTGTTATTTATATATATATATATATATATATATATATATAAATATATATATATATATAATTCTTTAAAATTTGAAAAAAAAATAAGTTTCTAAATTTTAATATACATTCAATTTTCACCAAATACAAAAGAAAAGTTGAAGAAGAATATTTTCATATGTCATTGGTAATGACAAAGACAATATTATTGATTTTTAATCAACTAGACAATAATTCTAACTGTTATTTTTAATATTTAATTAGCATTATTATTGTTGGTATACTTCTATTCTTTACGTAATAAATAAATAAACAAATAATTTAACTAGTTATTTTAAATAATAATAATAATATAATTTAAATTTTATTCTGAAATTATTTTTTTAAGTGGTTGTTATATTAATCACACATAATTTGAAGTTCAAGATTTGTTTTCCTTCCTACCTCTTTCATTAATTGTTTAGGTCTCTAAAGAGAAGTCACCTTCAAGCCACACCCGACTTTAAGCCTATTAATTTCACTTATTGGAAAATATCTATAAACTATAATCTCAAAGTTGTTGTCCTCAAGACCCAAAGTGGTGTTGAGTTTCATCAACTTTTCTTGTCAAACTATAGTTCTTCCCTCTAAGTTTAGACAGTGTGTTTGTGATCAACATTGTTGAATTACTAAAAAAATTGTGTAACGGGTGCCTTTTTATGAATCTTGACTATGAAAGACTATGATTCTATAAGTTGTATGTTTCTTATAATTAATAATTGTATCCTTTAATGAAGTGTGGTGGGGTTGGATAAAGGTTTGCATGTGTAGTGGTTGTGTTTCTCATTAATGACAACCTTATAAAGAAGTGATTTTAGCTAAAAGATTGAGGAATGGGGGCTCTTTGACCCTTCATCTTTCTAATTGTGGATGATGCTTCAATGGTTTGAGGTGGAAAGTTATTAATCTTGAAACTATTTATGTCATTAATATTGGTGATTTTGTAAGAGTTGTGACATTCTTGAAATGCTCCATTCAATTTATTTTATTTTTTTATTGAAAAAATAAATGCAAATTATTTGCTGTTGAACATTTTCACAAAAGTTTGAGATTTACATTTAATGATATTTATACTTCCCACAAATATTTTGTTCGGTACGAAAGAGAAAAAAAAAGTTAAACTGTTTAAAAGAGCGGAAGAAGAGTAAAATATAAAACAATTTTATTTATTATTTTTAAAATTAATTATTATTGTTAATATTGAAATGAGTGATCGTGTGTTGCATGCAATATATTATAAAGAAAAAAAGAAATAATCTTTTGTTAAAATAGAGTAATTTAAAAATTGTATTATAGAAAAATCACAATTATAAAGTTGTATGTTTCAATGTACAATAAAGATTTTACTATTCAAATAATCCCTTAAAACACATTTTCTAGCAATGTTATATCTTAGTCCAACCTCTAATGTTCTTTCTTTCTTTATGTTCTTCCTTCTTCTTTCTCATTGCGGAAGAAGTTGTTCTGATCCTGGCTTTTCCACGCCAACCAGCTCGAGCAAAGCAGGGGATATCCTTTCTCATCCTCGCTTTCCATCTTTGTAACAGAGGAGGCATGGAAGCAAACAAAGCTCTAAGATTTGGTGTATACATAATTTTTTTTTCCAAAATTCTTAAACTAAGAGTATTAATTCTTTATCTGTTTCTCACTATTGTTTTAAAGATCAAGGATTCTACATAGGAGCAAAAATAGTAGCTAAGCCTTGATCCACCGTTATTTGAAGTTTATCATAGGTCATCAAAGCCTTCTGCTCGCACTGGTACGATCCTTTACCCCTCGCCAGAACCTCACCATCTGCATCTATGATCCCTTCCTTCTCATGGTCCCCCAAGCGCGGCCCAGGTTCCAAGACCAAAACTTTCACCTATAGTTTGATGCAAAAAATGTAGAAAGTAACAAATCTTGTCGTGCAAATAAATCACTGCTAGAAAAGTATTACAGTAGCGATGACCACACCTTTAGGTACATGACATGTGGCGATTTTACATGACCTCCATTATTCAAATCTGACATCAATGACAGCAATGGTAATTTGTGACAATTCTTCAAAATGATCAAGTCCAGACAACCATCTGAGAACTGCATTTACCAAATTAAATTAACATAAGACTTGTCAAGTTCATGGCTGTGGACAACTATCACCAATAGAATACTTAAGATGTCCAACGATAGAGGGAGAAAATTTGGGGTGTGGAGTCAACTAGCATTTATGTCAATGATAGCAACAATTTGGGGTGTCTCTATGATCTATTCTGTGCGATCCTTATAATAAAAATAAATGTCTAATAGTCATTAAAATGAAGCAAATTAATTTGGCAATAGCCATTCTTCATTTAGTTGTACATTAGCCTCCATGGGACCAGTTCAGATACTATTTTAAATGGATTCATCTTCTAATTTTTTTAATGTTGCCAAAACTGTCATGTTAGCAATATGAATCAGTTCTAGCTATGACATCACTCATCAGGTGAAACAGTATGAGAGAGTAATGATATAAAAAAAAACTTTTACACATACAACCTACCTCTGCATGTGGTGCAGCCTTGGTGTTTTCAGCACCCCAAGGCACATTGTGAAGCCAGACAGAAATAAATGGTCCATTTAAAACCCTCCAACTCAAATTCTCCAAGTCAATTTCAGGTCCCTGATAGCCTAACCTTTTTAACTTCACCGGCTCCCCATCAATTATATCACTAATGATGGGTTTGCTAGTAAAACTGCCAGGGTAACTTATGGTCTCCCCGTAAGCTTCAAATCCAGGTGCAGGCACAAAATAAAGGCATCCTTCATAATGCCTCAAATGGAAGATTCGAGTGAGAGCCTACAACAATAGATGATGCAAAGAAAATAACAAATAACCTCAATCCTTTTAAGTCAAAGAAATTGTTGTGTAACAATGAGAACATATCACCAAACTAGACTGACACTGAAGTGTGGTCACTACTAGCTAACATATTAGCTAACGTATGGCGCAAGAAATCAAGAGACAATTTAAATTCATTACTTTGGCTTCTATTTAAACACAAATAACTTTGAGCCCAACACCGGTAAATGCAATCTATATTCACTTTATATCAAAATATTTTATTTGAAAAAGTAGTTGTAGAGTAGATGTATTTTTGGAATAGTGGTTTCAAAAGGCATTTCCACGTAACTGTTTTGTAAACCTTGTAGGTGACCAATAGTTTGATGATTAACTTCTTTTTGATTAATGTTTTTGCCTTCAACCAAAAATATAAGAAGATAACTCATGCAACAATAATTCATATAAAAAGAGTCAGCAACTAAAGAAAAAAGCATTCTTCGTACTTATTACATGGCCTACTTACATAACAATCTATTCGAGCACTTCCCATCCACCTATACTTTTCAGACTCGATATCAATATCAGCCACCAGACCTGAAATAAAATTATCAAATGTTACATAGAATATCATGGGCACAGCCAGATGCTTCTGCACAACCACCTCTGTTTCAAAATCCAATATATGGTGACGTTAATTTATAATTACCCCATGCAAGCATCAACACAATGAAAAATCTGGTTTCCCCTTGTGTGATGGTGGCCACATCAAGTGATCGCTTATGGCCTGACAGCATTTAATACAAAGTTAATATTTTATATAAACACAGTGAAAAAATCATGGTCACATTTGTGACAAGTTGGAAACCTCTTATAATGGCAAGAACAGCATTGGTTATTGTACAAGGATCACCCACTGAATCGAGAAGAGACTTTGCCATGCCATTCCCCGTACCTTCATTCATTTTATCCGAAAGTACATCACAGAAGAGATAATTAGAAGATTAACATAACAAAAATTATTGACTAAATTCATTAAAGAAAAAGAATAAAACCTGCAGGAACTACTCCAAGGGGTATCTTTATTGCAGTGTCCCAGTCCTCCCTCTGAAGCAGTCCATTTACAACCTACTAAAAATGCGTGACGTTAGTAAGATAATTAAAGAGACAACCATGTGTACAAAAGAAACTCAAAACAATCACACAACCATTATCACAATGGTAGTACTTGGTACGAACTGTAACCAATTAACAACAATAATTTCAGTGCACTAACCTCAACCAAAATCCCATCTCCACTGACACATACTATTCCATCGTATCTCGAAAAATCAAGTGACTGAACAACTTGCTTTGCATGGAGCTGATGCTTGGTTTCTGATAAATATAACAAAACAAAAATTTCAAACATCTAGATATTTCTATAATTTTTTTATAATGTTGTAAACTACGATAGAAGGCATTAATAATAAAATATTTAACTTTAATAAAAAAAAATTAAAATTATTTGTTTACTATTCATAGTATAAAAATCCGTACACTTGTAAACATTAAACTAATAATAATGATAATAACATTTAATTATTTATTTGGATTTTATACCTACACCAAAAGTTTTATATTTTAGTTTTTATGTACATTGCATGAATACGGTATGATACCGGAATACAACATTTCCAAAAAAATTAAGACAGGGCACTTCAATATAAATATGATTAAATTTTATAAAAAGATAAAAACACAAATAAACACTGTAGTTCCTTCTCTTCTCCATCATCTGTCAAAAGAATCAACTCCAAATTTAGTCAAGAGATTTCAAGTATATCCTATTTTTCTCCACCAATATACCACATTTTGTTTTCACCCTCTGTATAACTATTACACTTCCTTGAGGGGAGATAGATATTTGTATGTATATTTTAAATCTTTGGCTCTTTTAAGATTTAGGAATATGAATGTTTCATTGGTCTTAATAGATTGTTATCATCAATCACACCTTTTTTATAATAACAATAACAGTAAAAGAAAGAAACTAAGGAAAATATCAAAACCTTGAACAGTGAGATGGACTTGTGCGTCTTCCAAAAGAGGTTTAACTTGATCTCTAAAAATATTGGCAGCAAATTTCCTTCCACCGAAAGGATTGACAAAAACAAAGAGCCTCTTAGGGCGTCCTGTTCCATTCAAAATCAGAATCCGCAGCACAAAATTAATCACACAAGCTACCAAAAAATATTAGAATTAATTACCAAGGGAATCGATGAATTCTTTAAGCTTGCGGCACCAGAGCCTGTGCGATTCCTCCGACGATGGCCGAAACACGATGTCGTTTCGAACCACTTTTCCTCTGTTCCCGCAACCACAGCATCCATCTCCGACCTCCACCACTGTTTTCAGCCTAATGTTCAAACCATCAGTCGTGAACGCGATAACCTCTTTTTCAATGGTCAAATTCCGTTGACCTCCCTCCGGCCACCACAGCCTCCCATCTGCAAACAGGGATAGCTGCGTCACAGTTCCGTTAACGTTGACCTGATCGGAGATTATGGCAGCGGGTCGGTCCATTTCCTGGGAAAACCGGTTTGATTGCAAATTAAACCGCCAGACCAAAAGGTCAAAGAATATTGGTAATGACTTGAGTTAAGAGGAACACAAATGATTAATTTATTGATTTATTTTTCTCAACCTTACCGATAAAATTTTAAAATATAACTATCTCAGCCTTGATTTTTAAAATTAGATAAGCATTGTTTTTAACTAATAAAATCATTTTTTTAATATATTTAAACACACTTCAAGAATAAGTATTCCGTGATGCGTCTTATAGTTAGATTAATTTATTTTGGAAATTAATTAGCCTAAATTTCTTAGATTTTTTTATAATTTTTTTACCACCTTTTTAAATGTGTTCCTAAACATATGCACTTAGATATTTTCACAAAGGTTTTAAATGAAATTATATTTGACATAAATATACATATTTCAAGAATAAGTATTAATGTGTCAAAAGAGTTTATGTTTGAATTAGTTTATTCTTGAAATTAAAAAAAATATTGGTCTAAACTTTGTTTCTTTTTTTAAACTTGATCACTTTGATTGAAAGTTGTTCATAAACATGGACTTGTATCATCTCACAAATGAGTATAAAAACTCAATAAACTTAAACTTTTTTTATTTGACATAAGTAATTTGTCACATTTAATACTCTATACTTCTTTTTATAAAAGTGTGATTTAATATTTATATGTTTTTTCAAGTGTAATGTTAATCTCTATGCTTTTACTTTTCAATATGAATGAATCATTTGAATTTAAAATACATTAATTGAATTTTGAACATACTTTTCAGGCGATGAGAAAAGAAAATTATATCGATTGTTTTATAATTAATGTAAGTATTTATTTTGTTTTAACTAAATTATTTGTAACATTCAATGGATAAAGAAATATGATGATTTATTTCTCTTTATTTGAGAAGAGAATAAAATGACAAAAAGTTGATTGGTTAATTATCTTTTGAGTTTTCTACACTAATTCTATATTTAAATCAATTGATTTATTATTAAAAATAATTTGCTAATTGAAAAACTTGATCTAGTGTTATGCTTGAAACACTTGATTTACATGGAATTGCATTAAAAGTAAAGTAAGATGGTGATTAATATGGTGTATGAGAGGTAGTTGTTGGATATTTGCACGTTGAAGGAGTAGGTATGTGGTAAAAAAGTTGGATAAGATTGTGATAATTGTTTGGGAAGTTTAATGATTTTATTTGTGATTTAAAACGTTGAGTTTAGATATTAAAAGAGGCATGATGAAGGTGGTGGGATGTTTTGGAATTGAGGCATAATTGATTATGTATAAAGACATAATTCATAATGCCCTTATTCATAATCAATCATTTTTTATTTTGATTGAGTAAAATAAACTTAACCATTTATAACGAATACTATCATAAACATATATTTAGATCCATCTTTTATAAAAATAAATTTTGATCTTCCTATGTTGAATATGATAAATATTTATTTTGCTCTTATTTTATTAAGATATTATCTTACTAATGTTTGTGTTTCACAAGAGTGAGTAGTTAAAACGACCAATAAAAAAGATAATGTATTACTATTTACTAAATCAAAAATGATATTTTGACACTCATACTCCACCCTACACTCCAATAAATATTAGTATTTTAATAATTTATAATTTTTTTAATTTTAAAAATTATCTTAACATTTTGCATTTTGATTATATTTTCATTAAGGATTTTTTAATTTTTTTTAATTACAAGTATTAATATTTTGTAGTGGGTGTAAAGTGAAGCAAGGTGTCAAAATATGACCACCTTATTAAATATATACATTTTACCAAAAGTGACCACCTAAAATAATGTCCAAATAAATAATTGTATTTACATATTGAACCAATCTAAAAATAAATAAAAAGTTATGAATGTGTCAAGTCTTTAAAAATCAAATATTTTTTTATTTTAGAATTTTTATTTTTTCACCATAAATGCTCTAATAAAAAAAAATATTTTGACTGTTGTAAAATTTTATTTTACCACAAGTTAGATTCTTGTTTTCTTACATAATTTTTTTATATAGAAAAGATAGTTAAAAAAAAGTTCTTAAGAAACAATATTTCTTGAAAATATGATTTTTAATAAATAAAATATAACGTGGGAAACAAATAATTGAAAATAAAAAATTTCCTTTATACAAATACTCCTCGAACTAATACTTTTTTTTCTCAATTATTAAAATTTGAATTTCCCCTTTTCTAATATTGTTGGCTTGATTTTTTTTATTTAACACTATTATAAAGAAAGAATTAATATCTTAAACAATCCTTATTCTGAAATATTGTATTTAAATTTTGGAATGCATTATTTGACATACTTAATTTTTTAAGTACATCATATGAAAAGGATTTGGGGCATATTCTAGGTTTTGGTTGATTGCGGATGGAGGAGACAGTGCAGCGCAAAGGCGCGCACCTGAAGAAGAGGGCTCTGAAGAACAAAGCTTTGGGCATCAGTTTCGACGAGAAAGACCTCAAAGACTACGTCACTGGTTTTCACAAGCGCAAGAAGAAGAGAAGAAAGGAAGCCCAGAAGCAACAGAACGAGGCACTGCGCCGCAAACGCAGTGAAGAACGCAAAAAGGTATTTACTTTTCCATTTTCACTTCACTCTGTGCTTCAATATTACTAGGGTATGAACAAATTACACTCTATTACAACCATGGAGGGTTTGGTTTGGGTTATTTTTTTTGTAATGGGTTTTGTTATCTTATTATCTATTCTATTGGACTCGGTTTACAGAGGAAGTTGGAAAGAGAATACGTTCAGTATGGAGTCGTGCCACCTGATCAAAATGAGGAGCGCCAAGAAGAAGTTGCGGATCAAGTTGAATCTATTGCTGGTACGTTTTCTCAGTTGGAATATTCCTCACGGTTGCATTGATTGTTTATTCACTTGTTGATTTAGACTCGCTTCTTTTCAGTATGCACTTTTGAGTTAAAAAAAAGGGTGAAATGAGTTTAGTTTTTCTTATTAGCACTTAAAATTAGCTTGAGTTTTTTTTAAGAAGTTAAACAATAGAGTTTCTATAAATTTGATTATACATGAGCTTAACTAGAGAAATTTATCCAAACAAGACATTAGTCATGTCAGCATTTCATTTTACTCTGGCATTCATGCATGCCGTGCTTGAGCCTGATCTGGTACTAGTACATATATAACTTAAAAGTTTATTATCGGGGGTTAGGTGTAGTGGAAGAGGCCAAAACGTGGGAAATAAAGGTTTGAATTCCTCCTTGAAGAAGTGCTCACATTTAATGTTTGACTGTGCCATGGACAAGATTGTATTTTCAAAGGAGGAGATCTGTGGAAAACAAAAAAATGTAACCTGAAAATTTAGAGTAAAACCTGTTCAAAGTTTATTTACTAATGAATATGAGGCTCTTTTTAGGGTATGGTGTGTGATTGATTTCTTTTGTGCTTGTGGGTTGTGACTCATTTGGTGATTTTGTTTACCTTCTGTTGTTGAAAGAAACGAAGACATACCAGAGCGGTGATTTGAAAGTTACTGTTGTGACAAGTGAGATCAACCCTGAGGAAGAAAGTCACCATAGTGAGAGGAAGGAGGAAACAGTGACCCCCCATTCTGTTGTGGCTGATAAAAGGCAAGGGGTACGTATAAGTAACAAAAAACCTTTTAAGAAGGTTGCAAAACAGAAGTCACGGCCAAAGCCAGCTAATAAGAGAGATAAGAAGAAAGGAAAGAAGCGGGGCAAGAAGTAATGGTAGCTAAGCTCTTTGCATCTTCAGGACAATCCTAAGTCTACAATATACTGCGTTTATTTGAGGTGTTTGTTAAGTGCAGTAACTTGGCCGCCTAGAAGTGAGAACTCGTGCTTGCTTATTGCAGGATTTGGACTTGTTTCATTGTTGAATATATGTTTTACTTGGTTACCTGGTTCCTAATGTTCATGACAGGACTTCCTCCAGCGGGGTTATTGCTGACTTCTTATTTTGGGGGATTCGAGAGTTAAGGAAGAATCACCTACTTTTTCTCTTTTTTGATTAATCGGTAACGGTCCTGTGTATTATACATTTAATTAATTTACTTTTTTAACTTTCTTGATTTTCTTTTCTCTTATTTTATGTCTAAAGTTTTAGTTTCTGGTCAAAGAAGGGTTTTAGTTTTTTTTCCTTTCTGGGTGCTATGGTTCATGTAATATGGAGACACATAATCCTGTGGCATCTTTATTTTAGGTAACCCAACCCATTAATTACCTTAAGAAAAATCCTTGGTAAATTTGAGGAGTTAGGTAATGTATGTAGCTAAGGCTAATAATAGTACGTTGTTGTTATAGTTTTATTTAAACCTTAATCAAGAATATTTACAGCCTTGTCTCCCAAATTTAGAACGTCAAATGATTGCTGGCATTTTGGGATTTAGTTGTCTTCGAAGCAATCAAAACTTAGTTGGAAGCTTCTAAACCATAGAGACTTGACTGAAAATTTGGTGAAATTGTGAGGATGTTGTTTGACCAATATTAAAATATATTTGCTGTGTAACAAATAGTGCTCTTTTCAAATTGGGAGTTGCATCATAAACCGGGGCATGATAGTATCTGTTGGTACCCATTCCTGGTATAAAATGCAGCTCTATTTGTATTTTAAGATGAGCAAGATTTTCAAAAGTAGTAAGTGGCTAGCTGTTCATTATGGGGAAAAATGATATTTCTATTAAAGAGTCTTCAGTTTTGCAGGAACGGCTAAAAGAGTTATCTACCCAGTGAAATGTATTTGTCCACTGGTGATTAATCGGGTAGTCTTTTTGACCCGGGACAAATCCAGAAAAAGGAAGTTAAGGGGAGAGGAGCAGAAATAAATAAATAAATTTTAATTATTATAAAAAAATTATAGTACAATAAGATGACAGAAAAAAAAAACTAAGACTTAAAGAGTATTTATAATAAAAAAGGTATTATAAGAAACTCTCCCTCTAGTCTTTTACTTTAAATGAATTTTACCATACATTTCTTTTAAGCAATTTTTACAAGTTTTGCAGCAATAGAAAGGATTGAGATTCTCACATTTATAGTTTTTTCATAGCATTTATTTTTTATAATTTTAAAAAAATAATTCAAAATCATTATAATTAAATATTAAGTTTGTAAGATTCTCACTTTTATAATTTTTTATTTGCATTTTATTTTTTATAATTTAAAATATATTATAGTTAAATATTATTTTATTTGTTAGTATTTTTTATTCTTTAACATGTTGCAGTAAGACTTTCATATAAAGTTGAGTCTACTGTTAAATCTTCATTGGAGATATTTTTAGGCATTACAATACATCATTCGAACATGCCAAATCACGATATTATATTGACCAATACCTACTCATTCGTGTATGATTTTTTTTACAGTGAAATTTAATTAAATTATTGGATTATACATTTTTATTAAATTATATATATATATATATATATATATGTATTAATTTTTTTAACCTAGTAATTGTGGCTTATTGTCGGAGAAAATCTAAGTTCAATTCTCACTGTCTCGTGTTTGAAGGAGTGAAGAACTTTAAATATTAGATAGTCCGAACTATGGATTGTCAAATATTCAGATAAGCTAGTGTTAAACAAATACATGTGAGTTGGATTTTCATTTTCATTTCTGAATATAAGGAAAAAACTTAATAAGAGGAGACAATAAGTGTTTTAATTGTCTTTTTATGCCTACAAATATTTAAATACTTTGTTTTCCCCCATTTATGTAGTAATATAAATTTGGTCTCTAATATTTTAATTGAATGAATTGAGTTTTGTGGTATCATAATATAAGTCTTGGAGTTGGATCCACCTCATGTGAGTAGAATATGGATAGTTTCTAAGGTTCAAAGTCCGATGTTAAGGAGTTGTGTGATAAAATTATTCTGGCCAAAGCTTTTTCTTTTTGGCACTGAAAGTTTGTTGTATGGGTTCACTGTTTTTGGTCCAATATTTTTTATTTTTATACTTATGTAAAAATAATTTTAACTTTTTAATTGAAAATACATCAGCAGTTTCTTTACTCTTTTTCCTTTCATATTTTCTCCATCTTCTTCTTTCTCACCACAGAGTTGTTCTTGAGGGTTCCATTTTATTTTGTTCTTGCTATACGGTTTATTCTCACACACACTCTTGCTCTTTTTTCTCTTCATTGCAATTCTTGTGTAATTTTGTGCAATCTTAAGGATTGCGGTTTATTGTGTTATGGTATCAGAGCTCTTCTTTTGAAGAGCTCTGTTGCGCGCTCTGGTTCTTGATTTCTTTCTTCTGTTAAATTCACTTG
>Ga0123342_1009365_pt1 | contig 11770 bp, 5 predicted proteins | sample Turbeawhitnodule_FD_89960 | JGI IMG/M metagenome (GOLD analysis project Ga0123342, IMG submission 89960) | Root nodule microbial communities of legume samples collected from Mexico - Turtle bean Mexico white nodule | ecosystem: Host-associated > Plants > Roots > Nodule | place: Mexico: Nepantla... | reverse complement strand
TCAATTTATCATCTTTTTATCAAATGCATTCATTCATACATACAGATCAAACATTGACCCACATATCAATGATATTCAACAAAGAATATATATTGGTTCCTTTCCAAGGACATGTATTTCCACCGGATATTTAACATCTAACTTATTTTAGCATCTCATATATACAAACCTCGACTACATGAATTAGAGTGAGTTTAAATTATATCCTTATTCATACTACAACATGTGTTCTTATTCATTCTTTTAGAGTTCAACATGTGGTCTAATAATACAATAAACCCTCATTCAGTTTCTCACCAAAGATACTTCCACTTGACCAAAAATAGTTTTGTTGAGCGAGTATCAGATGATACAATCGATGGATTGACCCATATGATACTTTTGCTTAGTGCATCTACTTTCGTTTGAGCAAAGATATTAGATTAAGCACTCAATATAGTGATCTAGATGATACATATGCTTAAGCACATCTATTTACACTCTCAAGTTAGGGTATCAGATGAAGGACTCAATAAAGTGACCGAATGCTACCTTCGCTTAAGCACATTTGTTTTCACTCGAACAGAGTATTTGATGAAACACTCAATAGAGTGGCTCAAACAATACCTTTGCTTAAGTGCATTTGTTTTCGCTCAATCGAGGGTATTAAACGATACTCTCACGTAAACGACTTAAACAAAACCTTCGCTTGAGCCTTTGTTGAGTTGGGGCATCAGATGAATGACTCATTGGAGTGACTCAGATGATACTCTCACTTAGTGACTCAAAAAACTTCTGCACTAGCATATAGACCCTTTTAGAAACGAAATTATCTTTATCTTGAACTTCGAACCACATCTCCCTCTCGTTTCATAAGATTATTCCTCTTAAAATATAGTGGAAGAAATTAACTTACATGAAGACTTAAAATAAAATGAAAACTTTGATCAAAAAAATTAGGAAGAAATTTAATTCAATATATAAGGCAAAAAAATTGGACTCATTATGTAATTTAAGAACGTCAAGTTCAACATGCAATTGAAAAGCGTCAAACTCAACGTGTAATTAAAAATCATCAAACTCACTCACGTAGTTGGAGAGCATCCAACTCGACATGAAGGTGAAACTATAGACTCAACATATAGTAGATGAATTTCAAACTCACATGCACCAAAGAACTTAGATTCAGATACAATCTAAGAACTTCAAGCTCATTCATGTAACAAAACATTATTCTCCTTAAACCTTCACAAACAAACACAAACTTTATATCAAAATCATCAACTAGGTTATCTAAGGTACTTAACCTTACTTGAAAAAATGCAACTACTCCAAGTTGAAACCCAACAAGTACCATTTGAACAAAAAGAAGCTTAATTGCTCATAAGGTACCATGATCATCAAACTAAAGATGTCATTTTGGCCCAAGAGTAACATAGATTAATCTCTACCCATCAAACTTCGTATGCAAGCATTTATACCTAAACATTCAAACAACCCAACAAGAAATCATCTAAAAAAAAGATAAAAAATAATCTATTTTGAACAAAATTTGATCGGTAGCTTGTTTTTTCTTTTCTACACACACCTTAAAGACAAACTCAGATATCGAAAAGAATGACCAATTATTTTATAATCTTAGAAAAAATAAAAATAAAAATAATTAAAAAAAAATTGATAGTTTTTTTTATAAAATAAAGTTTAAATAGTTAAGTTTATTTATACTTTAATCACTTATACTCTGAGACGAAATTACTCAATTGATAAAATTTATACATCTTGTTATTTAATTAAATATACCTACTTACTTTTTTCAATCACAAATTATCCTATACGTATTTTTGTTCTCAAAAGCTATATAAAACATAATTTATGATTCTTTTATAAATTGATCATGTTTTTAAAACTTACACACACACCTTGAATATATATATATATATATATATATATATATATATATATATATATATATATATATATATATATTTCTGCGTTGAATTAAAAGTTCTTTTACATAAATTATATATACAAATTTTATATTAATATAAAAGTATTTAATAATTCACTCATATAGATTAATATTTTATAAATATTAAAAAATTATTTATTTATATTAGTGTGACTTCATTTAAAAGGTAATTAATATGAATATTGATGCTGAAATGAAACTGTAATTTAATATATAGTTGGATTGAAAAAAAATTATATAAATTTATTAATTGTGTAATATTGATAAAAGTTTATGATTTGATATTTCTTTAAATATATACACTAAATGTGTTTAAACTAAAAGTATAGTAAATAAAAATTCTCGGTACATAATTTTTTTTTTAATTTATAAACAATTTAAATTCTACAATAGTACTATATTAGGTGATAAAATTTCCGTAGCGGAAAAATATACTATAAGGTTTCACAAAATTATATAACTCCATGAAAAAAAATCCAAAATAATTATTTATAATTTTTTTACATGTTTTAATGCTTCCAAAATATTTAGAAGAATGCGTTATGTAAGTGGTGTATAGTACCTAGACACACATTGTTTAATAGTTAAACTCAAAAATTATTTGACTAACGGATATCAGACTTAACAAACATTCATGTTACATAATTATCATCCAGAATTATCATCCAGAATGTTACTCTATTATCCAATTAACTCAATAACTTGTCTTAATATTTCAAACTCAAAATCAGATATTCACTATTACGCTATAAGTATGGACTCTACACAAGATAAATGTACGGATTTATTACAAGAATTAATACTCCAACAGTTAAATACCGAATCTTAACTTGAACATGTTGGAATACCTTTTATAAGATCCCACCTTAAATCGATATCAAATATAGAACTCGAAAACCAGAAACACAACAATTATTTGAGAAAACAACTCATTCACTCACTCACTGTAAGAACATAAACAATTTGTGTTTTTCTTATTTATTATTCTTTTTACCTATTTTTTTTTTCATGTTTTCACTATATGCTTAAAGGATACAAGGTATAGGTTTTTGTTCAAAACCAACATTTATTACAGTGTATTGTAGCTGTGGAAAAAAGTTAGGCATTTGGTGCAGAGAAAAGCATGAGTGACTTTTTTATATGTTGATATATGCAGCATGAAATTGAATTGATGGCGGGGTGCATTCACAGAATCATCATTGCCATATATGCTATTGGGAGTTTGGTGTAAAGATTAAAGGTTCACGAGAGATATCTGCACAAAGTATCCCTTCTCTCCATTTCATTCATCAATGTCATCCTGTGTCAAGAAAAATTCACATATCTCATGAGGATTTCAAGTTTTGCAATAAATTCATAAATCTCTAAATTTTCACATTTCTTTCTGCTAATAAAAATAAAATATTACATTTTTTTTTTTAAGTTCCAACTACCCATTTTAGACATAGCTATATAGTTTAATTAAGTTCTAAGTATTTTTCTAAATTTAAATATTTCTAATTGAATTTTTATTACAAAATTTGTTCTATTGAGTGCCTAATATTTTGTTAGGTACCTCTCTGATTTTATCTTAAACCCAATTACATTCCTGCTACTTTTGTCTTCCCATCTTCAATTTTTCAGATTAATTTTGTTTTCTTATCTTTAACTTATTAGATTAATTTGTTGTTTATCTTTCTAATTTCTTCCAACTTGTTTATTTAAACATTTACCATTACAATACAACTTTGTATATAAGATGAGTTTAGTTATACCTTCAAAGAAAACATTTTAAGAATTAATTTTAATTTTGTATATACTATTTCAATATTTTATGAGAAAATCATTAAATAAAAATTAATTTCAGAGATAAAAATAATTAATTATTATATTTATTAAACTAATTTTTATCTTAAAGATTAAAATAACCATTAATATTTAAAATAATTTTATTATTAATAAATAATTTTTAATTATTAATTATATATTAATTTAGAAACTATATATTAATAATAAAAATTACTTTAAATATTAATTATTTTAGTCTCTAAAATAATATCTATTTTAATTAATATAATAATTAAATATTTTTTATTTTTAACATTAATTATATTTAATGAGTTTTTTATGTTCTTTTCATAAAAATATAAAAAAAAAATGTCCCAACGTCATAAAATATCTCTTTTTCATTCTTTGATTTAGATTTTTCCTAAAAAACATGACAGGGTGATGATAATCTAATTTTGTTGAGTTAAAATAAAAAATTATTGAAACAAAATACTGTATTGTTCTTGTTAAATTATTTTATGTGGTAATGCATTAAAAAATAGTAAAAGTGACATATTATCTACTTGACGTGTAGACAATGTATATAATTATAACCGAGATACTTTTATCCATCAAACATAATTTAATCATTTTCAACCATTAAAATTCACAAGAAATATAATACTTAAGTTTTCTTTTATTGTTGACTTGAGTCTAAACCTAAATTTTAAAATATCTAGTTATTATATTAAATAGGCTTAAATATATTAAAAAAAATTATTTTATTTTGATTTCTATAAAAAAATGAGATTAACCTGAGGAAAACAGATATGAAATATGACAGATAATAGAAAAACATAAAATAAAGAGAAAAAAATAAATTAACAAATTTGTAGTGAGAAACTAAACAGGTAGAAAGATGAAGACATAGTGATGGTGGGGTACACTTCACAAGTTATCAATAGGAATATTAATTATTGAGAAAAGTAGAAAAATCAAGAAAATATAAAAATATAAAATATAAAATGCTAGCTGTGAACAATCTTCTTCTGTACATTATCCAAACACCTACTAGTCGTTTAATAATATCAACTATGCACCACAACAACAAAACTAATATAATAATATTAAAAAATGTAAGATTTTTAAAATATCTATAGCACCATATTATTTAAATATCTATAGTTACATTCTAAATTTCTAATAAAAATGCATTCCACTGGTTTACATAAACCACTAGAATTACTAATAAAACATGCAAATGCTATATAAGTTGAATTTCTGAACCTCACAAGATTTGAACATATCTTAAGATTTAAAAATATCTATAAATCATCCATTAATGAAGTTCATTTTGATGGTTAACAAGATTTATAGATCAATTTAAGTGTGTTTTATCTTGAAGATGTAAAATTATTATACTTTCAATTTCATTTATGATTTTTTATTTTTTGTGACAAAGAAATATGTTTACCTCATTGCTTCAATCCTCTATTGTATAAAGTTGTTATTATTAAAAACCTTTTGATCTTAAATTTGGTGACATGTCTTAGTTATTGATTTTTTTTACTTTTTTCCTTTTTATCATCAATTATTGCATTTTTAACAATAGAATATAATAAGAGAAAGAGAAGAACGAAACTTTGTTTTATTGATCAATGGTACACAATCAAACACAGAGATTACGTGTGAAAAACAAATTACTTTATATTCAAATACCAAGTGTAACAAAAAACTATTGAGAGAATTTATGCTTTACACTATCTTAAGAGTTTAAAATAATAAATATACTAACATTTTCTTAGACCCATTAGATACCTTTTCACTAAAATTATTAATTTGGAGTTAATCTCAAACTACTTCTAAAATAAGTTTTATATTATTGATCTAATTGAATTGAAAAAATCCTAGTGTCCATATAAGTAAATTTAACTCGCCCCAAAACAATTAATTCTTAAATATTTTTCAAAATTACATAAGCCTTTACAATATTATAAATTACAAATCAATTCTTACAAATTAATTTTTAAATATTTTATAATAATGATAAATTGATCTTTAATTATTTTTATTATTTGTAACTTAATTGTAAGGTTGAGATCCATCCCAACTTTCCAGTGTCAAGCTCAACCCAATCTGACTTGTGTTCGATTTGACCCAGTCCAACCTTGCATGACTTAAGTGCAACTTGACTAGACATTTCTTGACTTGGACTGAACTTGATATGATCCAAGTACAATTTGGTTTGACCTTGAACTGAGCTAACTTGGTCTGACCTCAATCTGTCCCAACTCAGTTTGACTTTAGCCAGATCAAACTTGGTTTAACATTGACCCTTATTAACATGAGCTTAGCCCGACCAACAAAGCTTCAATTGGATTTGACACCTCCTAAATGGACTAGGTCTGACCAACCTAACATGGGCTCATTTGGGCTTGACTCAAACTAACTTGGATCCAACCCAACTTAGTCTCATCTTGACATAGGTTAGAATTAATGCATTCAACCTGACATAGGCTTAACCTAAACTAATTTGGACTTGTCTCAATCCAACTTAATTTGACCTATCCCGACCAAGCCTAACTTGGACTCAACCCAATAACATTTCATGACTTGGGCCAACCTAACTTGACCTTTCCTAATAAGGTTCCAACCTGACTTAGGTTCAACCCAACTCAATTTGACATGAGCCCGACCTGACTTAATCTAACCCCTGATCATAGACCAACTTGGTCTTACCTTGGTCTAATCCAACTCGGACTGATTGACCCACATAACCCAACCTGACATGGGCTTGACTTGACATGAGTTTAACTTAGGCTAATCATGTCTCATCCCAACAAGAGATGACTCGACACTACTCGATATGACGTAAGACCAACTAAACTTGACTTGAACTTGGACAACTTTGGCCCAACCCGACCAACTTGACATAGTCACGACCCAACCTAACTTGACCTAGGCTCCACTCGACTCAATCTAACTTGGACTCGATCTAACTCAATCTAATGTAGGCTCGACTCGATTTGGTCTAACATGGATTGGGCTCCTCTCAACCTAACTTGACTTGAGCCAAGCCAAACTCGACTTGACTTTAACCTGATTTATCTCTTATTGACTTAAACCTGATTTGACTTGAACCCGACTCAACATACATTGATCGATCTTGACTAATTTGATATCATCCCGTCCTGACCTAATTTGACCAATGACCTAATCTTACACCTACCATCTTGAGTTTGAATTTGGATTGACTAAATATTTTTTATATGTATAAATATTTTTAATTAAATATTTATCTTTTATTTTTTATTTTTTTATTTTTAAGTAAGATTTTTTACTTTAAACAATTGCCCTTAAGTTAGCATCATCATTAACCAATATTTCACGCCCTTCACTAAATAACTATGATTTGAATAAACTTTTACATAACTTTAAATATATATAACTATATTTTGGAGGAAAGTTTGATGGGGGGAGAGATTTTGATACCTTTGAAGAATCACTAATATGACTTCAATGGTTCATAGTGATCTTAAATAGAAAGTGAAACCTACAAAAACTTAGACATTCAAATGCCCAAGATAAACAATAAAAATATATAAAATTTTATATTAACAGAGAATTATTTGATAGTTTATTTACATGTACAAAAAAGCAATCAAATATATATTTTTGATAACATTCAACAGTAGTTACATGAAAGTAAGTGGTGATGTGATGGTTCCGAGGTTATGTTAATCTAAGGCAGTTTTGAAATGGATTGATTGATTGTGTGTTGTGTTTGAAAAAGCAGAGCATGAAGCAGACAAGTCGTGTGTTGATTATGGCTGGCATTGAAAGAAGCATATTACACCAAAAAATGATGATAGTTTCTCAGAGTATTCAACACACTCATCGATGGTCTCAGTATTATAACCGCGAATTCGGAAACTTGGGCATCTATAAACAAGACACTATCCACCATTGGGGTTTTCTACCTTCTAATTCAACTCAACCTCATCATCACCACTTACATTTTGTGACTATTTCTCTTCAATTTATTAAAGCTTTTATATCTCATGTAAGAATTACAAAGAAGAAATAAACGAATAATAAAAGATAAAGCACTAATAAGAAACACTTTTTTGTCCTTCCAAGAAAGGAAGAGACATAGTTAAATAAATAACTAAAAAAAGTAAAATATTTAAGTTGTTGTTTATTTAATTAAATATCTAAAATACCTAATAACAAATTTTCATGAAAAAAAGTATTTATCTAATTAAATCTTCATAGTACATGAAATATATATATATATATATATATATATATATATATATAAAATAGAGGAGAGTCGTTGATAACAGTCATTTCTTAATCAATTAAAAGAAAATTCAATTCCAGTGTAAAGATCGTTTAACGTGTTAGACCATTTAGTACTAGAGATGTGATAATATAGATATGATCATAATGACTCCAAATCATCTCTTAAAGAATTCAATAGTGAATCCAATGCAACAAAGTTTAAAACTTATATGTAAACAAGAAATGTTAGTAATAATAATAAAGTAAAATAAGGGTTTAGTAAAGAAAGTAGGTTGACTCCCAATTTCATGAAATCCTCATTGGTTATCATAAGATTGTGATCTTTCCAATTCTCACACAAATGTCAAAATTAATCAAAGAAATGTCAATCAAATTCAACATAATCTTATCGGCAAAACAAGTGTCTATTGACGTATTCAGTGTGTTACTCATCTTCAAGTGTTTACTCATGATATGTTTATTTTCTACCTCTTAAACTAAGCAAACAAGATATTGATTATAACTAAGCAAACTAAGTCTTGAGTGTGTTGTGCGACTCTTCAGTCATCCTCATTCTTCTTCTAAGGTTTCTTTTATAATATTTGTTTTCTTTACACAAAATTGAATTCAAAATTTGTCTTAGGATTTTGTTTGACAATTATCGAATGTTTCATTTTTTTTCAACTTATTAAACATATATTGTAATTCTCAATCACTTTCACATCCCGTTTTCACTTTTATTTATTGCAGAAAATTTACTTAAATAATATATTTGAATGATATTTGTTATGTTTATGGCGCATTTTAAAGAGGAATTTTAATAGCATAGATTGAGAGAATGCCCTCACATAAGATTAAATTATTTTGGTTATTATTTTGATATTTTGGGAAGACCATCTAATTGATTGATGTGAAGGATGAAACTCTATAATCCTTAGCAAAATTTTCCAGACTTCAATGGTATGTAATTCTTCATCTGCATTATCATTAATAAAGTTCATAATATTTACATGATCAATATCAATATCAAAATAATATCAATATCAAAATAATAACAAAATGTATCTAAAAACTATATTTAAACAATGGTTTCATCCAAACCTAATATAATTTTACTCTCAAATACAATCTAATAGTAAATAAAGATATACTCATTAATCCTATCATTTCATAATTATGTTTTTGATTTTCTATATTATATAAATTACTGTGATTTTTACATTAAAAATACCAAGGAATTAAATGTCTAAGTAAAAGTATAATGCAGACATTCGATAAGTGCACTTTATTATAATTTTATTATATTTTATTCAATATTATTCTTCATGATTAATTAAAAGTTAAGAAAAGTGAACGTGTATTTAATATATTTCCATAATAAAATGTGAGAAAGAATGTGTTTGAAAAAATGTTATTTATCAACAGCACTCTTGTTATAAAAAAAAAAAAAACTAGTGAAACTAGACCACACCACTAGTTAAACTAGGAAACACAGGTGTTGTCCTTTTTTTAATTACATTAATTAAATATATCATAATATTTTTAGTGTTAAATTGTCTTTTTGACATAGTATAGAAAAATTATGAATATACGTTTTAAAATTTGCAGAAAAAGAAAATTACAACTCCAATGAATGAGAAAAAAAATTTGAAAAAAAATTTCAACAATAAAATCAAAGATAAAAAGTTGATGGAGTTAAAACAAAGTAGAGACAGGATGTAAGTTGATCGACGAATTAGAAATAAAAAGAAAAAAAATAATAACCACATCATTTTAATGATAAAATAATACTTAGAGTAATTTTTTTGATAAAAATTTATTTAAAAATACTTAAATTAATAAAAAATTTAAAACTTAAAATCAAACCATAAAATTTAACAACATTGATCATTATTAATTTTCTAGATTAGTTCGTGGTTTTCATGAAGTATCATTATTCTAATAATCTATTATATATCATTAACTTTTATATAATGTATGCAAAACTTAGTTATTTCTTTAACATATACTTTCAAATGAAAAAGGTCTAGAGCAAACAGTCAAAATTTGTCTTTAGTCTTTAAATTTTGTTAAAGAAAATATTTCAAAAGAAGTTTTTTTTAAAGAAAGTACCAGAAAAAAATATTAATAACAAGAGAATGTGTTTAAGCATAAAATAGACGTGAAATATAAAAAAAGAAGCTATTTGAGAGATACAATTATTTGAAAAGAAGCTATTACTCTAAAAAACAATCAAAAAATCTTTGTAATTATGTTTAATTAAAATTTTGTTTATTAAAAATTTAGAATTGAAATGTTTTACAATCATTTATTTTTAAATATGCATTTTTACAAAATAAATAAGGATCTTAAAAATACACCATAAAGTAATATTATATTTACATATTGTTATAAAAAAATGGTAATCTTTGATGCAAAAATTATCACATACAATTTTAATTTACATTTTATATGTTTTATTATCTCACATCATTTTTAAAATTTCCATAAAATTTTTCTCCTATATAAGAATGTTGTAAAATTCACATCTTAATAACTTTTATTTACTTGTTAAGAGAAATTTTCAAAATAAAAATAATAAATTTTCATTCTAGTAAAGTCTTATTTAAAATATACAATATCACATATTTTAATAGAGAAATCTTAAAAGAATTAGATCTTTAACTTATTTACCTATCTCCCACGTTTAAAACTGCAACTAAGAATTAAAAAAATAGTAGGCCAGGCCTAATTTAAAGTGGATCAACTATTTAAGCCCGTTGTAATGTACATAAAATAAGCCTTTTGCATTCTGCACCCCATAAAATTTAACTCCACCTCTATATAATCTGAAAATTATTTTTACATTTTTAAAATTATATTTTAGAGAATATAAAATCCAAAATATGTATTTCAGAATGTATAATCTGGAATACATAGAAACACATATTTTATATTTTAGATAGTATATTCTGAAATATATAATTTTTTTATCCTTTTAAATTAATTTTGAATACAATTAATTTATTTAAAAGAGTATTTTTTAATTTTAAACACAAATAATTTATTTAATAAGAACAATATTAACTAAAAGTAAACATTCTTATATATATAATAATCATTGTTAAAATTAAAAATACAAAATATAAGTAATAGAATATATCCATGTTGCCTGCTATAAAGCCTGTGGACGTCCGTATAAACTACCCTTTCATCCGTGACACCCTAAACTAACTACAATGCATTGTGGTTTTTATCTCACATTATTATTAAAGGATACAAATACCAGAGTTACAGAAGGATCCTAATATTAATTAGGTGTCTTTTTTAATTATCAGTTGCTCCTCTTTATATAAGAGGAATAATTGAGTGTCTTTTCTAATTATCAGTTGTTTCTCTTTATATAGAAGAATAATTGGGTGTCTTTTCTAATTATCAATTGCTTCTCTTTATATAAGAGAATAATTGGGTGTCTTTTCTAATTATCAATTGTTTCTCTTTACAGAGGGGAATAACCTTTATTTTATCTCTTTGTGTGTTATGATTCTAGTATTTAATTATTGATTATTTCCTTTTTTAGTTAAACCCTAGAATGAGTGTACTACTTATATATATTCAGACCATTTGTTTTGATTTGAATAATAAGAAAGAAGAGATATTCATTATCATATCCTTTGTCTTGAGTTTACTCTTTTGTTCATCTCTGTTCTATTTTGTAATATGGTATCAGAGCTCTGATCATCAGAGCTCTGCTTGCTACATTTATTCATGGGTGAAGTTGATGATCCCTCACAAGATCTTAGTTCACCTTAC
>Ga0123342_1009364_pt1 | contig 11771 bp, 7 predicted proteins | sample Turbeawhitnodule_FD_89960 | JGI IMG/M metagenome (GOLD analysis project Ga0123342, IMG submission 89960) | Root nodule microbial communities of legume samples collected from Mexico - Turtle bean Mexico white nodule | ecosystem: Host-associated > Plants > Roots > Nodule | place: Mexico: Nepantla... | reverse complement strand
GATAATTTACTCTAAAAACACAAAATTAACAATAATAATAGTTAAGGCCCAAATAAACCCAATTATAAGAATATTAATTAAAACAATGGATTTACTTATTATTATAGTCCAATAATCTATGAATAAGGCTAGTGAGTGTGAATAAATATATGCTCATCACATATTCATATTTTTTTTAAAGAAAAAAAAATGATAAAAAGAGATACTAATTAAACCAAATGAGAAGAGATAAAAATTATAATTTGTAAGAGAGATAAATATATGAAAAATTGTAAGAAATGTTCTACATCTAATCAACTATTTCACTTTTAATAAACATGTTTCCTTTGACAAACTTCTCCACATCTAAACTTTAAAATTGATAACTCTTTTTTACAAAATAACAATATATTAATATTAAAAATAATAAAAAACAATTTTTAATTAACTATAAAAATAATTAGTTATTTAATAATACTTAAAATATAAAAAAATGACTGAAATATTAAAAATAAAATAATGAAATAAAATATTAATAAGAATAATATAAAAATAAATTTAGGTATACTAAAAATAGTTATAATAAAAATCCTTTATATTTAAATATAGATTATTATATAACTAACATTCTAATAAAAATAAACGAAAATTTGTATTTCCAAATAGGAGATGACACAGTTCACTTATTGATGCAATTAACGAAAACCTGATTTATTAATTTGTCAAATTTGCCAACTTTACATTTTGGATTGTTCAAAAAAAACATTTATAGTCCTTTCGATTCTCCTGTAATTGTATATGAACATGTTTATATTCCATTCCACACATTTTCTTAATTTTCATTTTCAAATACAAGAAATTACTTTTTATAAGTAAACCATATTTATACCTATATTTATAAGTAAAATAAGGATAATTTTGTTGAAGACGTTCAAACTATGAAACCCTTCACCAACAAACACTTGTTTTTTGGATAAGGGTTTAAGTCTAGCATTGTGTACATGGTAGTAAGCACCACACCCAAATATCATCAATATTAAATGGTTGGTTTGCTTGTACATCATTCCTTAATTATAATTTTAAATTGTATGATGATAAATAGAGAATGATTCATTAAATAACATTATGTGTTCCAATAATATCTATCAAAACCACAATGTCACAACAAGATTTTTATCCTTTTTAACAAAGACATTCATCATGTAGTGACTTCATTCTATTATAGAGTGTGATGAATAGTTAAATGTCACATAATGTACTTATCTCTACAAAATTCAATAAACTCCTTATAGCATAATTCCAAACTGTTGTTAGTGCTTAGATGTTTGACCATCTTTCTAGTATGGTTAAACATTAGGAATGTTCAAAGTTTCAAAGGTCTATGATTTCTTCTTCATCATGAATTCTCATGTGAACTGGAGTAATCATCGGTGACCAAAGAAAATACCGTACATCTCCTAATGATGGAACTTTGAAGACCCACAATAATTTGCATGAAAATAGTCCAACGTATCCATTGTCTTATGCAACCATGTAGGAAAGTTTTGTATGGGCTACTTCCTAAACACACATTTTTCACTAAACGGAAAATTTCTTACATTTTAGTTCCCCCAACAACTCCTATTTAGACAAGATATCCAACCCTATAATGTGTCTTAAACGCATAAGCCAAACTACTTTTCCATATGGGTATCACTAAACAAGATAGGCATAGCCTTAGATGCAACAACAAACTAAAGGAAATGCAAATTCCCTTCCCTAGATCCATGCACTGTTACAACACCACTCCATTTCCATGATTTGCATCACTCTATACAACATTTCTAGCTTTTCAGATCCAATGATCTAATGAATATATGGATATATGGTTATTCTTCAACTCTAAAACCTAATGTTGGTCAACATATGAATGATGTCATCGTGCATCCATATTCGTTTAGATCTTATAATAAATGTCTTGCAAGAAGTCCCATTGCCTATCAATGCATTACCATTTTCCCGATCATCAAACATGGTAAAAGAAGCACTAATAATCCAACACCCACCTACCAAAAGACTATAGTCTTGTCATGGCAGTCAACATTTGATCATCATCAAATGGCTCCTCCTTCTAAATTGTAGTTGCCACTAGATTTTGTTTCCCTAATATTAGATAGTTTATCCTTCAATGTCCAAGTTGTTTTCAATATTTACAAATCTCTTTAGTATTAGTCTTCATTTTGTTTGATTTATTGACCTTCTTGTCTTTATTGAAGACCACCGACCCAAAAGAAAATTCATTTCTACATTCTTAAATGATTTGAGAAAAAACCCCTTTGTATAAAGGTTAGACTCAACCTTTTCTAGCATAATGCAAACTTTCCCTATACCTTGAACTCACAAACTTCTTGTAGAATAATGGAAGAGAGGTCAACAAAATCATTATTGCACATCCTCATATATTACCTTGATGTTAATGTCTAGAATCTCCATTTAAGATTGAATTGAGCTCATCAAGATGAACCTTGCATGGCATACCTTATTTTTACAAAGCACAAATAACCACGTTTTCAATAAAAGCTTGTTGTAAATGAACTTTTTAATGACAAACTTCTCCAACTTCAACCACAATGTTGCTAAGGTCTTTTCCTCTACAACCTCATAAAAAGTCTCGTCTGATAATGATAGAAGGATCATTATAAGAGTTGTGTTCTCCATTTGCTCTAAAGTTTGCCTTTTACCTGGATGTGCTTCTAGAAAGATATTCACAAATACCTCTTTATAGGTTGAAATTGTTCTTCCCATTGAACTTTCAATCTTGAATTTGATATCAATCTTCTTGTGAGAACTTATCACAAACACACAAAAATACCAAAATTATTCTTATATTAGTTTATCATGCACCAAGTCTGAAACGAAACCAAAGAATAAAGAAATAAACAATGCAATGTTGAAATTTACACCAACTAGAGATGAAAAACAACAAAACACACAAATCAAGATAAACATGAATAATCCTCTCGTTTATTATGCAAATAAGCATTACAAATCAGTACTTTGTTGTATATCAGACATCTAGTACATGTTACCTTTATATGGCTACAAAACAATTATATATTAGTTAGAAGTATGCAATGACAAATAACTAACATAATATTGTTGGTGATATCAATTATCCTGTGACAAAAGTTCAATGAGTCAAGTCAAAATTGAATCATAATGAGTTCTTAAGTATAAAGAGTTACATCATAACTATAAGTTATAGTTTTCGACCTAGTGGTAATAGCTCGCCCCAACAATTGGTATTAGAGTCAAATTACAAGTTCGATTCCCAATGGGGCAATTCTTGAGGGAGAGATTGTTACATGTGCATTAATTATACCATGATAGAGGTCAAGTGAATAATCAAATGGTGACACTTGGGTTGTTATACTCTTAAGTAGAAATAGTTACATCCTAACTATAAGTTTTAGTTTTTTACCTTGTGGTATGCACTCAAGTTAACACATAACAAAATGCATACAACAAATTATTGGTTCACCAGAAGACGTAACATTAAGCCATCAAAAAAACCTACTATCAGGTGATGTTTAAAATTATTAGATGCCTACTGTCACACGATGTCTACAACCATTAAACAACCTTACTAGCAAATGACATCTACAACCATCAAACACGACTTCTAAAATTAGTCCAGTACACCAAAATCTACATCATTTTAAGGTTATTATCAACTTCTTATTTTCTTATTATGGAGTGGGAACATGTTGGGGATGACTCACGATCATTATTCGTCCTATACAATTCATCTTGGTATTTTTTTGAGTTTTCTACAAATCTGAGCATTCTTAAGTTTAAGAGCATTGATCTCTTATGAATTATTTTCATAAGATTTTTAAGCTTATAAAATCTTATGTCTGTTGCTTATCATGCTCCTTGTTGATACATGTGGTCTCATAAAATTTTACTTATGTCTTATGGTGGGCATTAAAAGTTCATACAAGAACAAAGATAAGATATACCTTTAATGTTTTTTATTTTTTCTTTCTTATCCAATACTTATGATTTACTTATATCGATCTTAATTTCTAATTAGAGATTTAATGATTTAATTAATAATCTAAATATTCATCATGTAACTGAAATATTTATTACAACATTACATATTTATGGTCAAACCTCATATTTTTTTATCAATTTTTTAAAAATTTAACAATTAAAAATATATGAAGTAGTTAATTATATATATTAAAAATTTTATACCATTTTTAAAGTGTATATTGTCAAGTGAATTTCAAATTGATGTTCATTTTCCATAAAAAAAAGTTTTATTGATTTTCTTAGTAAATGATTATAAAATTTATTATAGAGAGATATTAAATATTATATTATATTATATCTATAATAATATTTTTTATATTTTAAAATATGTATGATTAAATACATCAATGTTATTTAAATATATTACATTATTAATTAGTATGCTTAAATCGTTGACGAATACTTGTAATTATAAAAAAGAAAAATCATAGAAGCTTTTTAATATGTATTAATTGTTTCATGATAAAGATTAGGTGTCTCAGATCTTCATGGAACCATAAAAATAGACTGTTATACTCTTAAAATAAAAAATAAATAAATTATGCATGACTATCAAATACAACTTTTATTTTAGTGTTAATCACTCAATCTAATCTAATAATTAGTATTTAAGTTAGGGTTTGAAAAGGATAATCAATATTTTTGTCTAATAACAAAAAAAAGTCATGTGATATCAAATTTTGTATGGAACATTCTTTTAATGTATGATGTTTTTCTCCCTATTAATAAATAAATAAATAAAAGCCCAAAAGGGTTAGGGATCTTCACAGAATATAAATAAATTCTTTCAAACAAAATAACAATTTTATTACCACAAATCATCATATTTGAATGAATTTAATACTTTTTTTAGTACGAATTAGATTCGTTAGCCATGCGATTTTAATTTTTGAATTTTAATTGTATTAATTCAATCACTTAAGTATTATAATTATGCAATTTTAGTTTATTTATTTATTTTAATTATGTCAATTTGATCACTTAATTATTACAATGATACGATTTTATTTTTTTAAACATGTAATACATAGAATATACATTAATATATTTGAGAGGAATTAAAATTGCATAATTATAATTATAACATTCGAATAACAAAGTTGGAACAAAAGATATTAAAAATCACAAACTAACCCAATTGACACAATTGAAAAGACAAGGGGTTAAAAGTGCAATTAATTATTATTTTTTAATCTTTTCTTTAAACAGAGAGGTTCTCTAAACGACACCGTATCAAAGAATCATCAAAATCCCTTACTTCACCGCGCCCATCGATCACCATCGTCTTTTTACTAGAACTGCGTTGCCAAAACGCACCGTTCTGTGTTCTCGTTCTTAAGAAAACTGCAAAAGTGAAGCAGGGTTTGCAAGCTTGTGTATAAACAACAATGGCGGAGAAACCCCAACCGGTTCGGATGCTGTACTGTGGGGTGTGCAGCTTGCCTCCCGAATACTGCGAATTTGGATCCGATTTCGAGAAATGCAAACCCTGGTTGATCCAAAACGTCCCTGACCTATACCCTAATCTTCTTAAAGGTACCTTTATTTTCTTTCTCTCTCAAAAGAAATTAAATATTCCCCCAATTTACTCGTTCTTTTTTTATTTCGATCATTCCGATTTCATTCAAATGCGAATTGTTATTACTTATTTTTTTCCCGCAGAGGCAAATGATAAGGAAGCTGATAAAGTTTCTGACAAGCTGCAAAGTACCGGTATATCATCAGGAGCTGGTGATGGAGCTGCTTCCTCAGGTCTTTTTATTTAAATTTTTGTTTAGTGTGTTTGTCATTGAAGACGATTGATATTCCGTAAATTTCAGGATTTGTATTTTAGTAGTGAGCATTGATTTAGATGAGGTGTTTGGATTTCAATGATATGAGTTTTTTTGTGGTTTTAGCTTATCCTCTCATGATGTGTTTTGGTTTTGATGTTTCAGCACCGAAGCAAGAAGAGGTGAAGCGTCTTCCTGGTGGGAAGATAAAGAAGAAGGCATGTCTTAAGCCTCTCTGATCAATGTACTTGTTGTATGATGCTGAATGTCATAGCTTTATGTCATTTGGTGTGATTCGAAGTGATCTTGCTTTTTTCAGGAGAAGCAAGAGGTGATTATTGAAAAGGTTGTACGTAACAAGCGAAAGTGTATCACCACTGTGAAGGGCCTGGAGCTTTTCGGTGAGCTATTTCTGTTATTCTCTTAGCATTATTTGGATGTCTTATGGACAGGTAGAATTTAAGATGGAATCGGATGAACTTGGCATACCAGTCTTTGGATGTTTCATGGTGAAATGAGGCAAAAATGGAATTAGAAAATATAGATTTTCTTTTCATCTTAAACATTCCAAAAAATTATAACTAACATCATTTTATTTCATCCCTTTCTATTAAGTATCAATACAAGCACAGACTTAAAGTATTATTATATAGTGTGCTTTAGTGTTCAACTTGTTTTTTTTTATTGCATTCAGGTGTCAAGCTTAGCGATGCTTCCAAGAAACTCGGGAAAAAGTTTGCTACAGGAGCCTCTGTTGTCAAGGTTTGCTGAAATTTTATATGGTGTTCATAAAATTCATGCTGTGACCCTTTTTCCTGGGATTTTTTTTTCTTCCAAAAAGTTGATTAGGTATTTACGAAAGAAAACATTTTTTACCTCAAAAAATAAACTAATCCAAACCATAGTTGTCAATAGCGCCAAATAGCAGTGTTATTGAGGAATTGTGTCATTGAGCGGTAAAATAAAAGTAGAATATTGTTGCAGTTTGGAGTAGCTGCTGTTACAGCAGCAATAGTGGACAAATCATGGAAAATTGCTGCTGGAGCGGGTGCTATTGGAGTGGGTCACAAAAAACTTGTTTAAACCATGAAACGGCACTATTTAAGCTTTTTTGGGGGTCAATTTGGGATTTACCCCCTCCTATGAATACGAATTGAAACCCTTGTTTCTTAGTCATTTAGCACTCTGTTACAGAGTAGCGCCCACTATTCTCCCTTCTGATTAAAACCCATCATTCTCGAGCAACGTTTCTAGCACTTCCCAGTGTTTTCTGGTCAGCTGTGACAGTTGGCCATCCCCAACCCCAGCTGCCACTGCTATCCATAGTTTTAATAGGCTGTTAAACCTCTGGCTAACCGTGACCTTTTCTGCCTTACTTTGTTCTGTCCGTGTTTTTTTTATTTAATCTCTCTGAAACACGTCTTTCATCTCGCTGTCTTGTGCTCTCTTCTAATTGGTTACAGTAGTGGCTATATTGCTACCCTCTATCCTGCTATAGTGTTTTCAGGGTCAATTCCTCTGCATTGCTATTTGGTATTGACAACTACGATCCCAACACCCAGTATTGTTGGTTCATAAATGGATATTATGTCTTATTTTTGTGTGGATTGATTGGTGTTAGGGACCAACTGAGAAAGAACAAATTGATGTTCAAGGGGATATAGCTTATGACATCGTGGAATTCATTACAGATACATGGCCTGATGTAAGTAATTTTGATCGTTGATTGTTTGGCATTATAATTATGTGATCTAATTTAAACATATGCATTGCTGATAGTGGTGAAAAAAGAAGCAATTAAAAAGGAAAATTTGAGTTATCAAGTTTCAGTAACATAATTTCCATTCTAATCTTCTTCTTTTGTGGGAGACCGATGCTTATTTTAATTTGGTTATTAAACTGAGCAAGGAAATTTGTTTTTCAAATTGGCAATCTATCTTTGACACCATCTTATATGATATATGGAACATTTCATTTATCTACGATACCACTGCTGAATGTAGCGAGCATATTTTGTGCATGATTTGTTCAATATTTTGTTTTCAGTATTGATGGATGAATTTGATGATGAAAATGGAGTTTGTAAACATTAGCTGTAAAGATACCTCTGTTTTTATATGAATGTCATTGGCTAAGCTATGCCTGCTTCTTCTTATTTGAAAGAGATGTTGATAGTGAGAATCTTATCTATTTTTGTTGACATCTATTATAGACCCCCATTTGTTTGACAATTTTAAACGATTAGTCTCTAAACAAAAATTTAAGTAATCTCTAGTCAACACAAAGAATCTTTTGAAAAGCATTTCACATGTTTTCTTTGTTATGAATAATTTCAAGACAGTAGGAGACCGGGAGTTAAATCTTGTGAGCAAATATCGCTGTTTTGTCTGTTATTCATATCACTGGTTCTTTATAAATGCAATTAGTTCTTTGCCCCCCACCCCAGTACAGTAGAAGCTTCATATGATCGAAAATCTATCTTTCTTTTGCAGGTTCCAGAAACAGCAATTTTCTTTATAGAAGATGGGAGAAAGGTTCCAGCTGCTTGATTTTGATATCCGGGCATTAAAACTTCGTACTGATTGCTAGACTCTTCTATATTACTGTAATCCCCAATCTCTCCTTTTTTCCTCACCATATCCCCCCAAAAAAGAACATAATGTGATCCCGATGAACATCAGCGTTGTACTTTTAGTTTAACGATAATCAAATTAGTGATGTGTGTAAAGAGGCAAGAGGAAGGAAAGTTCCTTTTCATATAATCAATTTTGTATTTTCATTGAGGTTTTAAGCCACATATAAGTTGCGGTGATAAGGCTCTGCTTGCAATAATTGCCAGTCGCAGAATCCTTTTCCATAAGTTTATAATAATACACGGTATAGATTCTGAAAATAAAACGGGAATTTAGATAAATTAATCCCTTTCATTTATCATTGGTCTTTTGTTCTGTTCGGACATTGGAGGAAGGGGATAAGGGTGTGAGTGCCCCATTGAAAGTTGAACGTATCCCTTGTCATGAAGTGAAAGTATGATTCGTTTGGAGAAAATAAAAGTAAATAGTGATGAGTTTATTTTAATTTTTTCTCAGTTAAACATCTTTATGAATTCCTTTCTTTAAACAGGTTGGTATTACATTATATTTTTCTTATGTTGGACAGTGATGATAACTTTTCTAGTCTGACAGTGATTTTTAGAATTTAATAGTCGTAACTTATACATTTTAAATGCGAGCCTTTACTTAGTTCTCAAACAAGTGACGAATCCGTGGTTTTTTGCATTCACTTATCTGTGTTCAATGTGCTGGAGTTGTTAATATTTAGTTTAATATTAACTGTCATTTGCCAACCGAATTGCAGTACTTGAATGACGTATATTTTGAGTTTAATATTAAATGCTTGTATATGACTTGATAATGCTATATATTCAGTTGAAGAACTAGAGTTAAATGTGAAAGAGCAAAGAAGATTTAGGCTATGTAACGAAAATGAAACGTTTTATTTTATCGTGGGTGTGGAATTTTAAAGCCCTCCCTCCTTAAACATGTGATTGTGCATATGGTTTCTGACGTTGGAAACTAATATTTTCTATGTTATAAATGTGGAAAAAAATCCTAGTGTGAACACGTGAGTATGAAGTATTTATTAATCAACACTTTTTGACCAACAGTCAGCCGATAAACGTGACCATGGTAAAGTAACTCTAAGTTACAATCACCAACAAGGTTGAAGAAGATTCCTACATCTACCTATGACAAAAATAGATAGATAGATATAGAGAGAGAGAGAGGTTCTGTTATAGCCACGAGCTTAGGGAATTCCTGTAATAAAATAATTATCTTTTTTTTTTCTATAGTTTTTTTCCTTTTTAAAGTTTCAATTAGGTTGTCTTGGTGAAGAGTATCTTGTCTCTAATTTATTTGTTCTTTCCTTAATTCTTATCATTATTTAAAAGAGCTATAATACTTCCACATCACTATTCTTATCACTGTTCTTATCCACTTTCATTTTACAATTAAAAATATTATTATTTTACTTAAATTTTTATTAGTTAAATATAATATTTTATTATTGAAAGGAGTTGTAAAGTGAAACTAAAAATAAGAGTGTCAACGATTTCTCTATTATAAATTCTGTTTGTTTGGCACCACTAGTGATGAGACTAACATCCAGACAAATAAATAACATAGTACACGGCACCCCTCACGAACACAAGAAACTAACAACTACATCGGTGAATAACCTAAGATTTCATCCTTAAAAATTGTTTCCATTCAAAAGATCATGGCTTGTTGCTTGGTATACATATCGATTAATTTTTCCGAATAACAAAACAAAAACAGCAACAATAAAAAACCCTAGCAAACACAGTACAATTACAAAGGTAGCCAAATTCTCGTGTTAACGCAAGAAACATTTGAAAAAAAGCGATCTCATACTGTTCCACGTTTCTCCTTCAAATAATATTGAATCAATCCAAGAGTTTCTTCTTCTCTTCCCACGCGTTGTTATGAGCTTCCTCTCAGCATATCCCTGCAACGTAGAATAGAGTCAAGCCTTTGCAACCTCAGTTGCTGCCTAAACCTGTTGATGAAATCATCAGCCTTGGCGTCCACCCCTTCCTCTCCTTCCCTCTCCTCCACCAACTCCCCACCGTCCGCCACCTCACTTTCCGACTCCGATCTGTTAAAACTCAACGACTTGAGCCGCTGGAGGAAGGAAGGAGCACGGCTCAATGGCTGCTGAACGGAGTCACAGCTTTCATTCTGAACTTTACACAAATCCAGACTAAAACACCTCATACGCTCCATTAAAGATGGAGTTCGAACCAGCTTCATTCCAATGTCAGGATTTTGGACCGGCTCAGATCTTTCCCTTTCTGTTTTGCCAAAAAAGAAAAGTTTTGTTAACACCATGAAAATTAAAATAAAAAAACAAGGTTGTGAATATATTATTTTTTTTAAAAACATATGCATTTGACACTATTTATAATAATATAATAATATTTTTAAATTAAAAGTAGAATAAAAATGAATAAAATATTAATTTATTATGGTGTGAAGTATATGTTGATGTTATTATGAGTACCTTTATGAAAACTAAAAGACCTAATCCGGTCTAACAACGACGACGAAGAGGGAACCCGGTCCAACTGGGGTGAATTATTACTCTGAATTTGATCATCTTCTTCGATCTCAGGCGTATCTAAACTGGGACCGAAGGAGGTGATCGAAACCGCCGGCGGCGATTCTAGAGTCCGGACAGGCTCCAGAGCAACGTTGTGAGGCGTTAACGTTGGTGTCGGTTCATGTTTGTGATAACGGAAGGATGAGAAGCGGTCTAACAAAGAGGGAGAACGGAGGAGTTGGTGTTGGCGTTGGCGTTTGGTTGTGTTGGTGAAACGAGAGGTGATGGCTATGGTGCCGATGACAAGGTTGATGAAGATGAAGAGATAGGAGGGTGTGAACCAAGTTGCCATGAGAGCATAAACTGAAGAAGGTGTTGGAGTCATGTTGGATGAGATTGTGTTGTGTTATGAGGTTTGGTGTTGGTAATTGAAAGAAGGATTTATTATATAAAAGGAAGGGTTAACGTTGCTTTCATTGCTTCGTCTGTTTCTTTTTGGTCTTTTTGTTCAAACGTCAGGGGCTTCATTAGTGCGTGTTGTTGTTATTCTTTATTCTTTATTATGCTCGTAACAACCATCACTGACTATTATTTTACTGCAATGAAACCATGGCGTGACTAGCTATGATAATTCAAAATGAAACAAAATGGATAAACATACTTTATGTTATAATTTCTGAAAAAAGACACGTGTGTGAAACTAATAGGAGACAAAGGACCCTTTTTCGTAAAAATGCTGAAATTTAGTTTCTTCATTACCATATCTGGACAGAAAATAAGTGTTCTCGTGGAAGACCAATTCACATATATATATAT
>Ga0123342_1009363_pt1 | contig 11771 bp, 5 predicted proteins | sample Turbeawhitnodule_FD_89960 | JGI IMG/M metagenome (GOLD analysis project Ga0123342, IMG submission 89960) | Root nodule microbial communities of legume samples collected from Mexico - Turtle bean Mexico white nodule | ecosystem: Host-associated > Plants > Roots > Nodule | place: Mexico: Nepantla... | reverse complement strand
TATTAGTGATATATATAATTTAATAAAAAATAAATTATAATTATAAAAAAAAAAAAAAAAAAAAAAAAATATATATATATATATATATATATATATATATATATATATATATATATATATATATATATATATATATATATATAAGAAAAGGTGTGGTGTGTTGGCAATGTAGTAAATAAATTTTAAAAACACGAACAATATTGTTTTTTTAAGGTATGGATGATCATGGTCCGTAAAGACTTATTCGCGGTTTATCACGCAAGTCTCCCAAGATACAACAAGAACTTCTTAGAAAATACTGAGAATATGTAAAGAGAGAAAGAGAAAAAGAAAAATAAAAGGTGAGAAGAGGAAAAGATAGTGAGTGAGTTATGCTTATGCGTGGAGCAAAGGAGAAAACGCATATTTATAGAAGGAAAAAATAGCATCCCCACTTCGTGAGCAGAACCTCTTCCCGCAATCAATGTTGTTGCAGAGAAGAAGGTGGAACTTGTTCGGAGGAGATTCAGATCAGGTGAGAGCACGTTCTAGGGTGGCTCTTTCAAGGCAGGAAACCATTTCCGGAGGCATCCGAAGGAGGCTAGAGGTTAAGAACCAATTCCATATATTTCTACACGTTCATCCTCTTTTATCTTCTCTACAAGGGCTTCAGAAGGTTGCGCCTTTTGCGATTACCAGATTTTCATAACAAGAAATATACAAAAGTTTGATTTTTATGCAATTTTTTTGTTTAAGGTAGTAGTTTAGGGTTTATGATTTAGGGTTTGGGGTTTAGGGTTTATGATTTAGGGTTTGGGGTTTAGGGTTTATGATTTAGGGTTTAGGGTTTAGGGTTGAGAGTTATCATCCTCCATTAACCTTAGTACGCCCAAGCTATTATCAACATGTTAGTGTGTAATAAAATGTACACATAAGGAATAAAAGGCTTGTAATATGGCCAAGTAGTTTAGGATATTTGAGCTTGTATTTGGGTCTTGTGGTAGATTAAGATTAGAGGAGTATTGCTAGGGTTTCAATTGGGCTCATTCAAGCCCAAAAGAAACCCTAGGCCAATCATGTTAGGGAGGGCACACATACTTTCCATATTTTGCACATGTGTGCAAGTGTTAAAAGCATGACTGGACAAGTGTCGCTTGACCCACTCATTATGCTACTCTGTTAGGATCATATGAGGGATTCATAAATTTGAATTCTCCATCATTTTTTTTCTCAAAGGGTCAAGCATTCCCTCCTATAAAGGGAGGTATTTACCTTTCGTAATTTTAACTTTGGAACACGTGGTTTTTTGTAGGGTGCATCAATTGTCCTATGACGCGTAGGCTAGGTGGGCCAAGTCACATTTGAATTGTGGCGCTTAGGTTGCTAACTCTTAAGTAGAAAGAGTTAAGCCATGACTATCAACTATAGCTTTTGTCTTAGTGGTAAGCTCTCGATCCAATAATTGGTATCAAAGCTAAGGTCACGAGTTCGATTCCCAATTGGGCAGTTGTTAGGGGAAGATTTTTGTAGAGGTTTCCAATTATCTCGTAGCGTGTAGGCCAGGTTGGCTAAGTTACAATCAAAGAGTTTGATTCTTAGTAGGACAATTGTTAAAGGGGAGATTGTTGTAGGGTACATTAATTATCTCATAGGGTGTAGGTCATCTAGGTCAAGTCACAATCGAATAGTGACACTTGGGCTCCTACACTCTTAAGTAGAAAGAGTTGTGTCATGACTATTAACTATAACTTTTTACCTAGTGGTAAGCACTTAATCCAACAAAGCTATTATGCTAAAAAAATTCCCCATTTGTTCTTGAAGTTCTCCCTAGGATATAGCCTTTTAAATTTGGGCTCCTTCCTAGATTCTTTCGTAGGTTGTCGAGCCTCTTTCAAGAAACACCTCTCCTCCACTTTTTTCTCTCAAATACTTCATCTTCTTCATTATTTCTCCTAATTCCATCAATTCCAGCAATTGAAGCATGTGTCTCCTACAAGGAAACCCATCAAGAAGTGGACATTATGGTTCAAAATTTCAGGTGAAAATGGTTGTGTTAGAAAATGGAGAAATAGACAATGAACCTTCAAGTGAAGAATAAAATGAAGAGGAAGAGGTAGAGTTCATATCCAATAGAAGTTGGATGCATTGAAGGGTGAATTTTTGGTGATTAAAAGGCTTATGAAGTAAAATGGAAGATTTGGATCAAACACAAGGAGAAAATATTTTCCATATTTTGATGTTCCATTCAAGGGCAAATATGTTCACTCATAGTTGATGGTGGAAGTTGAACCAATGTAGTTAACTCAAGACTATTTGCCAAACTCAATTTGGAGACAAATCCCCACCGATGGCCATACAAACCTCAATGGCTTAGTGAATGTGAACCTATCCATAAAATAATATAATGACAAAGTCTTGTGTGGTGTGGTTCCAATGGAAGCAACTCACAATCTTTTAGGGAGTTCATGACAGTTTGACACCAAAGCCATCCATGATGGTTTCACTAACAAAATCACATTTTTTTTTCACAATAACAAGAAGATAATTCTCAAACCCTAACTGCATCTTTTTCACAAAATGCAGTTTGAATGTTAACCATTCTAATCAAATTAATTCTAATATTGATTATTGTTAGATCAAAAGTCTAACACCCTATATTTTGGTGAAGTGCTAAAAATGACATGTTTTGTTTGTAACACGATAATTTAAGTTTAACAACAGATCATGTAAGACACAAATGTTTTGTTTGACAGACAATCCAATATTGTACAGTCTTAACTTATGTCTGATAAAGCATGAACATGATCAAACATAGATTTAAGCTAACATCATACTACATAAAAACGTATATATATTTGCAAATTTTATGTCACATATAATATTTGTTACTTCCATCTGCCAAAGAGATTCATTTGCAAACACAAGTCATATAAAATGATCTCTTGTATGAAGACCTAAAAGTGTTTTTCTTCAACAACTCCTTGATGTTAGCATTGTCAACTGTGGAAAGACTATCTACTTCGTATGGCTTTGCACTTTAGATAAAATCAACTAAAGGAAAGCTTACCAAAGAAGAGATAAGTGCATCCAACTATTGGATGTTATGTAAAGGAAGAAAAGAACATTTAATGTTGCATAGAGTGCATTTAATGCATCAAGCTCATTATACGCAAGAAAGATATTTATAAGAGCTAAAGCTTCTCAACTTGCCAAAAACGGTTATACAACGGTTACTTTCTTCGAAATCTATATAAAGTCTTTCAAGAAGAAGAAGAAAGAGAGAGACCACATTTTATAATGTTGGAACTCTGCTCAATTTTCTACGTTGATTGAAAGTTGTCGTTTAGTAGTCAAATTAAAATGATCCCATTGTAGATCATCTAACAAAGTAATAAACCGTCTAATGTAAAGAGATGATATCATAATTGTGGTCAGATGACCTAAGTCATCTCCCAACAAATCCAATAACGAATTCAGTGAAACGATGTTAAGAACCTATTTGCATGCAATAAAAATTAGCAATAACAATAAAGTAAAGAGGATTTGTGATTGTTCAATAGGAAATATAAAAGATGATTAAAAATAGTAGAGAACACGAGTTGAATCCCAAGTTTATTTCACCACAAATTCCTCATTGGTTTTTCTAAGATTATCATCCTTTAATTCTCACACAGATGTCAAACTTAATCAAGCAAACGTCCCTCAAATTCACTAGAATCTTATCAGCCAAACACGTGTCTATTGATGTATTTAGTAGTATCTCACTAGTTCCAAGTGTATACTCATGATATGTTTATCTTCTACCTCTCAAACTAAGCGAACTGACCAAGAAATATAATTAAAGAAAATAACTAAATTCTCAACAAGTGTTCAAAAACAATTCCACTCGATTTCAAAATGATAAAAAGTAAAGCATAATCAACTACAGAAAATTGAAGAACAAAACTTTATTGAATAGAACCTCATAATTCAATGGTAAATCACAAGGGAATCAACCCAAATGATTTTAGTCTTCCATGCAGAGGAAAAAACAAGAAATATACAAAAAGGTAAAACTGAGGTTATAGTGTGTTGTGCGGCTATAAAACATGATGCCCAAAAATGCCACCCCTATTCATCGTCTTTAAGTCTCTTTTATAATCTTCATTTTTTGCACAACATTGAATTCAAAATCTGCCTCGAGACATTATTTTACAAATATCAAATGTTTCATTTCTCTATTTCAAATTATTAAGCAAATATTTTCTTTTTTGATCAGTTCCAGATCTTGTTCTCACTTTTCTTCAAAATATTTTGTTTCCAAAATTTGTTTAGATTTGCACATTCATTATAATTAAACTCAGCGTTTTCGCAAGAGATATTTGAAGAAGATTTTCTTGAACAATATCTTCTAAGGAGATTTGCTCTATTTTTGGTGCGTTAGATAGAGAATTTTCAATTTCAAAAATTCAATAGAATATCCCTATAGAAGATTTTCTTCCAATTATTTTTCTGAGATATTTGCAGATTTAATTCTCTAATTCTTTATCTTAGATTTTGTTTCTTGTTTTGATTCAAAGAAGCAACTTGGACTTTCGTGTGAGTCAGCCCACTCGCAGTTCTATCAGATCGCCTAGTCAGATCGTTTTCTCTGAGAAATATTATATTGTCTACTGCGATTAAAACACAAGATTAATAGAAGTAACATTTATGGCCAAAATAAACCCATATAGATGAATCTCAATTAAAACAATGGATTTATTCATGATTACAATCCAAGACTCTATGATTAAAGCTTTAAAGTGTGAATGAAATTATGCTCATCACCCATATAAAGCTTGATAGAAAATATTATCCATGTTCACTTAGCAAACTAGAGGAGAGTGCATAGATCATGTATACATCAATAGACGATAAAATATCTCTAGTGAGCAATTATGTGATTTGTGAATCACCATCGAATATTCTTTTTATCCTACCTAAAAGTAGCTTGTGGAAATTATACTTGGTTTAGCTAGGAGTGGTTGTTGGAAAAGAATACTTTGTTAAGCCAAAGAGTGTCTTGTGCAAAGAACACTTGGTTGAGATAAAAGTGAATTATTTGAAAGAATGCTTGAATAGGGTCAACCAATAGTGGCTAAGAGTTGAAAGAACACTCAAATGGTTAGTCAGGAGTGGCTATGAGTCCAAACAATACTCAAAGGGGATCTAAGAGTGATTATGAGCATAAAAAATAGTCATATTGTACTTTGTAGCATTAATAATCTTTTTGGAACTTAGTCTGTTGATTGAGACCTAGATGTAGTTTGCGTGGTCATATGAACCAATATAAAAGTACCTTATATATTCTTTTTCCTCCTTACCTTGTTACATTGCCTTTTATCTTATCTGCACTAACTTAGAAGGAAAGTAATTGTGAGAATACATATCTAAAATGCTTTCAACAAGTAAATCAGTGAAGTTATAAAACTATGTTTGTTGCACTCCATCAGACACAAAATCCATTAATTGATCTCTTTTAACACAAAATCATCATCTGAGTATTCATCGTCTAACAATATCTCCGAAATTTTTTAAAGAGAAATTAAAAACAAAAATCAACCATTTCTTCTTTTGTTTTTCCTATTTTCCACAACTATCTTTTGCCAGAGTTTAAGGATGTGCTTTCAAATAGGGTACCTAGAGGACTACCACGTCTAAGAGGAATTCGACACCACATTGACCTCATTGTAGGATCATTTTTGCTAAATAGATAAACTTGTAAAACAACCCTTAAGAGACAAAAGAGTTCCAAACTCAAGTGGGAGAGAGGATGAGACAAATTAATGAAGAAAGGATACTTGCAAAAGAACAATAGCCCATGTGTCTAATATCCTTTATGTACTTATAGTTTTTGTCATCATAAAAAAGAGGGAGATTGATGAGATCTTAGAAGGTCTGATGGACCATGATGTGTTATGAATTTTAATGATAACAAACACTCCAAATGTCTTATTTCTTTAAACACATATATAAATATGAATATTCTAACATGTGTTTTATGCACTTTAAGGTTTAACAAGCATATACAATGTTTGTAGCTAGTACAAAATTTATAGATGGTATAACGATAGACAATCTTATGAACCAGTTGGATGACCTTATATTAATACATGCTTTGATAATTCGAACTAAGTTTATATGAGTCGTAACAATAAAATATTTTCTAGATAAACTTATATTATGAAACGATTTTCACAAACAACTATAATATCTTTGAATTAAATATCTTGTTATGAGCAACAATCTTAGTAATACTAAAAAAGAAAAACACACATAATTCAATAAGGGAACAAATGATTATGCTTAACTGTGCTTTAATTTTGTAATCTGTTAATTTTTTGAAATTTTTTCTAAGGCAGAAATATAAGCAAGAATGCTTTGAAGATCATATTAGTTTTATCCTTATCAAGCATCTATAGTCATAAAGATGAAGATACAACTTGAAGCTCTACACACAGTTTTTGCAGAATCGAATGCTATCTAATATAGAGCTACAACAATAAGATTCTATAAGTTATAAAGAGATCAAGTTGAATTTGAAGAACACATCAATGAAAAACATTATTTCTAAGACTTATAGTGATCACAAGTGTTCTTTGTGGATTGCGAGTAAACTTTGTAAATCCTTCACACTATGAAGCTTTCCCTGGTGAGATTAAATTATAGGGTTTTTGACCATGATGGGGTTATTTTTTTTGTTTCTTACCAAAATGGGGTCAGTTTAAAAAAAATTACAAATTTAGGCAAGTCGTGCCAATTCGGCACGACTTCATATGCACAAATCGTCCCAATTAGACACGACTCTGCCATGTCATACTAAAGTCGTGTCAACTTGACACGACTTCTGCTGCGTCTTTTTTTTTATTCTTTATATATTAGGTAGTAAGTTATGTAATGTTAAAAATTAATTTGATACATAATTTTCTAAGAGTGTTAGTTTTAAGGAACAAAAAAATGGATAATCATGTATGGATCATGACATGGTTTCCCACTAGCCAAAAAGTATATTTTGATATTTAATGTCTCATGTATGCAATTTTTTTTATATTTTGATATTTAATGGCGCCGGGCATGATCCATACATGATTATCCATTTTTTTGTTCCTTAAAACTAACACTCTTAGAAAGTTATGTATCAAATTATTTTTTAACATTACATAACTTACTACCCAATATATAAACAATAAAATTAAAAAAAATATGACGTGGCAGAAGTCGTGCCAAGTTGGTACGACTTTAGTATGACAGGGTAGAAGTCGTGCCAAGTTGGCATGACTTCAGTATGACATGGCAGAGTCGTGTCAAATTGGAACGATTTGTGCATATAAAGTCGTGCCGAATTGGCACGACTTGCCTAAATTTGTAATTTTTTTTAAACATACTTGATTTTGGTAAAAAGCAAAAAAAAATAACCTCATCATGGTTAAAAACCCTAAATTATACTCTTTGTGAAAGTGTTTTTTTGTTTTAGAGTTCTTAATCTTAGGAGGAGATTAATAAGGTTTAACCAGGAGTATTTTGTGTACTCACGTGGACAATGAGTGATTTGTGTACTTGGATTGTAGTCTTTGTTTGACTAGTAAAACCTCTAAGGAAACAAGCTTAAGGAAGAATTGGACGTAGTATAAAGATTAGAGTAATATAAAAATTCAGTGTTTTCTTGATTTGATCTCATTAAACGGTCTAGTCTAGCTTTGTGCAAAAAATTCTCAAACTCTTTACACTTTCTATGACAATTTCTACTAGAAGAATTATAGAAAGTTGTGTATTAGAATAATTTACACATTTTATGATATTTTTGTTCAATCTAACATATTAAGTTGGGTTTATTATGATATTAAGTTGGGTTTATTATGAGAATCCTTTATCAATATAAAATGTTTATATTTTATATAGATTTATGTTGGTTCTACAATTAAGATTAAAAAAATCCAACCTATATTAGTGAATATTAGTGAAGTGCTATCAGTGTTCTCAAATGCACTCAATTATCTTTTAGGAGAGAATTCTTCTCGTATCATCTATTTTGGCCCACGAAAGTAGCCATGTAGCTTGCTTAAGCAAATAAAATTCTTAGTAAGCAAAATCCTCACTAAAGCATTATCTTAAGAGTTTTTCTACCTCTTAAATTCCTTCAATGCTTTTCTTAGGCGAATGTCTTGACATAAGTAAAACCCTTAAAATTAACTTTAAAACATTACTCCAATAATTTTAAATTTAAATTACTTCAGTACAACTTAAAAGAATGAGAAGTACCTCAATATTTTCCAATGTTTGAATCAAAATATACATATTTGGCAATTATGAAAGTCCCTCTATGTTCAAATTCTTAAGAAAGTATAACTATTGAAAATTATTTGAGCTCAAATTAGATAAGTAGGACGGTAATAATAAAATTTTAAGAGATTTTCAATGACAAGTAAACATTATTGTTTCATGAGCTTAATCACATTATTTTCTTTACATTAAAATATAATTTCTAGATTCACCTTTCAATTACTAGATTTTTTAAAATATATATTACTTCATTTAATTTGATGCACATTACCACTCACCGACTATTTGGAAAATTATGCAATAAATAAATAAATAATATAGTTTAACAAAACTCAAAATTTTGGATGAACCCTCTATACATATTTTTCTTTTGAACTTGATATACATAGTAATTTAGTTGTATAAAGTACTTTATTTACAATATTTTGTTTTATTTGTTTTCTATTTTTTTTTACTCAGACATAATTATTTAAATTTTAACTGTCTCATGTAAATTTTATTATTTTTATGTATTGCGGTTACATTTGCTCTAAGATGTTACATCTTTCTATTAACATACGAAATATGAATGCAATTTAGATAGCAGTTACTCTATACGAAAATTATGAAATAGAAATCAATTTTTAGATATCAAAATAATCTAATTAACAAATAAAGTTTTAGAGATCAAATTTAGAAACTAAGTAATTGGTAGTTAAAACTTAGGTTGCTAATTAGATACCAATTTAGAAACTATTTAACAATAATAGAAACTAATTTAAAAACTAATTTTTTATTTAATTTTTAAAATGGTCTCTAATTTAGTTACTATTACAACTAATTATTTTGGTTTCTAAATATTGGTTTCGATTTTATTATTTTCTTGTAGTGTTAGTTTTTTCTTTAATAGATTAGGACATGTTTTCTAATAAGAGGAACGTATAAACTCTGTTCAACTAAACAAACGATTACAAAGTAAAAATTAAAATAATATTATCTTTCAACACACATATAAACGAAAAAATTCGTGTTTATTTGTCGTAAATATAAAAAAAAATCAATTCCTAAATCTCTATTTAATGTTGTTGTTTAAAAATATTCTTATGTATTTAATTACAAAAATGATCTCTGATAAATATGATTAATGTACTCCTATATTATATGAAATAAAAATATATTTAATCAACCGAACTATAATTCTTAATAAATATGAAATTAGTTTTATTCTTTTATTACAAAAGAGGACATTGATACCAAATTATTTTTCAAAAAAAAACATAGACACGTCAATGTTGTTTTCTGCGCGGAAGGTTCACGTTTTCATTTTTCTAAGTCTTCCTGTATCTTTGGAGCAAAGACTATTTAAAGCCCCCAACGACCAAAATTTGTACTAATGAGAAGAAGGAAAGTCAAAACCTATTTCACATTGTTTTTAGATTTAAATATATGTTTATTATTTAAATAGTATTTTGTTTTGGTTCTTAATTTTTTTATTCATTTTTGTTTTATATAAAAAAGTATATTTTAGTCCTTTTGTCTATTTTACTTTTATTCTTATATTATATAAATTATTTGCTTTTAATTCCTACGATTATTGTCCAAAATACATTCAAAATGAACAAATACTATAGTGACCAAAATAAAAAATTGAACAGTTTATAGAGACTGAAACTTTAACACAAGTAAAATATTTAAAGAAAAAAACAATTAAATATACATTTTTCAAATTCTTCCTTTACATGTAGTTTCGTAAAACGATTTAGTTTCATCTGGGTCATTAGAAAATAGTTCTCCAGAATGTTCAATTCTGCAAGATAAATATCCACACTCTACCTTTAAAAACTTTAAATACCATTTACTGCGAAAAACAACAATGCATGGAAAATGAGTTATTAATTTAATTTATAAAGTCAAACACTTAATGTCAAATTGTCTACACTCACTAAAATAATAAAAAAATTTAAATATTTTAAAATTGAATGCGTATTTAATGAATAAGTTATATATATATATATATATATATAAACTGAAATTGTTTTGGATATTTTTTTAATTTAAAACGTAGATAGGAGACTCCGAACATAAATCCATACACACACCGAAACTATTCACAACTTGCACGTTATGCCCAAAAATGTGAAACAAGTAATTAATATTATGAGTTTTTTCTTCAATCATAAATAAAAAAATTGTGAATAATTGAACTAAAAACTGAATAAAGTTGTATATGATAAAAAATAATGAATATTTCAAAATTAAAGAATTGAAATTGTAAAAAAATAAAAATATTTTGCAAAGTAGGAAAACAAAAATTACGATTTAGTCAAGTATTTATTTTTTTTAGATGACTTGTATGTTTGGTACATATGAAAAGTGCAAGAAAAGAAAGCCGCAAGAAAAAGAAAAAAGAAAACCACGTATATGTTGCGTACGCATGAAAAATGCACACCCAGTCGCAAGAAAATGTATTAGATTAGTGTAGTTTATCTACTTTAAAAAATTAATTAATGTCACAGTTGTTAGACTTAATTTTAATATATATAATAATAATAATAATAATAATAATAATAATAATAATAATAATAAAGTATGTGGTGGTTTATCTGCCAAAAATTAAGTTAATTAAGTTATTTTTCACTGATTTAAGTAAAATTCATATAAATAAATATGATAATTAATATTTTATATTATTTCTTAAAACAAATTGTATTAGTATTAATTATGTTTATTTTTTTTCAATTATAATAATTTATTTTTATTATTAGTCACTGTATCATTTTAAAATTACAGTTCAATCTTTTTATTATTTTGATTTAATTATAATGAATGTTATCTTACCAGTTATTAAAATATTAAATTAAAATAATAATAACCAACAATATCTTCTTTTTACCTTATATCTTCGAATACTTAAAACCAACCATTTTTAAATAATTTAGATAAATAAAAATGATAAATAGTAGGTGTATATGTTCTTGCGTGTATAGGAATTAAATAAATAGAAAACCAAAACAAAACAGTATCAAATTATAAATGCAACACAAATGGTTCACGTTAGGTGATCTCAAGATAAAAAATACTCGCTACAAAATATAATTTATTTTTTTGACGAAAGTTTGTTAAGATAAACACTTCGTCACAAAAGAGAGATGAAATTTATGATGAATGCAAATGAATATATATTTGTAAAAAATATTAAAGTTGTTTCTTAAAATTTTGCTACAATTGGTAAATATTTGTGACATCAACAACTTATCATTAACTTGTGTTACAAAATATATATAAAACAGAATCAATAATAACTTTTGTGACAGTATAACTTAAAGTCTTCACAAATATGATATGTCAGTATAAATATTTGATTTAAACTGTTCTAGCCGGTTGACCAGGGTCGTCTTTGTGCGTGGCTTGTCCTCGCGAGCTAGGGCACCTTCGTTCTGCTCCGTCTGTGAGTACCTGAAAAGAAGTGGACAAAGGGGCGCCCTCGCGGCCGTTTGCACTCCGACGATCAAGTC
>Ga0123342_1009361_pt1 | contig 11772 bp, 5 predicted proteins | sample Turbeawhitnodule_FD_89960 | JGI IMG/M metagenome (GOLD analysis project Ga0123342, IMG submission 89960) | Root nodule microbial communities of legume samples collected from Mexico - Turtle bean Mexico white nodule | ecosystem: Host-associated > Plants > Roots > Nodule | place: Mexico: Nepantla... | reverse complement strand
CAAATAGAGTAAGAAAAATTCAAAATACAATTTATTGCATAAAATTAATTGTTTACATAATGTTGCCACATTTCATTTGCTATATTGTCTCTAATATGTGAACCTATCCTATAATCATCCTCATGAGGTTGAGCAACTGAAACTTGTAAATCTTGTTCTAGCAATTCACGATCAACTTATTCAATGAAAGAATCATCATTGTCCACCATGCGAAGAAAGTTATGGATAATACAACAAGCACAAACTATATTTGTCATAATGTCCAAAGAGTAATGTGGCTCGGTCCCACTAGCTATAATTGGGAAACGCTTTTTCAAAACACCGAAAGTTCTTTCAATTACATTTCGCAGTGACGAATGCCGATGATTAAACAACTCTCGAGCATTTTGTGGACATCTTTGAGAGTACTCTTTCAAATGGTATCTAACCCCCCGATAAGGTGTTAATATTTGTCCTTTTAACATAAAATCTGCATCGCCAAGATAGTATTTCCCTACAAACATTGTGCAAACCATAATTAGTTATGAAACGTCTTTAATAAAAATTGTTATGCAGACCCAAATACCTTCAACTAACCTTCGGAACAATAAGTATTCTTGAACCCGAGGTTGTTCCTTCCCACTTGGCCAGAACGTATGTGAATTTCATGTCAAAATCACACGCTGCGAAAACGTTTTTAGTTGGTCAATCTTTTCTTCCTCGAAAGCGCGGTGCATCACCACGTGGGACCTTCACGCGTACATGAGTGTCATCTATGGCACCTAAACAATCCTAATGAAAAAAAAATGATATTTAAGAAAACAATTAAGAAAAATATTATGATAAATATAAATAAAATTTGTCATAAATGAACCTTAAAATACGGATAGAATCGGCTGTTGTGTAAGATCTAGGGTTGCACAACACTGGCCATCTGGTTGATTTATGAATTCTCTCTCCAACACCAAAATCGCATTCAATATGTTATGAAAGTGACAGGAAATGTTTCTCCGGACCGATGAAAGAAGAATGAAACACTCTGATTCTTGACATTATGTCCAATAATGTGGAGAAATTTAGCAAGTTGTTCTTCCACGGTTGATCGATATGCATCCTTAACAAGTCCAGTTTGCTTAATTCGTTGACATAATTGAATGAATGCTTGTGGTCCCATGCGAATAATGTCATGAGAACGTTCAGTGTGCCCCAAGTACTCTATCAACTCTTGTCTGCGTTGCTCTTTTCGGGGTTCAAACTCGGTAATAGAGTCTGTTGTATCACTTAACACACGCAACAAATGTAATCCAAAAGCAACGATGCAAAGGATCATAACTGATGCAACTTTTGTGTTCTTTTGTATTTGTTCTTGTAGTTGTGAAATTAATTTTATGTTCGCACTCGCAATATCATTATATATTGCAATTGTTTCATCAAAATTTTCATTCTCGTCGTCCTCAAAATGTGGCTGTGAATTGTTGTTGTTATTAATCCCAATAATGTTGACCTCCATAATACACAACCATGTAAGAAAAATTTATTCAAATGGTTGTATGTAAGATTACAAATCTTACACATTAGTCATTATTGAGTTACCATACTAGTCACAATTTTAGAGTTAGGGTTAGGTTTCTACTATTAGGTTAAGAGATAATGTTAGTATTATGGTTAGGGTTACTATTTATATAAAAGATTACACAATAAATATAAAAAATGTAACTTAATTTTTTTATTAAAATAAATAACATTTTTTTTACTAATTACAATAAAATTGTATTTTCTACAACAAAAAAAATTAATATAATTAATTATTTTTCTCATAATAAATACCTTAAAATTGTTTTAATTATTTTTTAAAATAGATCATAAATAAAAATAAAATATTGTACATTATTTAAATTAAAATTTAATTAAAATCATTGAAAAATATCTTGTGTAGAATTTTTACACAAGTAAAGAAAATATATAATTGTTTAATTTTTATATATTAAAATACATTTATTGTTGATTTATTTAGTATATCAAATTCATATAAACATTGTTTACATAAATATTTCAAGTGGATAGAGACTTTTTTCCTTTGTTTTTGTTAATTAAGAGTATCACATTTTCGAAGAGCTAACTAATTTATTGAAAAAATTATCGTCCCTTTAAAAGAATAATAGTTCTTATAAACATATTCTTAAAGACAAAAATATCTCTCTATTTTTAAATTATAATTTTTTAAACATTTTCCATTATTTGATTGTTTTTATTGTAAGTGTAAAATTTATAATCATATTCTCATGTAAATTATATCAACTGAATATTAATTGAAATAAGAAATAATTAAACATATAGTCTTTGTTAATGTATAATAAAATTTTATATAAATTAATAATTTCTTTATTAGTTTTATAATGGACAAAATAGTGGACAATTTATTTTAGACCACAACTATTTTTTTATTAAAACTAATTTTTTAAGGAGGTAACTTTTTAAGTACATATAATTTATTTAAAATAAATAACTTACACTTCAAAAGTCTCCAATTTTAAACATTTTATCTTTTATTTTGATCTAGTTCAACTTTAAACCTAACAAAGTTATTTAAGGCACCATTAAGAAATAATTTAATTAATTAAAATCTTAGAAAAGGGAAAAATACTGATGGAACAAAAATTGCTGATTTTCTGGAAATTTAGATTTTAAAGTTGAAAAAATTTTGAAAAAAAATCAATTCAAATAAACAATATATTTATTAAAAAAAATCACACCACAAATGATTTAAATACACAATCATGGCCTTTTTTTATTAACACAAAACTAAATATAACATAAAAGTGAATATAATATTAAAGACATATATTAACTAACAAAAAACTGAATATAACATAAGCAGATCCTTAATATTACAATTAAATTAAACATTTGATCATTTTACATCCATACATGTTTTAACTTTTACTTGTACACGCTTAAACAAATCCAACAAACTTGAAAGCTAAAAAAAATTAAGGACTAACATGAAAGAAGAAGATTAGAAAACCTCTAATATTATTAGATGTTATAGTTTGATTCTCTGCACCCAACAAGAGTCTCTAAACCCCACCTGCTATTAATAACATTGCAATAGTAAAACACACAACCTACAAAGAAAGCACCAATGCATATTAAAACCATCAATGCACAAGCACAACAAGCATTTTTTTTATGAATTGAATAGAACAAACAAATAAAAAGAACGAAGCAAAACAACTCTAGTGCCAAAACAACATAAAACACAAAAGAGTGTGCCTAAACTTAGACTGGAAACAAGTATATATGAACTAGGATGGAGGGGGATTTTACTAGTAGCTGCTGCAGCTGAATGTATCAGAGAGAGAAGCATCAATTCATCAAAATGGGTAAGGTTCACAGATCTCTCGTGCGTGCGGGCAAAGTGAGAGGACAAACTCCTAAGGTGGCCAAGCAAGACAAGAAGAAGAAGCCACGAGGACGCGCTCACAAGTGAATGCAATACAATAGCCGATTCGTCACCGCCATGGTGGGATTCTCGTCAGAGAAGTGAGGGGCGTGTGGATGACGGGTTTTCGTAGTTTGCAAAATGTATCACTTGTTTTATTTTTATTTGATTGATGACTGAAAGTTTGATAGTTAAAAAAAACTAGGATGGAGGCACAAGAACCTAAACTTGAGAAGGAAGAATTTTGTTGAGAAGAACACTTATAAACAAACTTCACATGCAACAGTTCACAGAAAAATATCCAACCTTTTTTTTTATATATAAATATGGCACATATGACAGTTGTGTTATTCACTCAATGCCGAGTAAATCACCATGGACCAAGCTCTTGGTAAAGAAAAACTTCACGGACCTTGCATGGGTTATATAAAAAGCACTCTGCCCTGAAACCAAATGAAGCATAACTTGGTACATAAAAATCAATATTTTATCACCATGGACCTTGGTCAAGAAAAACTTCACGAACCTTGTATGCCTTTTCAGAGAATATACTTATGCATGCATGGGTCATCTAAAAAGTATTGTGCCCATTAAACTAAATAAAACATAGCATAATACATAAATACATATTTTAATATATCAATTATCTTTTCAATTTCTAATGAATAATTTAAGTTATAATAAAATTATTTTAAGTGTTTAATTATCACTGGACTCTTTTGAGATAAAAAAGAATACGAGAAATTTTAAATTACCCCGTAAAAGGTGATTACTTATTTGAATTACTTATTTGAATACTGGATTAGTACAGTAGCCTTACCAACATTGCTCACGCCACTGTGTCACAAATTCAAATGTGGGATTTCATTTGATATGAATGCGGTTGTTATAATTCCAATCTACATTCACTAGCTTCATCACTGTTCTTTGAATTGGAATCCCATGTTCATTGTTTACACCCACACAACTCTTGGTTGTGCCAAGGTTTTCGCTTTCACAACCCTAAAATGGAGTCCTCTTCTCCAACTCCAATTTCCCAATTTCCAATTCTGCACTGCCACCTCCACCTCCACCTCCCACTCACGCTCCTTTGTGGTTTCATACCTCATTAACAACTGTGCCTTCTCCCAAGAAACCGCTCTCAAAGCTTCCCGCAAGCTTCATTTTTCGAAACCCCAAAAGCCTGATTCTGTTCTCTCCTTCTTCCGAAACCACGCCTTCTCAAACTCTCATATATCTCATATCCTCCAAAGACAGCCCGGGCTACTTTCATGCAACACCCAAAAGACGCTGTTGCCAAAGTTTGAATTTTTGCGTTCAAAAGGTGCTTCCTCCCTTGACGTTATCCACGTCGTGACCGCCTGCCCTAATTTTCTCCGACGAAGCTTGAAGAGTCATATAATCCCAACATACGAATTTGTAAGAGGTTTCCTCCAAACCTTGTTTACAGAGAAGCAAATCATTGATTTCCTCATTCAGAATCCTTTTTTACTTTATGACGGGCGTGTGGCACCTAACGTCAAATTGTTGCTTGATAGTGGAGTTACCCACTCAGAAATGGTTAAATTGCTCCAGAGATGGCCTCGTGTACTCTACTCTGGCAACTTATCAAAGGCAGTTCAGGAATTGAAGCAAATGGGCTTCGATGCTTCACTTTCAACTTTCTCCGTAGCATTGCTTGCCAAAAGGACCGTAAACGAAAGCAAATGGGACGAGAAGATTGACACTTATAAGAGGTGGGGGTGGTCCCAAGAACAAGTTCTTCTAGCATTTAGGAGGCATCCTTTTTGTATGTTGGCATCCCGTGATAAAATTAATGCAGTGATGAGTTTTTGGGTGGAGCAGGCAGGTTTCAATTCTGTGGACCTTGTCAAAACTCCTGGAATTATTTCACTGAGTCTCCGGAAAAGGATTGCTCCGAGGGCTTGTGTCTTGCAGTTCCTTATCTCAAAAGGTCTGGTACGGAACGGTGCAAGCTTAACTGTACCATTTGTTCTGACTGAGAAGTTGTTCCTGGACAAATATGTGAAACGTTTTAAGGAGGATTCTTCTCATCTTTTAAAGCTGTACACAGAAAATACGATTCTTGGAAATGATAATGACAACACTTGTAGGTGAACTTGTCTTCAGGTTTGTTATTTCTTAGAGATCTTCCCTGCAGAATTTTGTTATGTTTTTCAAAAACAACATGGTTCATATGCAGATGATTTTTGTCATTAGCCTCACCTAGAAATTTGTGAATTGTTTTATGAAAGAATCTCGTCATGTGTAGAAACAGTGAAGTAAAATTTGTCTAAAGAGACTTATTGTCTTTGGCTTATTGCAATGGCTTCAGTTATCCGGGATCTTCTATCAACGTGTTTGATTATACCACTTAGCTATCAGTAGTTATTTTAGCAAAAGTTTATTGAATGATTTATAATAAATAACTAGGATGGTAAGGCTTTGTCTGGGACCGAGAGGATGCTGGCATGTTGTAGTTGGATTCCTACAAATCTGATTGGTTTGTTTCTGTTGTGTTCATACAACAACCACCAGTAAAACAAGAACAAGAGTGAAAAGAAGAAATTGTATTGTAGAAGGTTCTATACACAGAGGAATGTCCATCTTGCACCAAGGGCTTCATATGCTTCTCTCTATATAGAACTAGGAATACCAGGTAATTGTCAAGACAATTAAGACAAACCACCGTCTACAAGAATACAAGGGGTAGACGGAATATAGTCTATTCAAACTCAAGACTTCTAGATGCTCTCTAGTAGATTGTTTTTTGTGCACTTCATCAAACAATCATGATTTTTGAGCCAAAACATCACAATTCTCTACCTTGATTCCAAATAATGGAAAAACTTTTGTAACTTTTTATCTTCAAATGAAAAATTAATCTGCTTCAAACAACGTTTGAATCTTGATCTTGGTACAAATTATGTAAACACATTTGTCGGATTCTTTTTTGAAGCTATCATCATAAGCCTAACCTTTCTAAACTCAACAATGTCTTTAAAGTGTAGTTTGACATTACTATGTTTAGTTCTTTCATGGTATATTTGATCACTTTTTGACTATCACAATGAATAATCACACAATCTTGCTCAAATCTAAGGTGTCCTATCATCCCTCTCAATCATAGAGCCTTTTTCACCCCTTCTGTGAGCACGATATACCCAACCTCTTTCACCCCTTTTGTGAGTACAATATATTCAGCCTAAGTAGTAGATAAAGACACCACTGATTGCAAGTTGACTTTCCAACAAAATGCTTATACACTAGCCCAAACAATATTGTCCCACTCAAATATCTCAACATCCTCAAAGCCTCTCAGTGAGCATGTTCAGGATTTGCCATGAACCTGTTAACCATTATAACAACATTCGCCAGATTTGATATGCTATACATCATCTTCTATATGATGTTCCCTACTCCATTAGCATATGGAATAGTCTTCATCTCCCTCCTATCTTCTTCAGAACTATGAATTTGGGTAACATAGAGCTTTATGTGATGATCTAAAGTTGTACCTAGATGTTTAGACTTATGCAACCTAAACCTCTCAACAACCTTCTTTTAAGTAACCTTGTTGAGATAGATGCAACACTCCAATTGTCTGATTTCTTTGCATATCCATCCAAGTATTCGCCTCGTGGAATCAAGATTTTTCATTTCAAACTTGGAGTTTAATCTTCCTTTTGAGTTAATTTATCTCATCTTTATATTGGTTGATTATAGGATTTCTACATACAAGAGGCACACTTCTTTCTTCTCTTGTTAAAATGTGGATGTTACTATCATAATTGCACCTTTGAAACCTCACATTCCTTAGGAAATCATCAAACCTCTTGTGGATGTAGACTTTGCAATGGTCTATGCAAGAAACACAATTTTCCTTAATCGTCAACAAACCCCCAGACGGTTGCTTATAGATAGTGTCCTCCAAGAGGTTCTAACATCATATTATAACAATTGACAACAATATCTTTATTGAACAATATTTTATCGCAAGTGAGAAAAATTTGTTATAGTCTATTCACTCCACTTGAGTCAAATCTTTTGTCATTAGTCTCGCCTTAAATCTTTGAAGAGGAACAACAAATGCTTGTTGACCTACCTAGAAATCAAAAGGTGGTTGGATGGATGTGGATATTCAAGAAAAATGAAAGAATACCATATATGTGTTGTACCTCTTCAAAGATTCAATCTCATCTTTCATGGCGCTTATCAATGTACCCTAACTATTGTGTTAGTTTGATAGTTCTCTTCTCCGTATATGCATAAGTTGATAGTTAGAGTCAAAATTTGCATGTCCTTGCCTTCTCAAGTGTGAAGTAGAAGATTAATCCTCATCATTTGATGTCTCATCGTCTATCCTCTCTAGATGGTCTAATCCAAAGCTAGAAGACTCCACCTCAATTGAGCTTTCTCCTTGTCTATCTTTGGATTCTTGCACATTATAGTCATTTGAGTCTCATCAAATGTAATGCCTCTTATGAAGCATCTAGCTTCCCTAGGTTCAAAACTCCACAACTTATACCCCATCACTCCAGATACTTGACTTTAGTACTTTTGGCTTTGTTGATCATGTTAGTCTTTTCCTTCATGGACAAAGATGCTGACAAGTTCATGGCTCCCTTTATCACATCAGTAAAACTTTGTTGTATCAAGATAGCTTCTATCTTGAACCTCCATAATCTCAAGTCGTTCTCACCAGAAATCCTTTTAATGTCAAACTTGGTGGCCAGGCTCTGACTGAGCCTTGCTCTTATTGACATTCTTTTTCTTGTCCCTGCACACAACGTCAATGTCAATTGTTGGGTTTGCACAACAATCTCAAGAAAACAAGAACACGAGTGAAAAAAAGAAATTGTATTATAGAAGATTCTCTACACAAATGCCAAGAGCTTTGCATGTTTCCATATATATATATATATATATATATAATATAGAGAGAGAGAGAGAGAGAGAGAGAGAGAGAGAGAATTAAGAATAATATAAATCCTTTAAGATAGTTAAAACAAACCTCCCTCTATGGGAATGCAAAGGGTAGATAGTCTATCTAAACTTATCATTACTAGAGGCTCTCAATAAATATTATTTTGTGTTCTTTATAAGATCATAATTTTAGAGTCAAAATATCATAGTTTCATTTACTTAACTGAAACACTATTTCTTTTAAGGAAGACACAGTTCTGATCAGTACTGCGAAGAACAGTCCTTCCTTTTCATATCTACTGATGATTTAATTATTATTGTTTTCCTTCTGTACATTTGTTTAAATTAAAGGGAATGATGTTGTATTGCAATTTACTTTACGTAGTTGGAAATTGATAGTTGGGGAGTAAGGGATGGAAATCTGCAATGCAATTTATGATTTTTTTAGTTGGAGGATGGAATTAAATAAGGATTATTTAGTCTAAATGTATGTCAATTAATTATTTTTCATTTGCTTGTTAACCTTAAAAATCAATACACACGGAAAAGTGAATACCTTCTAAGCAAATTCAGTGATCTTGTGAATGCCATGTTTGCCGTCACTTGTTTTAGTTTCTGTTGTGAACTTCTTGTTATTAACATTATTGTGTGTGTTTACGCAAATATTGCAGTTTTGGCTTTATATTATTGCAAAATAGAGATTCCTGTTTTGAATTTATGATAGTCTTTAGTCGGAATCAAAACATATTGCTGAGATAAAAAAATGTTACAGGGATTTTAAAAACAAAGATTGTCATATATGCAATGATGTAAAACATATTTGAACTGAACATTTTTTTCATCAGCATCAATTTATACATACTATGCATAAAGAAGTTGAAATTATGTTTCTTGGAATTTGGGGATTAGTTGAGCGATGAGTGTTCCCAGACAGTATATGCTATTCTTGATGTCCTCCTATGTTTTTTCTTTTGTTTCTTTTTTTATTTATACTGTTGGTCTGCGTGGACTACGAGTTATGCGGAACGGTGACGGGCCTAAGTGAGTCAGCGGACTAGATTAGTGAGTCCGTCCCACCCCTACTCCTAGATTAAATCTTCTATTAACTCGTAGAAGTTGTCTCTGTTTGGTTTCACATTGGATTCTTTTTTAGAATGATGTTAAGATAATATAATAACAGTTAACATGGTTTAACAAACTTAAATTGGAACTATTCATAACAACCCACAATAAAACTGAGTAGAGTAGTGTTGATGAATAAAATGATTTTTCTGAATAAGTGAGCTTGATTTCTGATTAGGTGTGGGTTTGAAATTACGTTGGACTATAAAATTATAATTAGTACCACTTAATGCAATTTCAGAAAAAAATTCTTACATTTTTGAACTGGTAACATTTCTCAAAATAACTTACCTTTATAATAAAAGTATCTATATATTAATCACTTTAAAATAACATGATGTCCATGAATCATTTCCCTATAAAATATTGTTGTTCTACCGTTTACATTTCTTTCTTTATACAATAATTGTTGAATGTCAAGCTAAAAATACCTATACCTATAGATAACAAATTGATTGAAGAATTTTATTCTAATACATTATAGGGATAAATAATAAAATACGTTCTTTTTATCTATATAAATAAAACGAGTTCACTTTTGTAAATAATAAAAATCAAACGGGACACGCTTTTATAAAGACCCAAATGATTATTTATATTTTAGAGAGAAAAAAAGTTTATTTTATTTACAAACACTACAAATTTATTTAACTCTGAGAAAAAACACATTTAATTTGATCATGTCAAATGTCCTATTAGAAGAATTAGAAGAAGGATTAAAGGATTACTTTAAATCTAACTATATTTTACAAAATTTTAATTAATCCAAAAATATTCATTAGTATAATTTCTATATAGTTGAAAGAATATTAAGAAGTAAAATTTAAGTTTAGGGTTTAAGTTTAATTTAATCTTATAAAATAACTTCTTTTCATACATTTATATACTATAAAATATTTTTATTTTTAATTAATAGGAAATTTTTAATATAATTCGTATTATTTAGTCTTAAAAAAAATAGCTAGTAAATTTGTCTTCTAAAACATTCTCTTAAAACCTCTAAACTATCCCGAGTGTAAATTAAAATTTCTATGTTGAATGAGTATGTTTTTAAAATATTCAACTAAAGTGTTTCCATAATTTTTCTTGGATGAAAACATATTTAACAAATTTTCTTAACCTCTTATTGTTCGAATACTAATACGGTGACGCGTGCAACGGACGGGAAATTTTTAATATTTTATATATAAATATAAATATTAATATTAAAGTTAATAAATATTTTTATATATATAAAAATTATGAAATTAAATATAGTACACTAAACATGGAGCATAAATTTACATATTTTTGTATATTAAAGAATTTAATATATCATAACATAAATTTGGAATGTTAGTAGTTTACAAATTAATTATAAATAAGTAAAGATGAATGAATAAATTTTTGCCATAACAAATACATTACAATATAATAATTTGAACAAATACATTATATAAATAATTATCTAATATTATGTTCTCATAACATGTTTACGGTGAAAATGAAGTCCTCTCCACCAACTTCATGTTATCTTCATGTTGTAAATTAATATGCATAAATCTCTCAGAAAAATTATTGCAATTAAAAAAATAATTCATTATATTATACCAAGTATAGTTATCTTAAATGTAAATGTGTGTTTCTTTGATAAACATATTGTAGACAAAAATCATATTAAATTATGAAGTCACCTTTTGTCATATAAATTAAATTAAAATGTAATATAATACAAATAAAACATGATGAAATATAAATACAATGAAATACTATTTATATAAATAAATAAAGATCTTAAAAATCATATAACAATAATAAACATATATGCATCATCAGGTTCCTAGAAAAAACTAAACATTCTATAATATTAACACAAAATATATAAAATAAAAAATATGATCAAAGATTGGTTTTTTGACCATGATGGGGTTATTTTTTTTGGTTTATACCAAAATGGGGTCCGTTTAAAAAAAATTACAAATTTAGGCAAGTCGTGCTTAATTGAGACGACTTCATATGCAGAAGTCGTCCCAATTAGGCACGACTTCTGCCATGTCATACTAAAGTTGTGCCAACTTGGTACGACTTCTACCTGTCATACTGAAGTCTGCCACGTCATAATTTTTTATTTTATTTTTAATTTTATTGTTTATATATTGGGTAGTAAGTTATGTAATGTTAAAAATTAATTTATTCTCATTATTACGTGTTCTGTAAAATCATTACTTCTCAAGCTATTTATTTTGCAAATTCACAACAATAATTCTCTATTTATTTTCCAAATATAATAATTTTTCATTTATCTATTTATTTCCAAATTCAAT
>Ga0123342_1009360_pt1 | contig 11773 bp, 9 predicted proteins | sample Turbeawhitnodule_FD_89960 | JGI IMG/M metagenome (GOLD analysis project Ga0123342, IMG submission 89960) | Root nodule microbial communities of legume samples collected from Mexico - Turtle bean Mexico white nodule | ecosystem: Host-associated > Plants > Roots > Nodule | place: Mexico: Nepantla... | reverse complement strand
TAGTCTAGAGAGAAACCCCCTATAAAAACCTCTCACCCAAACACACCCACACACCCCCCCTCCCATATATATATATATATATATATATATATATATATATATATATATATATATATATATTTGGTTTGATGAAGAATTGAAAAAATTCCTCGAGCACATTAGTAGGAAATTGGTAAATGTTCCTAAAATATTCAACTTCAAATGGCTTACAAATGAAAGGTTTGATGAAATTAAGAATATGTTGGACTATCAAGGTGTGCAAAAGTTCCTTGAGTTAAATGGTAAATTTATCTTGATTGGATGAAGGTATTATATACTAATATTGATGTAAGTTGATTTTAGAATTGCACATTTTTATGGGTTACACTTTGTTTATGGTTTTTTGTTTTAAGCAAAATATGGTAAGAAACCTAAAAAGATTCCCACTGGACACGAACTTAACCAAGTGCATTACAAGAAATTTGCTATTTACATACAGATTTTTACATACGAATCTAGATCCGTATGTAAAGTGAGCATTACATATGGATTTAAATCCGTATGTAAAGTGAGTGTTACATACGGATCCAAATCCGTATGTAAAGTGAGCATTACATACAGATTTTTACATACAGATCCAGATCCGTATGTAAAGTGAGCATTACATAGGATCTAGATTCGTATGTAAAATGAGCATTACATACAGATCCAAGTTCGTATGTAAAGTGAGCATTACAACGGATTTTTACATACAAATCTAGATCCATATGTAAAGTAAGTGTTACATACCGATTTTTACATACAGATCCAAATTTGTATGTAAAGTGAGCATTACATACGAATTTTTACATACAGATCCATATCCGTATGTAAAGTAAGTGTTACATACCAATTTTTACATACGGATCCAAATCCATATGTAAAGTGCACGTTACATATGGATTTTTACATACGGATTTGGATTCGTATAATTCTTGACGGGAATTAAAAACAATGAACAAACTAAAAATATGTGTTGCAGCTCATTAAAAAACTAAAAATAAAATTAGGTGCTGCATGAAGCGTATGAAGCGGGGATAATTACATACGGATTGTATTCGTATATAAAGTATTACATTCAATAATTTTAATAATTGTAATGATAATAATATTGATATTAATGATAATATTGACATTATAATTTTTATTAATATTAATAATACTTAATAATATTAACTTTATTTAATAATACTATTAAAATTAATAATATTTATAATATTAATAATGTTTATAATCTATACCTATATATAATGGGGATTCCCCCCGTAACTGTTTTTTGATATATATCTATACCTCCATAACTGTTTTTGATATATATAAAAAAGTTAATTTTATTTTTAGTTATTTTTTAATTTTGTAAATATTAAAACAGTTATCAGAATGGAGTTTTTGAACGTAAAACAGTTTTGAATTTAGTTTTTGGAAATATATCTTTATTTCTTCAGTTTTCACTCACAATTTCTTTTCAATTTGAATTTATATTTGGAATTTTTATTATCGTTTTTCTTTCCTCCCTCTTTCTCACTTTATCTCTTATGTTTATCACTTCCATTAGATAAAAATATTCATTCTTCAAGATAAGATTAAGAAGAAGAGCACATCCCACGTTAGTCTCTATAAATGAGTTTTCTTTTCTTGGTTGTTTAATTGATAATGTTACTCATTTTTATCATTTTTATTTATTTTTACTTTGATTTTCATTTTCGTACACCGAAGGCGGAATACAGAGCATTAAGATGGCATAGGTACATAGTTATCTTGACACCATTGTTGATGTGGGCATCGACGGGGAGGATGAATTAATGCATTCTGAATATGACATTCTTGCGGAGAGAGGAAAGGGGTTAGAAAATAAATATTTTCTTTTAAGGTTTGTTATGAAGTTTCTCATCTTATTTTTTTTTTCTTTTCATTATTATATTTCTCTTTTTTAGTTTTATGTTAGTAACAACAAATCAAAATTAGTGATTCACAAGAATGATGACATAATTTCTTTAAGGTACAAAGTTAACTTGACATCATTGTTGATGTGGGCATCGATGAGGAGGATGAATGCATTCTGAACATTCTTTTGGAGAAGAGGAAAGGGATTGAAAAATAAATATTTTCTTAAGGTTTGTTACAGAGTTTGTTATCTTATTATTTTTTTTCATTATTATATTTCTTTGTTTTTAGTTTTATGTTAGTAACAACAAATCAAAATTAGTGATTCACAAAAATGATGACGTAATTGTTGTAAGGTACAGAGTTATCTTGACATCATTGTTGATGTGAGCATCTACGGAGAGTATGAATGCGTTTTGAATATGACATTTTTGCGGAGAGGATGAAAGGAATTAGAAAATAAATATTTTCTTAAGGTTTGTTACGAAGTTTCTCATCTTATTTTTCTTCTTTTTTCTTTTCATTATTATATTTCTCTTTTTTAGTTTTATGTTAGTAACAACAAATCAAAATTGGTTATGTTTCTTGTGTTATAAATTTAAATTTGTTTAATATAATTTTTACTGCAACTTAATTATTAAAATAGTAGGTTGAAACTCATAAATGATGAGAAAAAATGTTTCTACCTTATTTTTACTTAATAATATTTGATATTTAAAAGATATGAATACACATAATAATTTGAATAATATAAATGATATTAATAATATTAATCATAGTATTATTATGAATAATATTAATATTAATAATAATAATAAGTATAATAAAAATTATAATATGACAAAAGAATTTGTCTGGTGTAGTGATTAAAACTTCTTTTCAATCTCACTTATGACAGTTAGTCAACTAAGTCAAAAACAGTTTTGAAAACCTTCAAATAAGCTAAGTGTAAAACAACCGATTATATCGTGATTTCAACCGGTTAAAAAATATATTTTTTCTTTTAAAACAGTTTGATCTAGCTTGTGCATAGGACTAAGAATGATCTTTACAAGAATTCTAAACACCCTAAAACTAAGCCCCGACCAAAATAGCAAAGCATCAACCCTTCAACACAAATTTGGATCATCAAAGCTTCCATGTTCTACAATCTCCCCCTATTTGATGGAGACAAATCCTTGGGATGCTTTTTTGGAATGTTATGTTTAGAATCTTGTTTAACCTGTATTCACAAGCAAACATAGAAATACAAGATAATCTATTCCAGTTAATCAGGCACTACAAATTAGTTTCCACTAGGTGATTTCCAAAGAGGAACATCAGCCAAATCAATGTGAGAAACCATTTAATCATACATATGTGCAATATCAGCAAAACAATAAGTTATTTCACAGGAATAACCGGTTAAAATATGTATAAGAGTTTTATATCAAATCAAAATCCAGTTATAGCAATGTTCAATCAAATGTGCAAAACAGAAACAAATGCAAATATCATAACATTACAACCCAAAGCTCACTTCTCCCCATATTTGTCTTCACAAATAGAATGAAAGAAAGATATAAAAAACAACATAAAAGAGGAAAAAATTCTTCAGAAAAGTAAACCAACAATTTAAATGAAGGCCTTAGGGCTGCTTCAATCATTCCTTCCATATTGCAGATCAAGTAGTTGGTTATGAACCTCCTCAATTTGTTCATCCAAGGTCTGGAACCTTGAATCCATATGTTGAAACCTTGATTCACATAACTCATGAAAATTTCTCTGATTCTCCGTAAAGCTATCCATTCGGTTTACTATGAACCTATCAAAAGGAGACATTGAAGTCATCCTATCTCCCATGTGATCAGAACTTGGATCAACTCCATGAGTCTCAACAACAGGTTCTTCTAGGTTTGTCGCAGCTTCAGTCTCTTCTTCATCATGAGTTCCACTTCGGCCAGCTTGATCACCATCCTTGCTTACCCACCTTCCACCAATCTTGGTAAACCCCATTTTGCTGATGGAACCACTATTGATCTCACTTGAAGGCTTTACAATCTCATCTAGTTCTTCTTCAATATCTACTTCAAAATAATGTAGAATTTTAGAAATCAAAATGGCATAGGGATAATGGAAGTTACATAACCTTATAACCTTTTGCATATGGTCTTTGAAAATGTGAATCCAATTGAGCTTTACTTTGTTCATGATGCAGTAGATTAAAAGCAAGTCTTCTTCAGAGAGAGTAGAATGATTTCTCCCCCTTGGTGTGACAATCTAGGAAACTATGAAGGCAATGAGCCTTTCATTAAGCTTCAACCCTCCCACAAAAAAATTTCTCACCTTTGAGAGAGGATTCTTGAGACAATTATTGTAGCATTGCATTTTGTTGAATTCTTCTATCACTCTAAGATTGCCTTTGTTGATTCTTAATCCAAAATACTTTAGCCCAGTTATAGCAGTCCACACATCATTGGTGATTACAATATCCACCCCCTTCACATGAGAGTTCAGAGTGCCACCATTGAAAAGTTTGTGTAGAATACCTTCATCAAATCTGGGTAGATGTTTCCAAAAAGCTCAAGAAATTTCTTCAGCCTTTGCTCTTTTAGAAGACTCCTTACCATAGTAAGATTCTATTGTTTCATCCAGGTGAAAGAAACAAGCTTTGGAGTGTTAACAATTTTCCTACTGGTTTCATGTAGGTACTTTTCTATCAGTTCTGATTCTTCTGAAAACCAACCTTCTAGTTTTCCACCACTCCTTACTGCCCTTGTCTTCATTCTCTTAGAGGATGGAGGTGTTGATGCCATGATTTGTTTAGAGAAAGAGGATGGGAGCACACTGCAGAACATATTCAGTGTAGAGAGAAGAAAAAACAAATTGTTTCTTATGTACAATTACAACTTAATAACCTCACATTTATAACTAGAATAGTCAGTCAAAGTTGGCATTTAGTGGGTTGAGTTCAAACTGAAAAAGGAATAAAATCAGAAGTGATAAAGCAGTTATGTCAGACCTAATAGAAAACACAGAAAAATCACATGCATATTTGACCATACTTAAAATAATTTTAATTTTCAATGGTTGGAAGAATATATTCCATGAAGAGCCTTTATTGCAGAGAGAAATAGTTTTCAAAGCTGTAATTAAAGCGTTGTTGACCACAAATGTCATTGGGTTTGAGCAGAAAATCAAATCAAAGCACAGTGAATTAAAAACAGATTTGACCAATGCTGACAGAGTTGAAACAATCGGTTGAAATTCTGCAACAGGTGAAAAGTTTTGAAAAATCCAAATTCTTTTAACAGGCATTGAACATACAATGATTCAGGTTTAAGGCACATAGTTTTGTATAGAAACAGAAGGAATACAACCCAAAATAATCCAGAACCTTAAAAGAAATACAAAATTGGATTTAAAAAGGAATGTTCAAGTATAGAAAAAACAAAGAGTTATTCTTCAAGTTTTGTAGTACACATATGAAGCAGTAAACAATTTCAGAACAAGGCATTGTCTTTGATTATTTGCATCCATGAGATCCTGATCCTACAGATCCTTTATGTGGAGGCAAAATTCTGCAAAAGAAAGCTTGTTAAATCAAAAGATTTGATCCCTTAATGAACTTGAGACCTTTCATGTTAGATTTATCTTTATAACCATCAAAATTTCTTGGAATCCGTTTAAAGATACCTTAAGGAACAAGAGATTTACAAATCCTTCAGAACCGCTCTTCATAAAGTAAAAGCATGTAACAACCGGTTGTTTCGTCTTTTAATTGGTTGATTTTCTGGCATTGTTGAAAAAGGTTTTGAAATCCCATTCTTTTTGCTCTATGGATAAAATCCTAAGCCTGCTTTTCCAAAGACAAAATTTTGAGTTGCAAGAACATTCTCAAAGTTGGATTTTTCAGTTGTAAGCCTATCCACAGTTTTCAAAAGGCAGTGAATCTTCTTTTCAAGATTTTCACAGTTTTCATAAAAATTTAAGTCACACATGCAAGCAGAATTTTTGTAAATCAAATCCAAATTTTCAAAATCAACTTTAGATTTTTCCAACTCTACTTCTAGTGTTTTGACTCTATTTTCAAGCCATTTGTTCAACCCTTTCAACTGGTTGTTTGAGAGAGCCAATCTATTAGCTTCTTCGTGTGTTTCATTGAATGCTTCAAGTAGTTGGTAGTAATTGTTACCTTTGATTGAAGAAGATGAACTCATACTGCTTGATGTTGACGCCTTTAAGCATAGGTATGCTTCTGCATCATCTGAAGAGTTGGAGGAGGATACATCATCGTCATCCCAAGCTATGTATGCTTTCTTGTTTTTTCCTTTCTTTTCTCCTTTGAAATCAGCTTCTCCTTGCTCTCAGTGTTAGGACATTCAACTTTGATGTGTCTCTGTTCACCACAACCATAACAAGTATATTTGTTAGGATTAAAGCCATTCAGCTTCCTAGAACTGTACCACTTTGAAGATTGGCCTTTATTCCTTTTCAAGAATTTGCTGAACTTTCTTGATAACAAGCTCATTGTGTCTTCATCACTATCATTGGAGTCTTGTTTCCTTTTCTGGTTGGCATCTTTAAGGGCAATACCCTTGTTGTGCTTGTCCTAACTTTCTTGGACAACTAATCTATTCATCTCAAGCTTATGTTCCCTTAGCTTACCAAACAAGGAGGTTGTTGTCATGGATGTTAAATCCTTTAACTCAGAAATAATAGTGACCTTTGGCTGTCAAAACCTATCAAGACACTTCAAGATCTTTATGTTTAGCTCCTCTTTGTCAAAGTTCTTTCCAAGGCTCATTAAGTGGTTCACAATGTGGGAAAACTGTTTCTGCACATCAGAGATTGTCTCCCCTTTCTACATTCTTAATAATTCATATTCTTGGATGAGAGCATGCTTTCTTGCCCTCTTTACATCATTAGTTCCTTCATGTGTGACCTCAAGGATGTCCCACATTTCTTTTGCTGAACTGCATTGTGATACCCTGAAAAAATCATTACAACTCAAAGCAGAGGTTATAATATTTTTAGCAATCTAATCAAACTTTGCTTTCTTGCTATCAGCCTCAGTCCATTCAGATGGAGGTTTATCAACAAAGACATCATCTTTTTTAAATTGAGGAATAAAATGACCATTTTCAATTGCTTCCCAAATTCCTTTATCTATGGAGTGCATAAAGATCTTCATCCTAACTTTCCAAAACTGGTAATTCACACCACAAAACAGTGGTGGTCTGTTTATAGAAGCACCTTCCCCAAAAGATAGTTTATCAGCCATTAAAGCCATTTTTAGAGAAAAAACAGAACTTGGATATTTTTCAACAACCTAGCTCTTGATGCCAATTGTTAGAATTAATGACCTAAACAAGAGGGAGGGGTGAATTGTTTGACAAAAGATTTTTGCAAAGATTGGATAGGAATAAAGTTTTATCAATAATCACATAAGAAGCAATCAAGGAAGCCAAACAATCAAAGCAATTAAAACTGTTTGCAGAAAATCAATCGGTTGAAACTTCGTTTTAACCGGTTGTTTATAGCAGCAACAACACAAATTCAAATCAAACAGTTTATAATGAGTGAGAGAGAGAGAGAGAAAGAGATTACATAACCAATTTATACTGGTTCACTCAACCTTGAGCTACATCCAGTCCCCAGAACAACCACTGGGTTTTCCACTAGCAATCAATCACATATTACAAAATACAACACCACAAAGAGGTGATCTTGATACCACAAGAACACTCACCCTCCTTGCCTTTCACACAACCTTAGTCAGAACACCCTCTGATCTTACAGGTTTGCACATCTTCTACAAGTATAGAAACAAACTATTTCAAGAATGACAAAGGAACAAATTACACCTGGTAATTCAGGAATCACAAAGCTCCCAAAATCAGATCTTGAACCAATGCACAATTACTTAGCAATCTTGCAAAACTTTTGTATCAAATCTCTTATAAAAAACAATTTAAATCTCACTTTATTTGTATATTTGAAAAACAAGAGAAACTATATTTATAGCTCTTAAAACTAGCCATTCTAGGCAGTTAATCACGAGCCAAATCAATTTTAATTCAATTGAAAATAGATTTAATAGGTTTTTGAAAAACTGTTAGGAAATGTGACAATCAACCGGCTGAAATGTCGTTTTAACCGGTTGAATTGGTTATGACAGTTAGTCAACTAAGTAAAAAGCAGTTTTGAAAACCTTCAAATAAGCTAAGTGTAAAACAACCGATTATATCCTGATTTCAACTAGTTGTTTTTCTCTTTGCTTTGAATTTTTTTTTTTCTCTTTTAAAACATATTGATCTAGCTTGTGCATAGGACTAAGAATGATCTTTACAAGAATTCTAAACACCCTAGAACTAAGCGCCAACCAAAACAGCAAAGCATCAACCCTTCAACACAGATTTGGATCATCAAAGCTTCCATGTTCTACACAAATATTGAGAACCTAGTGCATTTATTAATCCATCAACAAATGTGGTAATTTAAGAAGATGTTATACCATATGTCCCACATAAGGATAGAGGCTCCAATTTTTCAATTAGAATGTATGGTTATACAAAGATTAGATGGTATCTCATCTAACTAGGAGATGCATCAAATATATTGTGTAAAGAGGTTTAATCAACATGATAATAGTGTTGAAGAGTTATATGAGTAGTTTGTTGAGATGCAAATGTCTTATAGATATGGAGATGAAGAAGAGGATTAAGAAAAATGATTTATTCGTTCATTGTTCTTAACATAGGATTTCACTTTCATTTTATTGTGTGGTTGTTTGTAATGCTTCTCTAATTATATTTCTTTTATCACTACTACTTTGTTTTGTTTTTTATGTATTGTTTGATGTTATGTATTGTGAACTATCAATGAACATTTTTTGTCATTAACAAAAATTTTCTACTATCAATGACTACTTTAATACACTCATTCCTTATCTTCACCAACTATTTTTTGATAATGCAAAAGGGGGGAAAGGTGTTATAGTTTTCGTTTCAGGTTTTGAGCTTCCTCCGAAGGCACCAAAGTGGTTATCACCATCAAATAGGGGATTATTTTTAAACTTGAAGATTTAATTTGATGTTTCCAATCTTTTGAAAGAGTTTGATGAAAATACAAAGTCACTACAAAAAAATGTGTAAAGAGTGGCAGTTTTAATATGACGGTTATTAATAACCGCCACAAATTTCAGTATAATACGTCATTTCATTAACCGTCACAATTATCTTTTAAATTATGTCATTTTTAACGGTCACAACTTTCCTTCAGAATTGAAAACTTGCTTTCACTTGAAAATAGATTTTTTTTAAAACTTACTTTATTCCTTTTTTTTAAAACTTACTTTCACGAAAAATAATTGAATTGAATTTTAAAAATTGAAAATTGAATTTTTTTTGAAAACTTAAGAAATTTTTTTTTTTTGAATTTCAGTTTCGAAAACCTAACGCTCTTCACTCTCGTCCCTCTGCCTCCACAGGAACACTCTCGTCCCTTGGCCTCCACAGGAACACTCTCGCCCCTCTGCCTCCACACGAAGATTCTCGTTGCTCTGTGGAGAACCCTAGCGCTCTCTACATCCACGCAAACCCTAGCGCTCTCTGTCTCCTCACAAACCCTAGTGTTCTCTACCTCCACACGAACCCTAGCGCTCTCTGCCTCCACACGTTTATTGTCATGAAACCCTACTCTCGCGTCCGCAATCGTCACCTCCTTGCAAGGATTCAACACAATCAGCTGCCAGTGACCAACCCTATCGCCTTCAGAAGTTCAAATTACGCCTCCGATGTGAAGAGGCCCGATTTGAAGGTAATTAAATACTCGCGCGTTCTCTTATCAATGCCGACCATCGGCTTCATTGATTTTTTGGATGTGCTTGCTTCGTAGATTTTTTTTGAATGTTTCGTGCTTTGTTTGATGTTTAGGATTTGTCATGTGGTTCTATTTGTGTATCCGCATCTTTTTACTAGGTAGCTAAAGAGCAATTGAAGCAAGTTATCACAGAGGCAGGGGAGAGCAATTGAAGCAAGTGATCAAATAGAGCAACCTAAAATTCCAAGGTATAATTCTCTGCTGGTATTCTCTGCAAATACTCCATAGCTTGAGAAATATTTTCTGCAGCATGTTGTTTGGGATTTAACGTATACGAAGATATTTTGAGGAATGTGTTGTAAACTAAACAAGGAACAGTAAGAGTGCCTACACTTCTATCGTGTCTTTGCCTATTAGTGTTTTTGTGGTTATAACAAAAACACTTCTATCGTGTCTTTGCCTATAGAGAATGCTACTGGATAGTTGTAAGGCGATTATTGTATTTTTGCACTAATTTGAATCATTTTGTGAGTCAGGACTTCTTTGGAAAACCAACATTCTTGACTGTTTTGGGTACTTATACAGGTACCTTTGGTCTCACATTCCGAGTAGAAAATTCCAACACTTCTAGGCACCTGGCTGAATTTGGGGTTGGTGATCTTAATTAGGATAATTAGGAGTCATAACAAGGACAAGAATTGCTCTTGAGGCAGCACCCAAAAGGGTACGTTCAAAGAGAAATTACTCACCAATTATATAAGATTTTATAAATTAATGTATTTTGAATATTGCTTAATACAATTCATATAGTTTATTATATATTGTTTATGCATGTAGGTTATTATTTTATTTTAGATTGAGTGAGTTGTATTAAATTTTTTAGTTAACCTAATTCATAACATCTAATACTTTTACAATTGTTTTTATGTTTTATCATATTAATATTACTTATTTGTATATCATAAGTATTCTTAACATGTTGTCGATACTAAAGAACGTTAAATTTTATTTGGAAGGGATAAATTTTTTATAATTAAAATTACTGAATTTGATAACTTTACCTAACTTAATTGAATTATAATTAAAATTACTTTAGCTTATTTTTATATCCTTTCTGGGGGAAAGAGATACCAACAAGTATTATTTGGATTTCTTCTGTAAGGTGAAACAAAAATACAGTGTGAAGGGATATTTGTAATAATTTTAGAAGTTTCTTGAATGTTGTTACTATATGACAGAGAGGCATAGACACATGTGATCGAACCTTATAACTATGTGACCGAATACGAATCGGTCATCTAAAATTTAATTCCATTTTATGACAATTAATTAAGTATAATTGAGTGCAGCAGAGGTATAAATAGGCAAATACATATTTTTCGGTATTTTGGGGTGGGGCAGAGTGGTGTTTTTAAGGTTCCTATAAGTTTGAAAGCTACATCTTAAACACAACACTCTTTGTGGTGTATAACCCTGCTGTAGCCCTCTGCTCCTTACTTCTTATTTGTATAATCTGTGTAGCTGTCATGAAAAGCAGACCAGGGTGCTGACAATGCCTAAAAATCCATATATGCTTCTAAATATAATTATCTTATGCTTTTAATAATTAATGAATGTAACTAAAACCAGGTTGTGTTCTATTATTTTATTAAGATCATGACATCATAAAACTGACATGTAAGAGGAAGATTGACCAACTGATTTTTTTTTCTGTTATTTCAAATTTCTTTTCTGTTATTTTTTTTCTGCTTTGATTGCTGAAGTAATCTAATGATAACGTCTATCTTTGATGTGTCTAATGGACATTTTCCAGCTTCACAATCTTCTAGCAGCTTCACAGCTTCACAACCATCACTCCAAGTAAGTTTGTTTTAGTTAACTTTTTTTACTTCAGTTTAATATATAATATATGTACACATTACTAGATAAGTAATGTTTTATTTTTCTGTTTTGGTGTAGTCATGCCAATTGATAAATCGTGGATTTGTAAACCACGAAACACCATTGAGTATGCAAATGGGTTGAATGTGTTTTTGGATATTGCATTTCAACATGCTAATGGTCCTGT
>Ga0123342_1009359_pt1 | contig 11773 bp, 9 predicted proteins | sample Turbeawhitnodule_FD_89960 | JGI IMG/M metagenome (GOLD analysis project Ga0123342, IMG submission 89960) | Root nodule microbial communities of legume samples collected from Mexico - Turtle bean Mexico white nodule | ecosystem: Host-associated > Plants > Roots > Nodule | place: Mexico: Nepantla... | reverse complement strand
TTCAACTACTGTTCTATTCACTCTTGCGTTCTTCTTCACTGTTCACTCTTCTTTTCTCTGAAGCTCTCACGTTCCCTCCCTTCTTCGTTCACCAAAGCTCGTGCCTTTCCATTTCCAAATCACTAAAGGTACGGTTTTTCTGCTATTATCTCCCTCATACTTAGTTGTACCGCTCTCTTAACTGCCTGGGCCTGTTTATGTTTCTTGTATTTCTGTATTCCTCTCCTTTTCTCTGCATTTCTTCGCTCTCCCCTCTTTTCTGGATTTCTCGCGTGGGTGGGTTTTATTAGGGTTTCATCCCCTTCGCTTCTTCAAACTCCTTCACTAAGCCTTTGCTTTTTCTTCCTTCTTCAGCTTCTTTATCAATCTATGGCGCGTACAAAAACAACGCCCAATCCTCCTCCCCCAAAGGTCCACTACAAGGCCCTTTATTCATGGGCTTCCGACGAACTCTTGAATGAATGCACCACCTTAACTACTGTTGAAGACGTAGAGAAACACCTGGGTGATCTGCGATTGTACAATTTCAACGCCTTCTGCAGAACCCATGATTCTCACATTTCCATTCGTCATGGCACCCCTGGGGAGCCAGTTTGTGTGGACGACAGGTCCAATGGGGGGAAACCCTTCTTCTTCTTTTACCAAGCGGTGTTCAAGCGTGTCGGTCTGCGCCTCCCCTTTACGGCCTTCGAGAGGGAGCTGCTCACAGAGAGCAATATAGCCCCCGCCCAACTACACCCCAATGGCTGGGCATTCGTCAGGGCTTTCCAGATCCTGTGTGGGTACCTGGGCATCCCACCCTCAGTAGACGTTTTCCTTCATTTTTTAAGTGAAAAAGCAAGGAAAAAGTCTCTGGGTGAGCTTTTCCGGAGTTGCTAGCAGAATCCTCCTCACCCTCTTCCAAAACTCTTTCAAAGGCTGGAAAGGTAATTTCTTCAGGGTGTGTTGCGCCAAACACAACCCTACAGCCTTGGAGGCTTTCCTCTGTACTGGACGAAGAAGCCCAATCCGACCAAGCCCAAATCTTTGGACGAGCTATCCTCTGCTGATAGGGAGTTGTGTGTGGCCTTAGCTAGCCTGAAGATCGTCTTCCACACCTCGACACTTATAGCTCGCGAATTTGATGCCAACACCCTTTCTGCGTATTTTGGTAGGGAATCTCGCCCCTTGTTTGTCTTCTTTATATCTGATTCTTAATTGTGCTTTTTCTGATTATCATAAGCAATGTTTATCTGCTCTAATTTTCATACGTGTTGTTGAACTGTGAATTTGGCTCAGTAGTAGAGTCGATATTCTGTACTTGGCCCTGAGTTCAAATCTTAACTCTACATTTCTATGCATCGCCATATGTATTTGACACTTCACGCTTAACTAACCTTTGTTGCTTGGTTTGTCTTATTGCAGCATCAGTGATGGACTCTTCAAGGCGAGTCGAACTGGCTAAGTCCTTGAAAGCTCGCTTTGATGCATCACCTGGAAAGGCTGGCGCCTCCATTACCCCGCCATCGAGTCCAACCCACTGCCACCATCACCACCACGCCACATTAGCGAAACACCCAGCTCTCCCCATTCCCTACAAACACCAAACTCTCCTCTCACAATCCAAACACCCAAATCACGCCCTCCCATTGCTGCAGTCCCACTGGCTGTAGCTGGCACTCCTCCTACAGCCCCCCTTGACAAAGGCAAGAGGGTGCTCACCATCTCCTCCGAGGATGAAGACTCGGACGTGGGACTTGCCTATAAAAGGAGGAGGACCAACTGTATCGTTTACTCATGCTCCCCTTCACCTCTGCATGGGGGGTCTTTGATGAACAACCCTCCCAGCGCCACATCTCCCTCGCCACAAACAGTCCAGGAGGAGGGGGTGGTAGAGTCTGTGCCTTTACCAACACCAACACCTGCCGCTCCAACACCTACCCCAGAGCTTATAGCGATTCCCCCTCCCATCATGCAGCTGATGAGGGGTTTCAACGAGAGGCTATCGCCGGGTGAGCCTTCTGGAGTGCCACGGTCAGAGGGCATGCCTTACTATCTGGGGGCCTTCTTGGTTGTCGCCCTTGAGTGGCGCGCCCAAGCAAAGTCCAAGGCTGACGAGGCACGCACCCTCCAAACTCTCCAACAGGAAGTGGTTACCCTAAAAGAGGAAAAGGAGAGCCTGTGCCGTGGCTGGGCGTGCCAAGAGGAGGTTTATAAGGCCTCTCTAAAGAGGGCCCAAGAGGCCAATGAGGAAGCCCGCAAACGACTGTATGGTGCAGGGCAAGATAACGCGAAGCTCCTCAATCAGGTGGCGTCTCTGCAATCTAGAATCTCCGATCTTGAAACGACGGTGAAAACTTCCGAAGCACAACTGAAACAACTTGCCGACCAGTGCGCTGACCGGGAGCAATCGCTGGAAAAAACTGAAGGGGAGCTAACTGCAAAGATGGAAGCGCTCAACCTTCTCCAAACTGAGCATGGTAAGTTCCAGGCTGAACTGCACAGGCTTCAGGTGGAGAAGGAAGTTCTCGAGAAGCAGCTAGCCTCCGGAGATTCCACGATTGAAGAGCTGGAGAGGGCCAAAAAAGAGCTCATTGTGGAGAGGGAAATCCGGGACTCCACAATTGAAAAACTAGAGAAGGCTAAAGGGAAGCTTATTGATGACATGGCCGACACCTTTGCAGAGGGATTCAAGGAGGCCCTAGCCCAAGCTGCCTGTGAAAACCCGAGGATTGATACCTCCAACTGCAACCCCTTCAACCATATCGTCGATGGGAAGGTCGTTCCTCTCGACCTTGGGGAGTGAACTGATGCATATTTTGAACCTTTTCCCTATAACTTGGTATATACATTTGAATTTATTTGTAACTCTGACAATTGGCTCTGTTTAAATGCTTATTCGACTTTTGTCTTTATATCCTTGTTTGCTTTAACTTCTCTTGCACCTTTTACCTGCTTCTGTTTTTTTATCTATATCAAAGACACTACGGGTATTCACCATCGATGTATCTTTTCATCGCTTCACCTTTACCTCTTTTAGGTAGCACATGACTTTCTTTCTCACTCTTTCCTTCTAAATCGTGACGCATACCCTTCTCTTGGTCTTTCACTCAGAAACTTGTCTGGCCTTCGTATCTGCGAGGAATCTTCCTCATGGAGGCGTCGCCTGCCTCGTTATCGCCCAAAAGCAAAGGAGGATTTAACTTCGCGCATTTTCCTTGTCTTTGGTGGCTCGTGCCTTCATGCTTCATCCTCTCCTTGCTCTTTACTTACTTGTCTTGAGCCCTAAGGCGCTTACTACCAAAGGCATTGCTGGCCTTATCACCGCTTAAGATGCATAGGGGCCTCGTCTCCTTTCTAGCCTCGACATCGCTCAAGGGCGAGGAGGACTTATCTGTTCTTCTGTGGCCTTGATATCGCTCGAGGGCATGGAGGACTTATCTTACCTATGTTGGGTGTCTACGCTCGAGGGGAGACCTGCTATGGGTGTCCTCAGTGTGTCTAAACACTTGGGACAAAAATCGCGCTCTGGTGCCCACGCCCATGGAGAGGCCTACACAATAGTGTCGTATCATCCATGGGGTGTCTAAGACGCCAAGACAACTTAGCCATTATCTCTTTGCGCTTGGTGCCCACGCCTGAGGAGAGGCCTACTACAGCAACGCCGTATCGTCTTCAGGGTGTTTGAAAACACCAAGGCGAAGTGTTCTAAACATCAGACGCTGGGGCTAGCTGTTCCTACCTGAGGAGGGGGCGTCCCGAAGGAATCCCTTAACCCCTGCTCAGGGACTAGGCACCCAGATTTTAGTCTTTGTCTAACGTCTGATACCAGGGCTAGCTATTCATACCTGAGGAGGGGGTGTTCCGAAGGAATCCCTTAACCCCTGCTCAAGGACTAGACACCTGGATTTTTTAACTTATGTCTAACATCTGGTACCGGGGCTAACTATTCATATCTGAGGAGGGGGTGTCCCATAGGATTCCCTTAACCCCTGCTCAAGGACTAGGCATCCGAATTTTTAACTTATACAGAACATACCTGTTATCTTGCTTTGCATCTGACCTTCGCTCCTTTATCTGGCGACGCCTTATCTTGGCGACGCTTTATCCTGGCGACACCTCATCCTGGCGATGCCTTGAACCGGCAATGCCTTATCTTGGCGACGCCTTATTTTGGCGACGCCTCATCTGGGTAATGCCTTGAACCTTTGTCTTTGTTTCTTTAATCTTTGATCTTACATGAGAGGGAAAAACTAAGGCAGAAATATCTTAAACTTCTCTTTTCTTTATTCGGGTGACCTCATTAAAAACCCCCGGGAGGGAAAAAGAGTGTCCCCTTTACAAAATTTCAACTGAAATAAAACTTTAAATTCGCCGCATTCCAACTACGTGGGATGGGGCCTCCTTCTAGAGTCTGTAACTTATATGAACCATTCCCCTTGGCTTTGATTACTCTGAACGGCCCAGTCCATTTGGGAGACAACTTGTTTTCCAACTCGTAAGGATGAGCCTTCCTCATCACTAGATCACCAACATGGAATTGTCGCAGCTTCACCTTAGAGTTGTACTGACGCTCCACTCTTCTCTTCACAGCCTCAGCCTTTATTCTCACCTCTTCTCTAGCTTCGTCTATCAGATCCAAGTTCACTTTCCTTTCTTCGTTAGATTCTTCTGCCACGAAGCCTAGAAAACGAGGCGAGCTCTCGTGGATCTCCACTGGGATCATGGCGTCCAATCCGTACACTAGGCTGAAAGGCGTCTCCATGGTGGAAGATTGAGGCGTGGTGTGGTAAGCCCATACGATCCTTGGTACTTCTTCTGCCCAGTCCCTTTTAGCCTTCTCTAATCTGTGTTTCAAACCCCTCAACAAAACTCTATTCACTGACTCCACATGCCCATTCGTCTGGGGGTGTTCGACTGATGCAAACTGCTTGATTCCTACTTTTGTACACAACTTCCCCAACTGTTGGATCGCGAACTGGGTGCCATTGTCTGAAATGAGACGCCTCGGCACCCCAAAACGACACACAATGTTCTTCCACACAATGTGTTGTACCTTGTGCGCAGTGATCTGTGCCACTAGTTTTGCCTCTATCCACTTGGTGAAGTACTCGATGGAGACGATCAAACACTTCATCTGCCTTATCGCCAGTGGGAACGGGCCTAAGATATCAATTCCCCAAGTATGGAAAGGCCATGGGCTGTATATGGATCTCAGTTCCTCCGGTGGCGCTCGGTGCCAATCAGCGTGCATCTGACACTGCTTGCAACGCTGGGCGTATCGAACACAGTCTTCTCTTACCGTCGGCCAGTAAAAATACCTTAAACCCTAAACCCTAAAAATACGTTGGGCGTATCGTACTACCTTGGATGTCAAGGATCTTCCTCCCACGTGGCTACCACAAATACCTTCGTGGAGTTCAGCCATTATCTTGGTGCACTCGTCGTCACTTACGCACGTCAAGATAGGGTGCGTAAACCCGTGTCTTAATAATATCCCATCCACTAAGGTGTACCTTGCGGCGTTCCTCTTGATCTTCTTGCCTTCTTCTGGTTCCGCTGGGAGGATTCCATCCGCTATGTATCGCCTGTAAGGGGTCATCCATGTGTCGCCTTCCTCCATGGCGCATACCTGTACACCCTTCTCTTCTTCCGGCGAGGTCGCGTAAGTACTGATGCAGGGTGCCCTCGTCGTATCTTGACTCAGAGAGCGATGACTCCTTGGCTTTCCTCTTGCTGTACTAATGTGGAGGACATCCACCCTGTTGTCTGCCACAAACTTTCGCGGCGTTTTGAGGGTTTCTTGGATGACAGTCCTCTGCCTTCCCCCTTGCCTGAGCTGGCCAGTTTGGCAAGCAGGTCAGCTCTGGCATTTTGCTCCCTAGGGACATGCACCAGCTCAAACGCAGTGAAGGCTCCCTTCAACACCTCGACGTACCTCAAGTATGCGGCCATCTGTGGATCCTTTGCCTGATACTCCCCCGTTACTTGCCCTGTGACCAATTGTGAGTCACTCTTTGCCAAGAGGCTTTGAGCGCCCATTTCTTTGGCCAAAAGCATCCTAGCAATCAACGCCTCGTACTCCGCCTGGTTATTGCTTGCTTTGAAAGCGAAGTGTAAAGCCTGCTCGATCAACACTCCATTAGGCCCCTCCAAGATTATTCCAGCGCCACTCCCTTGCTGGTTGGAAGACACATCCACTGAGAGCATCCACTGTGACCCTAACTCCACCTCTTGAGGGTCTCCTCCTGGTGAGAGCTCTGCCACGAAGTCAGCATAGACTTGCCCTTTGATGGATCCCCTGGGTTCATACAGGATGTCAAACTCTGACAACTCCACCGCCCAACGAACCATCCTCCCCGCTACATCTGGCTTCCGAAGTATTTTCTGGATGGGGAGGTTCGTCATCACCACCACTGTGAAACTGTGGAAATAGTGGCAGAGCCTTCTGGCTGAGAACACTACTGCTAGCGCCGCCTTTTCCAATGATTGGTACCTCAATTCCGGGCCTTGCAAGGCCTTGCTTACGAAGTAGATGGGCTTCTGCACTTTGTCTTGCTCCTGGACCAGCACAGAACTAATGGCCCAGTCTGTTACCGCGAAGTATAATCAGAGGGGGACGCCTATTTGCGACTTGCAAAGCACAGGTGGCGTCACCAGGTATTCCTTTAATTTGAGGAATGCGACTTCACACTCATCTGTCCATGCGAAACGGCTATTCCTTTTCAGACACTGGAAGTAGGGGTAGCCCTTCTCCCCTCCAGCAACCACAAACCTTGACAAAGCTGCCATCCTCCCAGTCAATTGCTGAACTTCTTTAACTGATGTTGGGCTTCTCATGGCGATGATAGCTGCACACTTATCAGGGTTCGCCTCTATTCCCCTCTCAGTGAGCATAAATCTCAAGAACTTCCCTGCCTCCAAAGTTTTCTCATTCGTCGCTCGAGAGGTAGGCCAAAGAGTTTCTTCACTGCATTAGGATTACCACCTAGGAAGTCATAACAGTTATCTAACAGATTTTCGTCCTGTATGTTCATCTCCACTAACATTTCTTAGATAAGAAATTTAGAGTACTATAAAGTCGATGTACGACAGAGTGTGCATGTGTGTTCACAAAATATGGAGTTCCGTTTTTCTTCTGCAACAACATGGAATCTGTTATATTGCAGATTTTCTTCCATATCATTAGCCACTCATTGTGAAGACTAAGTGACAACCTCAAATGAAATGGTTTGTCGCTCAACAATATGACATAACCTATCTGATTGATTGCTACCCCCTCCTAATAATATTAGTTAATCGTTCGAACCATGTATTAAGCCTTTCCAATTGTAGATCAATGACATCCACCATGGGGGATTTTCTTTTTTAGCCCCTAAAAGAAGAAGTATCATCTAATGGCTGGGATGAGTGAGGTGGCACCGATGGGGGTGTCAGATTAGGGTCAGGACTATATGAATCGACATTAGGCATATGTGAGCAAGGAGTTTCACATTGGGTCGCATCAATTTCTGACTCCTTCGGGATGTACTCCATATTGTGATCGTTAAGATCTACATTTAAATGATGAGACCTAGTTTGAGTTGTTTCCTGTAGTGTTGTTCTTCCTCCATGGTTGCGGTAGCATGATCAAGCCCCATAAGTCTTCCATTAAGTTATAGTGCCAGATGGAATTAATGCGTACTTTGCGGCTGAGGGCTTTGCTTGTTCATTAATGAAAAGAAATACATTGATATTCATAATTACTGCTTAATGTATACCATAAGTCAACATCAGGTTGAATACGTTACTTGTATCAACACATCCCACACTTCATTCTCAGCCTAGGAAATTTTTGAAGTTTGATTCCAAGCAAAACCACTCAGTCCACTAAATAGATAATGGATCTCACGCCATCTGTCCTTAAGGTTTTTCTGTCCGTTCTTCATATTATTTTTTCTAATCCCTTTCAATCCATTATGATGTAGGGATTTAACGATGTTTTTGTATCCCTAGGTTGTCCAACTACCGTCAATGCAGTTACCCAATCGTGCCTCATCGACCATGGCAGTCAACAATAAGAAATTCATGTTTGTAGTCCATTCTTTGTGTTCACGAATACCTGCAGATGACTCCGAAGCAATACCCTTCCCACGATCCATGATAAAACCTAATGAAAAGTTGAACTCTTGCAATAAAATAAATAGTTCCAAACATAAAGATTAATAAAGGTTGAATGTTAACACCATCAAATGTTCGTACGATAATATAAATATAAGTTCATGGATGTTACATAAAATTAATTATTACAATAACTTGTCCACTTTTCATTTGTTATAGTATCCCTAATTTGTTACCCGAGCCTGTAGTCATTCTCACGAGTTTGCGTGTGTGAAACATGTATATCTCCTTGCATCAAGTCATGATCAACTTCTTCCAACAAAGAATCATCATTATCCACCCTATGAAAGTTATGTAGAATACAACATACTAAAAAAATATCGGTAATAGTGTCCACAGAGTAATGAGACTCTATTTCACTAGCTATAATTGGGAATCATTTTTTGAGGATACCAAATGTTCTTTCGATAACATTTCTAAGTGAGGAATGATGATGATTAAACAACTCACGCACATTTTGTGAACCTCTTCAGGAATACTCTTTTAGATGGTATCAAACTCCGCGATATGGAGTTATAACTTGGGGTTTGAGCATAAAACCCGCAACTCCAAGATAGTATTTGCCTACAACCATCCATTAACACTTATTACTTATAAGTAATGTGACCAAATGAATATTTATTGCACTCGAAAACAAACTGAATTAACCTTTCAGAATGACCAATGAATCCTCTCGTACAAACGCATCCTTCAATATCCTGGAATCAGAGGCTCTTCCTTCTCACCCAACAAGAACATATGTGAATTTCATGTCAAAATCACAAGCAAAAAATATGTTTTAAGTTGACCACTCTTTTCTTCTGCGAAAACAAGGAGCATCAACTCGTGGGACTTTTGACACGGACATGAGTGTCGTCTATGACACCTAAACAATCCTAATACACAACAAATTTACATTTATAAATAACTTCTTGCATTGCATACAACATCAATTAAATATTTAAGCATTGTTTCTCATATTCATACCTTAAAGTATGAAAAAAAATTGACTCTTGTTTAAGATATGAGGTTCAACCTTGGTCCCAGATGGTTGAATTAAGAACTTTTCCTACAACATCAATATTGCCTTCAAAACATTATAAAAGTGACTAGATATCATTTCCTCAAACCGATGAAAGAAGAACGAAACACTTTGATTCTTGAAGTTATGACCAATGATGTGTAAAAATTTAGTCACTTGTTCTTCAACTGTAGATCAGAATGCATCTTTAACTATCCTTGTCCCTCTTATTCGTTGACATAAATTAATAAATGTTTTCGGACCCATGCGAATAATGTCACGACATCTTTCAGTATGGAACAAGTATGCCATCAATTCTTGCCAACAACACTCTTTTTGTGGAACCAACTCCAACATTACATTATTTGTCTCCGTTAACACACACGACACATACAATCCATATCCAATCATGCAAAGGATTGTCATTGTTTCTATTTGCGTCCACAAATTGATTTGCTCTTGTATTTGTGAAATTAATGTGAAATCGACACCAACACATCTCATTCATGTTAGACATCTCGACATTGTCAAAATACATAAACCAATGGTTATCGTTATCCAAGGTCACAAATCATTGATAATTATATATGTTTAACCACTAAATATGAAGAACCACATTTTAGAAAAATAATAATACGTAAAATAAAATATTAAATTATATAATTAATTTTACGTTATTAGTGTAAAACTAATGCGAGGTTTGAATTGTGTTTAAAAAGTAGAAGAAAAAAAACCTTTATATTAAAAAAGAGAGGAGGGAAATAATACTTTAAAGATTTTTATATAATTCATTTCAACTAATAAGATTATATTTTGCTATCCGATAACTTTTAAATTACACTAAATATAAAGGATTACATGTTTGTGTTTCCTTTACTTCTAACTTTTTCTTTAAATATATTTTTACTTGATTTTTTTTAAAATAAATATTATATGTAAAGTAGTCTTTTGCTATCTGTAAAGTAGTATTTTTAAATATTTAAATATCATTTATACTTATAATTATTTTATAAATTCAAAATAAAATTTATAAGTTTTTTACTTGATTTTTTTTTAAAATTAAATATTATATGTAAAGTAGTATTTTTTCAAATATTATTTGTAAAGTAGTATTTTTTAAATATTTAAATATTATTTGTACTTATAATTATTTTATAAATTCAAAATAATATTTATAAAGTTTTTTTTACTTGAGTTTTTTAAAAAAACTTAAATATAATATTTAAAGTAGTCTTTTTCGAATATTATTTGTAAAGTAGTATTTTTAAATATTTAAATATTCAGTATACTTATAACTATTTTATAAATTCAAAATAATATTTATAAAGTTTTGTTTTTACTTGTTTTTTTAATTAAATATTATATGTAAACTATCTGTAAAGTAGTATTTTTAAAAATTTAAATATCCTTTATACTTATAATTATTTTATAAATTTGAAACAATATTCATAAAGTTTTTTTACTTGAATTTTTAAAAAATAAATAAATATTATATGTAAAGTAGTTTTTTCTAAATATTATCTGTAGTATTTTTAAATATTGAAATATTCTTTATACTTATAGTTATTTTATAAACTCAAAATAATATTTATGAAATTTTTTTTACTTGATTTTTTTTAAAAATATTAAATGTTATATGTAAAATATCTGTAAAGTAGTATTTTTAAATATTTAAATATTCTTTATACTTATAATCATTTTATAAATTAAAAATAATATTTATAAAGTTTTTTTTACTTGTGCTTTTTTTATAAAAAAAATTATATGTAAAGTAGTTTTTTTTCATATGTAAAGTAGTATTTTTAAATATTTAAATATTCTTTATATTTATAATTATTTTATAAATTCAAAATAATATTTATAAAGTCTATTCAATTATATCCTTATTTATATTATATCTCTATCAAAATCACTTTTACAAATATTTGTGGCAGTTAATATAAATAAATTTTAATTTTGTAATTAACTCTACTTAATATTATTATTTTAAAAATATTTATATCTTTAAACCTAATTATTATTATCAATCACCATCCCATTAGATTACTTTGTGAAAAATAATACACCTTATTAAAAAACAAACTAATCACCTAATTACCATTATATATATATATATATATATCAAAATAAAAAATAAAAATAAAAAACAAAATAAAAAATTATTCAGTCAGCCAAACCAATTTTTTTTTTTCATATATACGTAAATCAAATTACAGCATATGAAAAACACAATAAACATCGATTATGGTGACACAAAATCGATTTCAGCACAAAATGTATGGATAATTGTTTTTGCATGCAGATAATCGATTATCTCTCACAAAATATCTCAGAAACTGATTATGGTATATCTCCAACATCGATTGTCCAATAAAGATGAGTCTATGAATCGATTCTCGAGTTTCAAAATCGATTTTGAAATGATTGTGTACCCAGGTTGAAGAACAAACCACCACGGTCAATGACCACGGACCACCACCGACCAAACTATCACCGCACAAAGAACACAACCACTGATGGATATCCACTAGGAGAGGATTTTATTAATGAAGGAAGAGGATTTTCACCTACACATTTGAAGTTCTTCCTTCTAGTCTTCTCACAAATTAAAAGAAGTCAAAGAGAAGATCAAGC
>Ga0123342_1009358_pt1 | contig 11773 bp, 7 predicted proteins | sample Turbeawhitnodule_FD_89960 | JGI IMG/M metagenome (GOLD analysis project Ga0123342, IMG submission 89960) | Root nodule microbial communities of legume samples collected from Mexico - Turtle bean Mexico white nodule | ecosystem: Host-associated > Plants > Roots > Nodule | place: Mexico: Nepantla... | reverse complement strand
TCTGCGTTTCTTGAAGTTCAGACTGCTCTGGTTGCTGAGTTTTATGGGGTTATACATGCTATGGAGGAAGCTCAAAAGATGGGGCTTACTAATGTCTGGCTGGAATGTGATTCTGCTTTGGTTCGTGCTGCGTTTACTGCTAGGACAATTGTTCCTTGGATGCTTCGTAATCGATGGAATGTTTGTCTTAATTACTGTGGGAAAATTAAGTTTACAGTTACTCATATTTTTCGTGAAGGAAATGCGTGTGCTGATAAGTTGACTAATTTAAGATTTTTTCATAGATAACCTTTTCTTTGGTATAATAGGCTTTCACCTTGTCTGTTCTTAGAATTCTTTATGAATAGGTATAGTCTACCTATGTATCGTTTTTGTTAACATATGGGTTTTGGTCTAGTCCCCGTATTTTTGTATTTTTTTTTTCTTTTTTCTTTTGTTTAATAATATTTTTTTCATGTGATGGTAAATGATTGTTGTTACTTGAGGTGTCAGCCTAGCTGAGATCTTAAGTGACATAGTGATACCTAACATGAAAACTTTTATTTAAAAAAATATACTTTTTCATTTGATGAGATCAGTTGCTTTTAATAAAACTAAAAAAATTTAAAAATGCGAAACCATTTTTTGCTTAAGAAAACAAGTTTTTTTTTAAAGTTCTTATTTTCAGTTTTAATTTTAAAAAAAAAGTGCACCCAACATATCTTAAGAGAATGAAATGGAAAATGTGTTATCCGAATGAAGCAATTTCTTGACTTCGCCAACACCAACACCGACACCAGAAGATGTTCCTAGTTCCCTCTCCCTCCTCCTCCTCCTCCACCTGCTTGATAAAACACCACCACAATGCTGTCTGGTTTCACGGTCGCACCCATGGACGAGTTCCTTACACCGGCAGTGAAACACGGCGCATCTGGTGTGCAAAGAGAACCGGTAAACAGAGGTACCCATCCGAGAAGAAGAAGCTGAGGACAAAGGTCAAAGAGTTCTTATCCGAGTCCAAGGAGAAGGACAAGTTTGAGGGTACGTGGAGGCTCTTCAAGCTCGCCGTTCCACTTCATGAAGACCCTGGCAAGGACTCTCTCCATGTTTCCGATGCCCTTCTCCAACAAATCGCCAAAGTTCTTAAGTTCCCGGTACTCAAGCAAACCCACCCTTCCCACATAAGAGAAACCAATAAAGGAATATACTTTAAGTTTCATTTCTTTCTCTCTTTCTCAGGTTGCTTCTATGTTGCCAGCAGAAGCTTTTACCGTCGTTAGGAAGTCTTTTGATGCTAGAAAGGTATGTTTGTTCAATGTCAAACTAAAATTCACTCTTCAATATATTTGTGCATTTCATTCCTTGTTGTCTACATTTAGAACAAATTTGAAAGAGGGAGAGAGACAATGGAGGTTAAATGGGAAATGGGAGCGTGCATTGCCTGGAGTAGTGGGGTGGCTGATATGGCCCTTATTGTGGTCGCATTGCAGTTTTAGAGACCTCCATAATCCAAAGCCTTAATCTTCTATGACAATTGCAATTGTAGATGGAATTTTGAACTTTCTAGTAATAATAATTAGCTTGAGGTTTGCAGAAATCAATATTTGCCATGGTTTTGTGCAATTGTTAATTCTCTTTGTCACGGATTAGTTAATGAGTTAATTGGTTTATATTTCAACTCTTTGGTTTTGGCTTGTGTGTGTGTCAAACAATAAACAAAAAGCAGAACATAAACCTGAGGAGATAAATCTATACACGTGTGGAATCTTTGAAGCAGTTAATTTCAATTTGAATTGACATAACTGAAATACTTTCATTTGCATCCTCTTATTTTGTTTTGCTGATTGTTTTTTAGAAATTAAAAGAGCCCAAATTTGTACATACTGTGGATTTGGATGTCCAAAAGCTCATCAGTCTGGAGCCTCGTTGTTGGGACTTTATTTCACGGCTGGAGCCTAGAGTTGGCCTTGTGGAACGTGTGCATGATGAAAGAGATTTTTCTGATCTGGAAAGTATCATTCGTGAATGTAAAGAAAATAAAGAAGCTGTTTTGGCAGGGGGAAATGGACATAGCATTTTCTCAACGGAGTTGTGCCAGAACCAGGCTACTAGAAAGCCAAAAATTGCGGTAGTGGGTAGTGGGCCTTCTGGCTTATTTGCAGCTCTGGTTCTTGCTCAGCTAGGTGCAGATGTTACATTGATAGAAAGAGGTCAACCAGTAGAGAGAAGAGGGCGGGATATTGGTGCTCTTATAGTTCGTCGAATTTTAGAATTGGAAAGTAACTTTTGCTTTGGGGAGGTTTGTACTAAGCATCTTGATTTATTTCTTTTAATGATGGTTTATTGTCTCACAATGATAAATGGTACATTCATGATTGTTCATCACTTTTGACTTAAAATGAGTTTGTTTTTGGATTTCTTACTAGGTCCATTCTACTCTTATATTAAATTTTGCTTTTACATGTCAGGTTCTGACAAATATGCCATTTTTCTCTAAAAGAAAACACATGGAAATATTCTTTTGTTCCATTTTTGCAACTTTACTGCTTGTTACTTCAATTTGAATTTTCTTCAGAATCTATCTACGAAAGCCAACATTCAAGGAGATTATTATCACGTGTTGCTTGAGTTAATGGAAATAATATGCACCTTTTTAATGGTCATCTAGACTGCAATATTTATACATTGCTAAGGCTTTTGAATTGCGTATGAAAATCATAATTGGGTTTTAAAGGTAGTTTGATCAGCTCAGTTGTGATTCTCATGTTTCTTTCTGTTTAACTAGTCTTCGTCTCATATGAGTCTCTTGTTTATTTACTTTGTCATTTATTAAGGACTTATGTGTGGCAGGGTGGTGCAGGTACCTGGAGTGATGGAAAGTTGGTAACCAGAATTGGACGCAACAGTGGCAGCGTTCTTGCAGTTAGTCCTCTTATGTAGTATTTATAAAGTTTATATGTGCATCCCGTGTATGTGTAAAATTGATGGTTGTAGACTTATTAAGAAAAGATTTCTAACTGATAAATGGTTTAATTCTACCCTTCTTGAAGTTAAAATCAGATGCTCTCATAATTTGTGATGATTATGAATGCAAACTGTTTGTTGCCTTTGTCTTGCAAGGTATTTGGGAACTGTTGATAGACTGGAGAGAGAAAACTATATTAAAACTGAATTTTTCGTATACGAATACATGAGACAACTCTATATATAGATCTGATATAAAGAGAGAACTGACAAGGGACAGTTATAACACACTAATTGCTGAGAGTTAGCTTTAAAAAACTAACTCTCTTACAATATTCATTCACCCCTGTAAAATCAAGGTGGCTTAGATGAAGATGGAAGCTCTATCACTTTGTGTTGTTCCTAAGAAACCAAAATCAAATAGTGGAGAGGGGTTTGGTGAAAACATCAACCCATTGATCTTGAACAAGAATGTGCTGAATAAGAAGTTGCTGGGAAAGAACCTTTTCTCGGACAAAGAACAAATTGATATCCATAGTTTCTTGCAAGCATGCAAAATAGCAAGAGAAACTGTATTTTGGTTGTCATAGTAAATAATAGAGGTTGAAAAAGGAACTCGTAAGTGTTTCCACCCAAAGAACTTCAGGAGTAACTTGAGCAAGACTCATATCCCCTATTTCAGTAGTGGACCTTGCCACAACAGGTTGTTTTCGGGACCACCAAGAAATAAGATTTAGTCCAAGAAAGATGGCAGCTCATGAGTAGATCTTCTGTCATCAGGGCCAACAGCCCAGTCAACATCACAAAAGGCTTGAAGAGAATAAGGTTGACCAGCAACTGCAGGTTGAATATGAAGCCCATGATAGAGGGTACCTTTAAGGTACTTAAGAATTCTCTTGATAGCAGCTAAATGAGACTTGGGAGGCTTGGCCATGAATTACTTTGTTCACTACAAAGCTTATTTCAGGTTTGGTGATTTTAGTGTACTGAAGTGCTCCAACCACTGATCTGGATTAAGGTTTGAGTCAGGTGATCAGCTCCATTTTTTTTTTTGAGGGTTTACAAGTAGATATCATAGGAGAGGATATGGCTTTTGCTTAAAGCATATTTGTCTTTTGCAATAGGTCTTTAATATACTTGCTTTGAGTAAGTAATATCCAGAAAGAAGGTGTAATTTCAATACCCAAAAAGTAATCAAGTTGTCCTAACTGTTTGCGAGAAAGTACGAACGACTGAGCTGAGTAATAATCTTCTGAGTAAGGCAAGGAGAGCTGTCAGTAATTATAATATTATCTGAATCAACCAGTGGATAAACAACATCAGAGTTAACATGGTATGCAAACAAAGAAGGACCACACTTGTTAGCTGTGAAGCCAAATTATAGAAGTGTGTTTTGTTACTTGTCAAACCACTTCCTTCGAGCTTGTTCTAGGCCATAGAGAGACTTATTTAACATGCAAACGAGTGAGGAATCAGCAGCCTCAAATCTTGGAGGTTGCTGCATAATATAGATAGTCTGTTCAAGAAGTCCATCCAGAGAGGCATTGTTAATGTGAAGTTGATGCAAAGCCCAATGCTTAGTTAGAGCAAGGTGATACTTAATTTGATAGTAACAGCTTTGGTAACTGGAGTGATGGTTTTAGTAAAATCATATCCAGAAAGTTGGGGAAGACCTTTAGCCACTAATCTGGCTTAAATTTGCAGATAGTACCATCAACATTTTTCTTAATATGAAAACCGTCTTGCAGCCTATACTATAACTTTTACAATTTTTTATCATACAACTGCGATTAATAGGATAGCAGTTATTAAACTTGTTATTATGAGGACTTAGGGGTATATATAACATCGAAAATTACTTATCCTATACTATACAAACTGTCTGATATGGTAGCAATTATTCTTGGAAAATAATTGATGGTAGTTATGTAGTAGGATTATATCCTATAGTAGGGTGTTTAATTAGGCAATTGTGTTATCTGTAGTGTGTTGATACAATACTCTATAGTCTCCATTATATCCTATTCATGAATCTTCTGAACATTCAGAAAAGACTGGCTTCAACAAATATATTTTATTGGCTTATCATTTGTCCCATCAATGTCTAACCTTTATTTCTTACTGAAGTTGTCTTGATATCTTCTTTTTAGATTATGAAAACTCTAGTGCAGTTTGGAGCTCCAGAACAGATATTGATTGATGGAAAGCCTCACCTAGGAACAGATAAGTTGGTCCCATTGCTTCGCAACTTTAGGCAACATCTGCAAGATTTGGGTGTGAGTTCCAATAACCTCCTTATATTATTAAAAATAAATTCAAGTCATTATAGTTTTCCTCGTTGTTGTCTTCATTTTGTCCAATTAACAATACTGCTTATTTTTCTAGGTCACCATAAAGTTTGGGACGAGAGTGGATGATTTAGTTATAAAAGATGGACATGTTCTGGGAGTCATGGTATCTGAATCAGCTGATAAATCACGTTTGACAAGTACGAAGATGGAATATGATGCAGTTATTCTGGCTGTTGGTCATTCGGCTCGTGATACATATGAAGTACTTCATGCTCATAATGTGGAATTAATACCAAAAGATTTTGCCGTGAGTTTATATTGACATTGTGTTTTAATCTTTATTTCAATTTATTAAAGTTGGTATGCTTATTTGTCCATAATCATCTGTTTGCATATCCCCATGTAAGATTTGTGTATTCCTCAGACAGTTCTAACTTCCAAATGGTAGAGCTGTGGCTTCTTCATCACTGCCATGCATTGTTTACAAGTTAGGCTTGATTCATGTGGGTTTATTTTAATTAGATAGTTGGTTCAGTTTTTGTTTGATATTCATCATTTGACATTAAGAATTATCTTCTATTCTTGTCTTTCCCATATGTCTCATATATTTGAAAGTGCCAGTTTTGGCACTCAAAAGATTGAAATCTCAGCTGACATTGCAGCATTGGAGTTTATTGATCACTATAATGCATGATCAATCCTTGAGTGGAAAGGAGAATGGTCTGCATTATGTTGCCTTAAGGGAGACCTATCCTAAATTGTAGATTTAATGGGTTTTTAATTTTTCTTTTGATGGGGTTGGGATGTTTCTCACTATGGTAGAGATGCCATTAAATTGACCAAATGCAATTTTATTTGATATAAGAGGAAATTAAAAGAACAGTAAAAATCAAGAGGATGAGGCATCCTCCCATAAGAAGAAATGTCCTTCACAATTTACTATAATAATTAGTAAAAATAAGAAATGACAATAGCCAACTTTTTCTCAAGCCAAAGGACTTAAGAGATAGAATCATGTAACAAGGCATTCCAATCTCTCTTCATGTCATACGTAATGAGCAAAACACCACCGACAAGAACAAATCCTCTCCTTTATGAAAAACACTTGGATTTCCTCAAGTGTTAAAATCTTGTATTTTTTTAAATATCAATTTTAGAGTTAAAATATATGCTTTGATAATGTCACTCTAGAGAATCCTTTCCCCATAGAAAAGCAAAAGCAATAGCCTTGTCCCAAATCAGCATCTAAATTTCCCTAAACTTTTTTGTGTATCTTTCCTTTCTTACCATAGTATTAGAGAAAAAGTCCAACACCCTATGATTCTGACTAAGTTGTGTCTTAGAGTCGCTAAAGGAAAAGAGCTGATCATGCAAGTACTTTGTTTGACAAACGATTAGAGCACCATTCTACTTTGTCTGATTAATGATTGGTCATCACACGTACAATCAAGACTCTAAGCTGACACGAACTTAAAGAATATTCCTAAAGCTTAAGTCTACAATGCAGAGCATGTCTTCTCCGTCAGTCGCCAAAGAGATTTGTGCCAAACATAAGCTTCATTTAAATTTCTCTTGGAATTCAAACTAAAGTTGCAATATGCACCAACTATCTTAACACTAGCAATATTCAACTGACTTAGCTATATGTCATGTACGGTTTGCACTTTTACCATTGTTTAAAAGGTTCTGGTACCATAGAAGATAAGTATGGTCAGCTATCGAGGACGTTGCTTGAAGAGAAGAACAATTAATGCTACGTGTAGAGCATTTAATGCTTCTCAACGGTCAAGCTCATCAGACGAAAGAAGAAGAAGACATTCAAATGAGTTCAAAGCTACTTAACGACCACATAAGGGAATGCAACAACTACTTTCTTTAAGCCTATATAAAGACATGCTTCAAAGAGAAGAACAAGAAGCATAGCCATTATTTCGCAAGTGCTGAAATTCTGCTGATTTTTTTTTTGTGTGCTAAAAGCTTTGTAAGAATTGTTTGTGTTCATCCCAGTAAACAAGTAGAAAGAGCCTAAACCTTGTGTACGTCGAAGCTACCCTCTCTAGTGAGCTATGAAGCTCTAATGTGGCTTTGAGGCAGTGTTTATGTGCTTCAGACACATTGCCGACATGGACAGACAATGAATGTGTGAACGACAAGATGTCGGATACGTAGTTTTGGGCCGGACACAACCCAATCCTTGGATGTGTCGGAGGTGACACAGTCCACCCATTCATACAAGTGTCTCGGCAAAAAATCTCACCTGAATCCATTTTAATTAAAGAAAAAAAAAAGGGTAGAGAAACAAGAAACAAATAATCTATTTATTCCTTACTAGAAGATCTTCACATATCCCCCTTTAGGAGAAACGAGGTAGACACACCCTATAAGTTACAGGAGAATTACAAAAGAGAGGAACAAGAAAGAAAGAGGAAAAAGAATAAAAGAGGAAATTTTGTTACCATTCAGCGTCTCTCGCAACAGGAGATACAGTGCAAGAAATTGTTGCAGTTGTCATTAGTTGTTGCAAAAGAAAGAAGAAAAAAGATAGAAGAAAGAAGGTACACAAGGAAGTAAGAAGCAAGAGGGTTGTTTAATCTTTCTATTTTTTTTTATCTAAACACGTTTTCCAACAATTCAAATTTATATTATTATATTGATACTTTGTTATTTTTTGAATTCCTATTACAATCTGTGTTTGACATTGCCGATTACAATTTTACTCCAGTGTTTACATTATCAAATTTATTATCTTTTGTAATTTACAAATTTATTTATATGATGTTTTTTTTTTCCATTTAAATTTGAATGATATTGTTTTATTTAATTTATGTTTTCTTTTTTCAATTTGAATTTAAATGTGATTTGTTATATAGTTATGTTATATTGTTTTTTTTTTACTTTGAATCATATATTTTTATTTTATTTTTTATTTAACCTACAAACATAAAATTATGCTTTTTATAATTTGATTTTTTTTTTAAAATGGTAAATGAAACTCTTATTAGAGATAAATATTACAAAAGGTTAAATTAAACTTTTACTTTTAAAAAAATAAGTCTTAAAAGATAATATTTTTTACAATAATCATACTGAAATTAAAAATATAACATAATATTAATTAGCACAATTATTTAATATTATTTTAAAAATATATAATGTATTATACTATAATTAATTTTTAATTTGTGACATTTTTTTATTCACAGTAAATTAGTTTCTATAAGATAAATTTATTTGATTTTATATTCAAATAATTTTTTTATATTTAATTTATTTTTGCTATAGAAAATTGAGATGAAGATAGCTAATCAAGCTAATGATAAAGAAGATGAAACATAACCTTTGTGGAGATATGTGGTACAAATTGTAATTGATAATGTAGTTGTATGTAAGGCAGTGGTTATGTTCATAGAATCAGGTTTTCCTTCGATCTATTAGACTCCTTGTTTAGTGCACACCTTGAATCTTGCATTGAAAAATATTTGTGCAGCAAAAAGTACGGAAAAAAATAGTGATAGTTACCAACAATGCTCTTGGATATAAAAGTTTAAGAAATGGACTCCAGGAGATGACTATTAGTGATGAATGTTCTTCTTACAAAGAGGATAACGTTAACCTGGATAGTGCATAATTTGTGAAAGAAACTTTGTTGGCTGATGATTGGTGGATGAATGTTGACTATACACTTTCTTTTATTTCCCCTGTTATGATATTCTCATAAAACAAGCATGGATATGACTACTCTTCACTTAGTATATGAAATATGGGATTCAATGATTGAAAATGTGAGAAATGTCATAGACCAACATGAAAGAAAGACATAAATTGAACATTCATCCTTTTTCAAGGTAGTAATCTCAATATTAATTGATCGTTGGATGAAGAGTAGCACATCACTTCATTGTTTTGTATTTTTTAAATCTAAGGTAATATATTATATTCTTAAATTATTTTAATGAATATATTTTGTTGAGTACATTTTATTTATAATATCATAAAATTATAAAATTATATTAATTTATGTTTATATATTTTTAATGTTGTAGATATTATAGTCATAAATGGTTAAATGAAGATTTACAAAAACTTGCCTCACATCAAGATATGAAACTTATAAAAGAAAAAAATGTTTTAAGAGGTACTTTGATGATGTGGATGTAAGGATACAAGTAAATATAGAGTTTGCAAACTTTTCAGATGGAATAAAAGATTTTGCCGATGTTGACTCTTTAAAGGATAGACGTAAAATGATGCAAATCATGGTTGATTATTCTTGGAACTCATGCACCAACACTTCGAAAGATAGCTCTTACGTTACTTAGACAATCATGTTCTGCTTCTTGTTGTGAAAGGAACTGGAGTACCTACTTTTCTATAAATTCTTTGAAAAGAAATAAGGGCGGTTGATCTAATATCTCTCTATAGTAATCTTCGTCTTCTCTCAAGAGACTCCTCAAAATACAAAGAAGAGAAAACTAAATTGTGGGGTGTTGTAGGAGATGACTTTTCATTTGATGATAATGAGATTCTTGAAATTGCTAGCTTATCTCTTGATGAACCAAACTTAGAAGTTGTACTTTTCAATGAGGATGAACAAATGTAATAGTTAAACATTATAGTTTACACAAGTTTTTCTTTTGTTAGGCTTTTTTTTATAATTGTTCCTCTTGATTTTTTAGATTATGAAGTATAATTATTGACAATCATATATATGTGTGTGTGTATATATATACATATATCGTCATGTCCTATATTTTTAAATTTAGTCATACCTCCGTATCTGTGTCATTTTCGTGTTTGTACCACCTATGTTTGTGCTTCATTGCTATTAAGCACAAAACTTGATCTTTTGATAACAAAGACATTGTATTTTGTCTCAAGCTAGGATTGACTTCTTGTTGAAAGAATATTCGCCTTGAGTCAAGAGTAGCTTGTTGAAAGAATACTTGGGTTAAGTCAGGAGTGACTTGTTAAAGGAATGCAAGCCAGTAGTGGCTTGTGAAAGAATACTTGGTTGAGCTAGAAGTGACTTATGAAAAGAATACTTGAATGAGGTCAGCCAAAAGTGGACCGGAGCTGAAATAATAGTTGATTGTACTTCGCAGCAGTAGTCTGCTTCCTAGAACTTAACTTGTTGGTCAAGAACTGGACATAGTCTGTGCTATTAGGCGAATCATTATAAAAATACTGTGTAAACTCTCTCGTTAATCTCTTTGTACATTGCATGTTAATTACCTATAACTAACATAAGAGGGTGAAGCTTTTAAAACTAAGTTTGTGAAAATCTGAATTGGTTCGTTTGATCATACACTGAACCTATCGTCTGGCTACGAAGTATCAAACAATAATTGTGAAAAACAACAAAATCTTTTAAAACACAATTCAACCCTTCCTTGTGTTTTTCTTGTTTTTCACACATAGACACCAAAGTGCCTTCTTTATGAAAAGCATACCTCTAAATTCAGTAAGTGGAAACTAATATAGATCGTTAGGGCTGACCCAGTTCTCAAAAAATCCTTGATTGACCAATTTCATTTTAAGTTATAACATCATGTTCCCTTTTCTGCTTGTGTAATTTTGTTTCAGTTGAATAAAAATGATGATATGATGTTAAGTTTTTTACACCCTCGATTTTTCATTATTTTTATTTTTATTGCTTTTTACTTTTGTTACAGGTAGGGCTACGGATTGAGCATCCTCAGGAGCTAATAAACAGCATACAGGTTTTTGTCTAGTCGAATAATTTGAACACCTTTGTTTTGTGATTGATTAGTTTAAACTTTATCTATGAGAAGTGTTCCTTATTGCTCATGTAACAAGGATGGTGTCCCAAATATCATTCCCACGAAGACTTATTAGTAATCATCAATTCTCAAAACCTATGTTATCTAGAAAATTGAAATGGAGAGATTATGCATGTAACTTAGAAGTGATATTAAGAGGAATTAAACTGTGATTTTGAAACAACAGAAAAACACTCTAATGGCTGTGTAGTACTTAGAGCTGGGGTTTGACATATATTCAGTTGTTAATAGTTAAACTCAAAACTTAATACCTCCAGTAATTCTATCAGCAATCAAATGGTCTTGATCTTAAGATGCTTATAATCTATTCTCTAGTTAAATGCCCTATTTGCTCCGTTGAATCATATCTTGTGTATAAATAGGGAACTTAGAATATTGTATAGCTATTAGCTGGGATTCTCTTTGATTGTATCTTATTTATTTTATTCCCTGATTATAAATAAAGCTGTATGTGGGTGGAATAACGCACACTTTTCAGTAGAACCTGCTAATTTAAGGAAATGATTAAAGAAAGCAGGCATGAACTCTAAAGATGTTAAATTGACACTGGGGCTATTTCAATTGATACATTCTAAACAGATAAATGACCTGTTGCCGTATTATTATAATTCTGAATTCACAATACAACTGGTGCAGCATTATTGTTAATTTTGTGTGGGTTTATGACTCACCTTTACCGTTATCTTGGCATAAATGGGAGGTTAATTGCCACAATCAATTGCAATCAATAGGAGGTTA
>Ga0123342_1009357_pt1 | contig 11774 bp, 6 predicted proteins | sample Turbeawhitnodule_FD_89960 | JGI IMG/M metagenome (GOLD analysis project Ga0123342, IMG submission 89960) | Root nodule microbial communities of legume samples collected from Mexico - Turtle bean Mexico white nodule | ecosystem: Host-associated > Plants > Roots > Nodule | place: Mexico: Nepantla... | reverse complement strand
GGTCACGTTTTGAAGACATCTGAGAAAGAGTTCAGAAGGTGATTCTTCGGGAGACACAGTCGCGAAGACAGGGCAGAAAGTGTTACGAAGCAATTCACCACGTTCAAGTTGCCGACAGGATCAGATGTGAACAACGATACTGCATAATAAAATATTAAAATTAATTTAATATTAAATAAATAGTTTCAATTATTCAAGACATGGATATACAAGAATTTTGTTTTTGGTTTATTTTATGATTACTTTTTCTTCATTATTTAGTGCCAGCAGTTTCCATTGCATTCAGCGAGGAGTAACAAAACAATGGGAAAACAGTAATAAACTAATCATACTTATGTCATTGGTTCTTTTAAAAAGTTATCTGATGCGGAATGCAGCGTGTTGTCTTTACCAACCAGCCACAATAGATCTGTTGAAAAAATGTCGTACTTTAAAAAAAATAATTAACTGTGAGGGAATGTCGTAGAACAACAACTAAACAGTTTTTTATTTTATTTATTAATCATTATTATTAAACTAATTTTTAGTTCCATGAATTTATAAGTGCAACCTTCGTTTCCTTTTAAGATGTTCTGGAGAAGATGAAAAATGAGGAAATTCAGCTGAGTAAAGATATTTTGAAAATTCATATTTTATATATAATCAATAGATAATTTCATTATAATTTAATTTTATATAAGGAATACAAGTTGTCTCTCTCTATATATATGTATGAATAATAGCAGTGATTCACGTGAAAAGATGTGAAGGTGATTTGTAGGCTTTTGTGCTGCTACGATTGGTTATTTTTAAGTGTTTTTTTTTATATATAATTTAACATGAAATATCCGTAATAATTATGAGTATATATTTTTACTTTTTTTATTATAATTATAATAGTACATAATGAAAATTTAATATTAAATATAGTTATGAATAAAAGTATTTTTTTATCAATAAATAATAAATAAACATGAAATATTGGAGAAGTGATTCAACTTTATAGTCCAATCACAAAAACCTCCAACTAACTTATAAAATAAAATAATTTTAAAAAATTACTACTCCTCGAATTAATTACACAAAAACCATTTATTTACAAATTTTATTTTTAAATATACTCAGCTACTCCACATCCAGAAAAAAAAAACACTACAAAAGACAAAATAAAAATAAAATCATCTTATTAAATTATACCTTTTCTAATTAAATAACATTTTTTAATTCATTTTTAGTTTATTTTCTACCTTTTTCTCTCTTTAATAAACGGAACAGAAACGGTCAAAGGTGGGAGTGACCTAATCATATCACGTAGACTAGAAGTTTTTCAAAATTATTCTATTTTTTAATTGATAAAATTGAGCATAATTATGCCTAATAAAAGAAATGTACAAATTAGATAAATAATTGTATTTCTTATAAACATGACATTATGTACATATAGTATTACGCGACGTGTATGGAGACGGCGGAATAAGATGATTAAAAAAACGGTAACATTTTAAGCGGAAGAATTAATAAATAAAAATATAGTAAAAAATGTAACGAGAATATTTAAAGAAAGTATTGTTTTGAAATAAAATAGAAAAATGGGAGAGAAAGAAATTGCATATAGCATATAGCATATTATAGGTGATGCAAGAATGTCGACACTATCGGGGTCATTTGATTGCAAAAAGGGGAAACCGAAGAATCAAGTAGTCACTGTGGCACCTCTCTCTCTCCTTCATATGACGACACTCTTCTTCATTTTCGCCAACAAGCTTCTCCAACCCCTCCCTGGCATCCATTTCCCAATCTCAACCCCAATCTTCTCCACTTTATTATTTATACTGTTATTCAATTCCAGTTCCTATCTTCATCCCACAAAGCATCTCCTTCTTTTCCCCTCACTCCCATGATTTTTACCGAGGTTTCTTCCTTCTTTCCTTTGTTATTGTTCTCTCTTTATGCGGCATCGCTTTCGATGTAATCGATAATCATTCTTCTCTGTCTCTATTTTTTAGGATCTGTGGCCGCTGCTCAACCAACTGGTTGGAAAAACTTCTCTCTTCTCAGGTAATACTTTATCGATTCTGAACGCTCTCAAGTAATCCACACACACTATGTACGCGAATCGCAAATTCTAATATATCTATAATTCAACTCGTACATATATTTATAGGTGAATCGATTATTTTCTAAACTCTTGAGCCGCTGCTTTTTCCCAAATAGAGAAACCGTCCTTCTTCCAGAACCTTCGAGAATCGATGACCAACTCCAGCTGCGCAGGCACTGAGTTAGACCAGTGCCGAGACGAGTCAGCGGCGTTGGTTCTAAAGTTTGTCGCCATCGCCTCCATTCTCCTCGCCGGCATGGCCGGAATCGCGATCCCCCTCGTCGGAAAACACCGCCGCTTCCTCCGCACCGACGGTAACCTCTTCGTGGGGGCCAAGGCCTTTGCCGCCGGGGTGATTCTGGCCACGGGATTCGTCCACATGCTCTCTGATGCCACCGAAGCGCTCCGGCACCCGTGCCTGCCTGCGTTCCCGTGGAAAAAGTTTCCCTTCACCGGCTTCTTCGCCATGATGGCCGCGCTCTTCACTCTCCTCCTCGATTTCGTGGGAACGCAGTACTACGAGCGCAAGCAGGGGCTCAACCGCCCCTCTGAGGAGCAGTCTCGGGTCGGGTCGTCCGAACCCGGGAAGGTGTTCGGAGAAGAAGAGAGTGGGGGAATGCACATCGTGGGGATGCATGCACATGCCGCGCATCATAGACACAACCACCCCCATGGCCATGAGTCGTGTCACGGCATTGGCAACGAGAAGGAACAAGAGGAGGCGCATGCGGACTCCCATGGACACGGTCACGGTCACCTCCACGGCCACTCCCACATGGAAGATGGAGAAGAAACCGACGTTCGACACGTCGTGGTTTCTCAGGTAAATAATTAAATCTGTGTGTTTCATAAAGGTGTAGTTAATGTAACTAGTAATAGTTAGTATTGTGAGTGAAAATGCATAACTGGGTTTGCATTGCAGGTGTTGGAGCTTGGGATTGTATCACATTCGGTTATAATCGGGTTGTCTCTGGGGGTTTCTCAAAGTCCTTGTACCATAAGGCCTTTGATTGCGGCGTTGTCTTTTCATCAGTTTTTTGAAGGGTTTGCGCTTGGAGGGTGCATTTCCCAAGCGCAGTTTAAAGCCTCCTCGGCAACCATAATGGCTTGTTTTTTTGCATTGACTACACCGTTGGGTGTTTCGATAGGAACGGCCATTTCTTCAGGGTATAACCCTTACAGCCCCGGTGCACTCATCACCGAAGGTATTCTCGATTCCTTGTCGTCGGGGATTTTGGTCTACATGGCTTTGGTAGATTTGATAGCTGCGGATTTTCTTAGCAAGAGAATGAGTTGTAACTTCAGGCTCCAGATAGTCTCTTACTGCATGCTTTTCCTTGGAGCTGGATTGATGTCTTCGCTCGCAATCTGGGCTTGATGTCCCTCCCTTACATAGGTGTAATAATACATTGTTCAGTATTTCTTCTTTTTGTTTCCTTTCTCTTCCCACCGATCCAATTCGATTTTACTTTTCTTAACTAGAAGAACGTAGATAAAAAACACATAGCCACTCTCTAAGAACCTAATCATTTTTTAATTAAATTTACGAAAACATTGACATAAGGATCTCGTTAACCAAACAAGGGAACTGCAATAAAAAGAAGAAAATTAAAGTTTGTATCAAAAAGTATAAGAAGCCACACTATTCCATATCTGAGTAAAATTATTTTGTTTTAATTTGTTCATATCCAGTCTCCCTGCGAGCATCATTTACCCTTGAAATAATAGCATTTTTTATACGAACTTTAGTTGCTACTAATTTTTGGTATGATATGAAGACTCAATTTTTTCTCTGCATTCATCTGTGATAAATTTGATGTAACTAATGTGATTTTGATATGAAATTCTAGTATTTCAAAGCATGATACTTTCTTGCTTGTTGTTTCACAAACGCAAGTTAATGTGGAGAAGAAAATGAGCGGTTGATATTTCGAGTTAGACGACCGTTTATTTCATTCATAGCGGTGGTGTCTGTCGTTGGTGGTGTGCTAGCGGTAGCAGCTGCCGCTTATTGCAACCATGAAGCGCAGGTCTTGGGTTGGGTTTGATGGTGAACATTTGGATCGCAGTTGTTCAACACGAATCATAGAAACAAAGTAATATTTAAAGGATATAATAGATGTATTGAAAGTGTTTCTTTTGGTTCAACTAGAGGTTAACTCAGGTTGAGTTTTTCTGTTTTTCTCTTGGTGGATTGACTATTTGGTTTGTATGGGAATGATGTCATGAAGTATTTTTTTGAGAATAAGAGTGTGATTCTTTCCGTATTTAATTAAGAAGTGGTATCTTTAAGTTTTGAGTGGGACTTCGAGAGAAAAAGATTAAAGGTTGTGTGCTCGGTATAATGTTTGGACCATCCTAAAATGGTTCACATTTATTTATTGTTTATTGCTATTTAAAAAAAACATTCAACACAATCAAATCTTATAAAAAAAAAATATTAGAATTTTTCTTTCTATTTTTATGTTTTTAAGTATTTTATTTTAGTCTATTGTAGTTAATTTAGTACTGAAATAAATAATAATTACACTTAATAACTAATTAGATAAATATAATTTAATCGATAAATAGCCAAATAGTACATTTAAAAACACATTTAATAATGTATTTATTTTTTATATAAATAAGGTAATTGCCTCTTAGTTGTGTTATAATTTCCTTATAATTTTTAATATTGTATGACAATGAGTTTTATAGTTTTCAATTTAATAATTTATTGTTAGTATATGTATTCATTCTGTTTAGACACTTACAAATTGTTTATTATATTATTTTTATATTTCAATTTATTAGTTTTAAGTGATTGAAATGTAATTTAACTTTTAACATAAAAAATAACTTTTTGTCTCCAGAAATAAAAGATAACAAAATTATTTAATGTGTTCTTCACCTTTCTTCTTCATCGTTCTTCAAATTTCAATTTTGATTGTGTGGTTATGGAATCGCAAAATCTGTGTTTAAAGGGACCAAACTCCACTTCATTTCGTGCAAGAAGACATTTTACCCTTCTCTTAACTTCAAACTTCATTCCTTTGCACACTTCTTCTTTTGGGCTAGTCAAACGTTGTTTTCTTTTCTTGACAAACATATGTACGGCAATGCTGCATGTAACTGATGATTTCTGGATCGACAGTCTTTTGTTGGTTGGTAAGAAGGTGGCTGAGGTTGTTAGATCATTATTTTTTGTTTCTACATAGGTAATATGCAAAATAATTCTAATATTGCATAATGCAAGAAATAATTTGAAAATAAATTAAATGAAAAAAATATAATTGGATCATTCATCTTCACCACTCCATTTTAAAATAATAATTTGATCCAGACAACTACACAAACACGTGAATTAATCATAATATTGATTATGATTTTATAAGATTTTCTTTATCATTTCACACTTCTACATAACTAATATTCAACATCAATTTGAAAGGATTTTTATTTACATGAGTTTCAACACTAATGTAATAAAAAAAATTACAATAAATAATAAAAATGAATACATTCTAACATTTCAGGATGCTCTAACTTCTTATACATTTTAACCATATAGTCCATTACCAACAAACATAATATAAAACCTTACAAATAGGACTTATTAAAACAACGATTAAAACGCAGCAGATTGATTAGTTAAATTGCAACCAATAAACTTTGTCCTTAATGTTCATTCATACATGTATTCCTACACATGAAGTGTGTGGTCCTGGAACAAAAGTGAGGGACCTTCCTAATAAACTTGTTTTTAATATTCTTTCATACATTTATCCCTACACATGAAGTGTAGTCCTAAAAAAGGATGTTAAGAGTCCTAAAACATGAAACAGGGTGTTAATAATCCTGAAACAGAATGTTAAACAGGGCGTTAACAGTCCTAAAACAGGGCGTTAACAGTCCTAAAATCACTACAATAATGAAACAAAAAAAGTCTTGTGTATGTGGATTAAAAGATGATTGAGGTAGTCACCCTATACATGAAGTGCAGTCTTGAAACGGGGTGTTAACAGTCCTTAAATAGGGTGTTAACAATCCTTAAATAGGGCGTTAACAGAATGTTAACAATCTTAAAACAGGGACATGGTGTTAACAATCTTGAAATAGAGTGTTAGCAGTCCTAAAATCACTACAATAATGAAACAGAAAAAGTCTTCTGTATGTGAATTAAAAAATGATTGAGTTATTCATTCTAAAAAAAAATTCTCAAAAGTGATATACGTTGTCGTATTTTGATTCCCTTTTTACCATTGAAAAGTGTATTGTTGATTCAATCACAACTAATAATCTTTGTGATAAAAAAGATGTCCTCTTGCACATAATTCTGGCTATCTCCATAATCTTATCTGTTTTTTCCTTATAGCTATTTGTATTCCTTAAAAACCTATAGAGAAACCTTACTTTGAAGTTACCTTCATAATCACTTAGTCATGTCCAGTATTACTAGAAGACGAATGTTATAAGTGATATCACATGACATTATATTTTTTCATCCCTTCTTAATAATAATGAATCATCATAAAAAAAACTTTTTTAACTTTAAGTATAATTTAATTGATATAAAAATACCCATAATTCAAAGTTAATTTTTTCATAATCCAGAATGCCAATTTAAGCTGCGTAATATTGTTCTTATATTAAATAATGTATGTATCAAATGTGGGCATCAATTTAAGCTGCCTATTAATGTTCTTATAATTAAAATTAAAACAGTTTATAAATAAATATAGTTATGCTATTGAAACATAAAAGCACAAATAAAAGTTTTGTTCAAATCTAAAATTCTATCAAAATTATCTATTTTTAAAAAAAATTAAAAATTAAAATTTCTTTCAAATTAATTTATAATCAAAATAGTTAGGAACTAATATCATGATGATTAATATTAAATAATAATTTTTTATTTTATAATTTTTTATTAATAATAAAAATTATTTTAAATAACAATATTATTTAATTTATAAAATAATATTTAACTTAATTATTATAACAGTTAATTATTTTTTATTTTTAAATTAATTATTATTAAATGAGTTTTTTTATACTGAACTTTATCTAAATCTTATTTTGTTTTATTATCTTCTCATTGACTATTGTATATTTTACTCTCTCTTTTTTTTTTGTATTTTTTAATATTTTTTTACAAACTCGTACATGTTTGTAAAATCTTATAAATCCGTTGCAAAAATTTAAATATTTTTTAAGTTATTATAATTTTTTTATTCAAATTACAAAATCTGTATAATAACGTTTCCATAAATTATAACATTTTTGTATAATATTTTAAATTTCAATAAAGTTTTCAATATAAAAAATAGGTTTTAAAGTTCAAATTTAACACACCTTTATATAAGAATCCAACTTAAAAAAAGGACTTGGTCCTGAAGATTGGAAGATGAAGATACATATGAAATAATTATAATTATGAAATGCAGAGGATATGCAAGTGGAACTTGTTTCTCTCTTTCTTTTAGATATTTTTCTGGAATTCTCCATCCCTAATTATACTATTTCTCTTTACTAACTAAACTAAGAAAATTACATTGCAAACTTAAGTTAATGACAAGATAAGTTACAATATTCTCTTTTTTTTTCTCAGAATAATATGAGAAATTATTCATATTAATATTATTAATATATTAATAAGTTACAATATTAATACTATTAATATTGGTATTAATATTATTAGTATTAATTTTTATTAATATTTTAGTTAATATTATTAATACTTTTATTAATATTAATGATAATACTATTAATACTAATAATATTATGATTAATATTATTAACATTAGGATTAATATTAATATTAATACTTTATTCTCAATGTCCACTTATACATTTATATCTACACATGAAGTGATGTTCCATAACAGGATGTTAGCAGATTTAAAATCATGTAATAAGTTAACAAAAAAAAGCCTTTATGTGTATATGGATTAAAAGATGATTGGGCTATTCACCCTAAAAAAAGCTACAAAAGAATGTATTCATGATTCAACTATAACTAACAATCTTTCACATAAAAATAAATGTCATTCCCCACATAATTATGGCTATATGCATAATCTTCTCCATTTGCCCTTATTTCTGCAATGATGTTTAAACTGTTGTGCAATATCACTTTCTTCACCACTTTGTAGTTGTAGCCAAAGGGTATGAGAAAAACCGATATCCAATTCTAGGCATTGGAGTTGTACATTTGTCTATGGTAACCACACGTCTACTGTATTGATCCAATCATACCCTAAATCATCAAAACAAAAAACCAAATACCTTTCTAACCAATAAAGAAAACCATATACTTGTAGCATAATCAATTTAAAATAACATATAAAAGGGAAATTCACAACATCCAAGATGAAAGAATTATTTAAGAGATTTTAAGCATAAGATTGAATTAAGACACCAATTAGAGAAAGAAGAAGATGCTATAATTTTACATTTCAACCACGATCCACGATGAAGTTATAAGTTGGCCATATGCAAAATTGCTCAAATAATTAAAGATATTATTGTGTTGGACAACCTGATATCCTAGCCACCTAAGACATGAATTCCAGAGACTGCAAGAGCAATGTCACAACTCAGAAATAAGTGATTCACAATTTATACTTCTTGTGAGCACAAGAGACACATAATGCTCTCTAAATTAACAATTTTCATATCAAGAATGATCCTTGTAGATACTTTCCCTAAGAAAATCCTCCATGCTAGGGTCATAGTGTTGGGAGTAGCTTTTACGAACCAAAAATATTAAAAAAAATTATTATTTTCATCGCTAATTGTATTTCTTGAAAACCTATAGGCATACATACTGTGAAACTACCTTTATAATCGCCTACCATATCCATGTGTCATGTATATCTTTTTTTAAGATTAACATTATTTAAATAACTCATTAACACTTCTTTTTATGCTTTCTCCCGGTCAAATATATTTCGTCTCCACCTTGACATAAAAATAAATGTGAATCTCATATTTGAGGTTATGAATGCCTACCATTTATCTTTTCAAGATATGATCCTATTCTTTTCCCTAATTTTCATCTAATGATCCTATTCTTTTTCCTAATTTTCATCTAGTAATTTTTTCAAACCAATTTTATCTCCTCCCTGTCTCCTCATTTTCATTTCTATATTTAGATAAAATATTTTTTCTCCATTTTCCAGTTCTTTCAATTTCTAAGTGTCATGTCCATTTTGTCAGAAGACTAATGTTACAAATGATATAATAGAAAGTTATATTATTTCAAACCTTATTATGAATCATCATGAAAAACTCAATTCAACTTTGACTGTAATTTAATTGGCATAAAAATACTCAAAATTTCAAAATTGGTTTTTTCACAACCCACATTAAATACTTACATAGGGTACATATACATATGTTCTTATATTACACAATGTAGGTATAAAATGTAAAATGTGGCATTATATTACATATGCTGTTAAATCGTTATATAATTTAAAGTTAAAATATCAAACATAAATAATTATATTTTTTATTAAAAAAATAAAAATAAATAATAGATATATTTTAAAAATATCTTAATTTATACAAAAACAAAAATGTCATCCAAAATATTTTCTTTGACGTCTTAAAAAAAAACTATGCAACACAAGAATTACTGCGCTGATATAAATAGCTATGCTATTTTAAACATAAAAGTATAAATAAATGTTTTTAAAACTAAAATTCTATCAAAATTATCTATTCTTAAATTTATAATTTTTTTAAAAACTAATTTACATTTTAAAATGATTAATAGTTAAAACTGTGATAATTTATATTGAATATCAATTTAAAAATTATTTTATAATTTTTTATTAATAATAAAAATTATTTTAAATATAAATATTTTTTAATTTATAAAATATTTTTTTTGCTAAATTAGTTTTTAATAAATCTGTTTTTTCATGCGTAAATCTTATATTGTTTTATTATTTCAAACTATTCTAGTTTTTTAAAAAGTCGTACAATTTTGTAAAATCTTATAAATTCATTCCAGAAATTTAAATATTTTTGAAGTTGTTATAATTATGTTTTTGGATTCAAATTACAAAATCATTATAATATTTTCTTTTTATAAATTATAACATTTTTGTACAATCTTTTAAATTTTACTGAAGTTTTTAATATAAAAAAATAGGTTTTTAAAAAGTTCAAATGCAACACACCTTTACATAAAAACCAACTTCAAAAGAGAATCTGACCCTGAAGATTTTGGAAACAATTAAATATGCAGTGAGAACTTGTTGCTATCCTTTGTATATTAGGATATTTTTCTGGATTCTCTATCTTTTTTTTTTATCAACAATGAATAAATAAAATTAAAGGGATATTTCAGGGTATCCCAACCCATATACAGTACCCAGAAGAAGACTTATGTATCATCCACAAAAGAAGCTCTCCTTTATGGTTGGGGCAAAACAACCTTAAAGAGAGAACACCATACCCAAAAAATAAATAACCAACAGGTTACCTCAAAGCAACACTCAACTTAACCTAACTCCCAGGACCGAGGCCACCTACATTCCCCTCGCCACGCGACTTCACACATAAGGAGAACGCCGCTACCTCGACCGACGATCTTGTTGATCTTTGCATTACTTCGGCGACCGCCGATTACAGACATATGGAGAATGCCGCTTCATTGATCACGATCTTGTTGACCTATGGTGAACGCCGCTTCATCAACCGGCGATCATGTTGATCTTTACATACCTTCGGCGACCACCGACTACGCACGCGTGGTGATCGCCGTTTCATCGACCGACGCTCATGTTGACACTTCGACGACCACCGACGCACGCATGGAGATCGTCGTACCATCGACCGGCGCCCTTAACTTTGACTATCACCGACTACTCGCATGGAGATCTTCATTCCAACGACCGGCGACCTTAACTAAGGCGACCACTGACTATTCGCATGGCGATCGTCGTTTCACGACCGGCGATCATGTTGACCTTGTATACCTTTGACGACCACCGACTACACCCAACGCTGTTCCACCGATCGGTAACCATGTTGACAACATCGCTTCATCGACCGACGATCATGTTGACCTTTGCATACCTTCGACGACCATCGGCTACGCACGCTTGGTAATCGTCGTTTCATAGACCGGCGATCTCAAAAACCTGCGATCAGGGATTCAAGGACAAGTGTTACAGCTTTATACCAAAGTACCAGGATTGCTCCATCAAGCCAGTCTAGGCTTAAGCGTCGTTTGCGATCTTGACCTTCCACCACCTAGCAGCAGGTCGCCTTCCGTCAGATGGGCTCCATCCACATAGTGGACATCGTTGACGTTGCCCAGACAGAATTGTGTTATATTGCAGCTATTCAGAACTCCTTCTACTTTGGTCCCACCCCACATCATGAGTCCAAGCTCTTCGTAGGGGCATCGTCCAACACCACCTACACCTACCACTCCACGAAAATCAGACTGGGCCTCCCAACCCCACTCATCTTGGCTGCTACAACCTCCTACTTATAGCTGGACAAGCAGGGGTTTGGATTTAACATCCAATCTGTAAGGGAGTACGAAAACCTATCCCCTTTGTGCTTCAACCATAGCCACGACCTTAGTTGGGCCTTATATAACACTTCTTCTACATCTACTACACCTTGGTTAAAGAGGACAACATTTCTATGTTCCCACAAACACCACACAACAGCTGCCCACATCCCTTTCCAT
>Ga0123342_1009356_pt1 | contig 11774 bp, 6 predicted proteins | sample Turbeawhitnodule_FD_89960 | JGI IMG/M metagenome (GOLD analysis project Ga0123342, IMG submission 89960) | Root nodule microbial communities of legume samples collected from Mexico - Turtle bean Mexico white nodule | ecosystem: Host-associated > Plants > Roots > Nodule | place: Mexico: Nepantla... | reverse complement strand
TTTGGACTTGGGCTTCTTGGGCTTGGGCCTTCTTGGGCTTGGGCTTTGGGCTTGGGCCTCATCTTTTGCAAAGACTAATAAGAAGAACTTTAAATGCTTTGGCCCTTGTCCATTTCTTCTATTTATAACATCTTTTTTATTCTCATCATGTTCTTGGTAATGCAATCATATTGAGCCTTTTTTATTTTCAATCTCAGTCCATTGGGACCAAAGTTTTTCAATGAAAACATCATCTTTTTCAAACTTAGGTACAAAAGGGCCATTTGTGATAGCATCCCGGATTCTTCTATCAATTGATTTAACAAAAACTTTCATTCTAACATTCCAAAATTGATACTTCAATCCACAAAACAAAGGTGACCTGTTTATAAAAGCACCCTCCCCAAAGGGTAGTTTTTCTGTCATTCTAGAAAAGGTTTTAGGATCGAAACTTGAGTAACTTTCAAGAACTCACCTCCTGATGCCAATTGTTAGAACTAGAGGCCTAAACAAGAGGGAGGGCGGGTGAATTATTTTTGAAAGATTTTCGCAAAGTATGAAGGTAGAGTGAAAAGCTCTGAAAAATCAACCAATTGATTTTCTATTCAACTCAATAAAATTTCTATTTTAAGTTTATTTCCAGAAAATCAACTTGTTGTTTTCACGAAACAATTGGTTGTTTATACCAGCAAAATATGAAATCAAGTTAAAACAAATTATAAGAGTAGAGATAAAGAGAATCACACAAGATGTTTATATTGGTTCACTCTTAATCAAGGGTTACATCTAGTCCTCAACTAACCACTGAGAATTCACTTTGTAATCAACCTTAGATTATAAAACACACACCAAAAGTGATGATCTTGAACCCCTCAATAACACACACCACTCTTTGGCAAAACAACAGTTTCCAGAAACACCTTTCTGAAAATGCCCTACACAAGAACACACAGAAATACAATGTTCAAGGAAAAGAGAATAGAATATACCTGGGTATACAAAGCTTATAGTTTAGAAGAATACAAAACCCAATCCTATTCCACACACTTGAGATGATCCAAAGCTTTTGAAATCTTGAAAGTCGTTTTTGATAATCTCTCTTTCTTAGTTAATATAAAGGAGCGTTAAACAACTTGTATATAACCTCAATCAAGTGGTCAAAGCAGTTAAATCAAAAACCAAAAGCAGTTGGAATCATTTAAAACAGTTTAAAACACTTGACATAATTATGTTATAAAAACAACAAGTTGTTTTCCAAATCAATTGATTGAAATAATGTTTTTATTAAGGTTTTCATAAAAACAACTAGTTGATTTATCGAAATAACCGATTGATTCTGTTTGACAACAAAGACAAAATAAAGCTAAGTTTTTCCAAACCATTTTAAAAACTAAGTGTCAAATAACAGGTTGATTCGACATTTCAACAGGTTGAAATTTCACACCATTTTAGAAAACCCATCTTTTCATAAAGGTAAAGATTCAGATGAACTTTGATCATCTTAAGGAGTGAATTAACAAGTTTCAAACAACTAACACACACACCCAGCAACAAGTTCTTAAAGCTTTCCACATGGATTTGGAGACATCAAAGCATCTTGTTCAACACAATCATGAATCAAGAACTTAATATTATAGATAAATATCACTTCAATACATATGAGTTTGAATAGATTACTCTCAATCCCAAAGGGAATAATTAGCCACTCATGTTGGCCATTACAAGCATGGAAAGCAAGAAAAGAAGATCCAAGATGTTTCTCCTTTACGGTTGCCTCCTCTAGGGTGTTCTATCTCTCTTTATTCTCCCAATGATCTTTACGGTTATGTCTCACGCCTTTTATTTAACCTAATTGGACTTGGGCTAAGTGACATCTCGCTTATGCAAAATTTTACTTGCTTAGGCAAGTTTTACGAGAAAAAGCCCAACTTCACTATAGTGAACTCGCTTGGGCGAGTTCCTCTAAAGTGATCTTGCTTAAGCGAGTTTGAGTGAGTTTCAAATATTCTAACTTTATATTTTCAACTTTATCTTTAACTTGTTCATTCTCCTTTAACCCTTTTTATATTCATTTTCCCCAAGAATCCTGAAATCAACACAAATTTGGGAATAAATCATTCTTATTTATCTTATAATAAAAAATATGTAAAAAGGTTCAAATTCCTAAATTAGGGGTTGAATTATAACTATTTTATCAATTAAAATTCATAAGTGTCTATCTTTTTATTTGTATGTTACTGAATTATGACACTTATCAGACACCTCACACATAAAATGCAAAATTGAACAAGGACAAAGAGAGCACTCATAATCTCTAATATACATACTAGAGGATACTTGGTAGTATCCAAATATCTATTAATGATTAATGCATCACATTGAACATTATATTCATCAATAAAGATCATTTACAATAGTGTCTCTAACTCTACATCTCTTGTTTTCCTCTCATGATAAGGGTTAACATATAATTCTTTCACCATGTTTTCCTTAAAGGGTGTGTTAGACTATGCCAAACATGTACAAGGCCAAATATTTGTTTTGTAGTTGGTATGCTTGGTAGATATCAAAGTAATCCTACATTGGATCATTAAAAAGCTGGAAAGAAAGTCCTAAGAGACTTACAAGGGACAAAGGATCACATGCTTTCTTATAGGAGATTTGATCATCTTGAGTTGATTAGATATACAAATTCAGAGTTTGTTGGTTGTATGGATACAAGAAAGTCTACATTTAGTTATGTGTATCTTTTATCTAGAGGAACAATTTCATGGAAAAGTGTGAAGCAGTTAGTCATTGTTGCATCCACCATGGAGGCTGAATTTGTGGCATACTTTAAGGCCACAGTTCAGGCTAATTGGTTGCAGAATTTTATTTCAAGACTTGGACTAGTTGATAGTATTGTCAAGCTGCCAAGAATTTATTCTGATAATTCTACAATTGTTTTCTTTTCTAAGAACGACAAGTATTCCAAAGGTTCTAAGCATATGGAATTAAAATACTTTGCTATAAAAGAAGAATTTCATAAACATAAAGTGTCAATAGAACATATTAGCACTTATGACTGTTGATCCTTTAAGAAAACATTTACTAGCTATGTTGAGAATATGAGCATTATGTCTACTACTGTAGGTTGAATATTGTTATTAATCATTATTTGACACTCTGAGCTCATTGATATACACGTTTCTGAAATCTATGTTTTTCACTTTATGTATATGCATGCAAATTATGATGTGGAAAACGAATTATGTTATTGTTGGTGAAAATGACATTATATTTGAACACATCATGAACTTCTCATTGTAAATGTCATGTTAAGGAAAAAGGGTAATATAGTAATATATGGTCATGAATCTTATTATTTATGTATCCTTAATTTTGATTAATGATAAAACCAATTTATGCGAGGCTTTTAATGCGCATTATGATTAATGTAATTGTTAAATCAGGAAGAATTATAACTCCACGTGAGTAAGTAGAACAATGTTAGAAAATTATGTAATTAATTTTATTATATGACTCGGGTGAAATAAATTTTGGATCTTGGGTCTAAATATGATTTAATAATATAAAAAGAATCGATTGATTAATGTGAGAGTATATATATATATATATATATATATATATATATATATATATATATATTATGATACCTAATCCGATGGAGATATGAAAACATTAAGAAGATAAGGTTCTATCTTTGCAAAAAATATTGTCTCAATGTTGACTATAAAAAAATAGTGTGATAAGTAAAGAATTGCCAAGAGATAAATTGAGAAAAGATTATTGAAGAAATTGTTCACATACTCTCTTGTATCAAGATAAATGCATGTCTCTATTATAATTGAATATATGGAATGTGAGAATCATAGTGTGAAAGATCTTTATGACATGGACAAATTTTTACATCACTATCCATTCTTTCAATTTTTTCAAAAAATTTTATAAACTCAATGACTTTATATCCTTTAATATTTATGTTCTCATGGGAATAGAGAAGCAAAATAGAGTTGGTTAAATTATTTCATTTTCAACCTTGATGATTCATTATAAAACTCACTCTTACAATGAATTTGACATATTCAAAACTAACCAATTTAATCCTAACACATAACACAAAGTCCCATTAAGCTTGTGAATATTTTTAATAAAAATATTTCATATAGATTTATTTAAACTTCCATAAAAATAAATATTAGGGTTAGATGCTTGTATAAAGTTTGGTAGGTGTTGGAAGTAGCTAACTTTTGGTCCTTTGCGTTAATAGTTGAACACAGTTGGGATTAGATTATGATATTTAGTAGTGATTTTATTCCTTCACAAAATGATTGCGTTGTCTCCCACTTCTTTAAAGTGAGACATTATAAATGGTTTGTGTTGTTCATAGTACCTCCATTAGCATTCATCGTAAATCAAAAACATATATCTAAAGAAATTAATTAATGAGATCAAACACAAGTGCTTTGGTATGTTGTAAAACTTAATACATCATTCATATTCTATTGTGTCTCGGCAAGCTTTATGCATCTACTCGTGAAAAAAACAAAGAAAGAAAAAGAGGAACAAAGGAATGCACTACCAAAAATACTACAAAGTATTGCATGCCCCATTACAAAATAAGTGATTTTGAAATCGGTATGGAATCTGTTCCAAATTTTCTTAGAATGAATTTCACATGGGACAAATATCTCTTATACGCTAATGGCTCACTAGATTTTTTTATTTTAAAAAAAAATATTAGAATATCCTTAAAATACTTATTTTTATTATATTTATTCTTTATTAATTAAAAAAATCAATCTATCTCTCAAATTCTCAAATTTTTAAAATTATTTTTTATTTAATAATTATTTTAGTGTAACTTCTTAATCTTAAAAATAGAAGAAGAGAAAAATAAATATAGAAAGATGAAGGAGTTTAGATAATAAAACAAGTTATACACAAAAGAACAAAGAGAGGAGAAAATAATAGTAAATAACAAGAAAAGATAAAAAAAATAATGAAAAAAATTAAAAAAAAATATGCAAGATTATTTTCATATTTACTGACGGACGGTAGTTGTTGGTTATTACCTACAGACCCAGTTAGTAGATAATACCTACACAGTGAAGTTGGTAATATTACCTAAGAACTAGAATTAGTGATATTACCTACAAACTGAAGTAGGATTAGAGTTGGTAAGTGCGCATACTATTACCATTATAGAATTAATAATATTAATTTAGTAATGTTAATAATATTTATAATAATAATAATATAAATAATATTATTATTTATATTATTAATAATGATAATAATAATTTTTATAATATTAATAATATTAATATTAATAATCATATTAATAAATATAATAATATTCATACCATTATAATAAAACTTGTATGAGATAATGATTAAAGTTTCTTTCAAATCCTTCCACTACAATTTTTTTTATAGTGATGGTCCTTGGTAATTATTCTCCCTTTTAACCTCAATAAAACTTTTATGTATGTTTCGTTTCTATCATTTGTTGATATTTGTCTAATGATAACATGTTTGTTAAGTAACACATTAGATATTGAGTTAGTACACAATATAATTGTTCACGTTTTGCTTTTGCTCTTCAATAAAAAAAAAATCTCATTTTTGTCTCCCATACATCTTTTATTTATATTTTAGTTTATTAATATATTTTAAGTGATATTAAGTGGTTTGATAAATGGATAAGTGGAATTGACATGCGTATTTTTTTAAAATTATTTTGTTTGAAGGAGAAAAAGTAATCAATGCAATATAAGCAAGGATAAACTTTAAATGAAATGGAGTGACATTAATTAAATTTTTTCTTTAAATAAAATAATTTTAAAAGCCATCCTATTTAACCACTGGCATAATCATTTAATGAACAACTCATTATTTAAAGAATTTCAATAAATTACAAGATTAACCCAAATTTTTTTTTTCTGAAGAATTAAAAGCAAAATGAATTTTTTTATTGAGAACCAATAAGTGTTGGCGTGTCACTTAACCTATGTCAATAAACAATAGAGATCATAATAGAAATAAAAATTTTATCAAAGACCAAAAGATAAAAATAGAAAAATGATTAAGAATCATATTCAAAATCACAAATTTATAGAAAAAACAAAATACTTTTAACTTGGTTTTTCTATCAAATGATGATGATATTTTGTTTAAATTCTAGAGAATTATACCTTTAGACTATATATACGGCAAATCTATGCGCTAAAAATATTATATATTTAAATAAATCATATTTATTTGATGGTTTTTTAACTTGTTACTTGGTGTTCTTGTTAGAATTTTCAATTTATCAAATGTCCTTTCTCGTACGATGTTTTGTTCTAAATATTTTAGCCTATTTTAGTTAAAATTAATTACATATTATATTTTTACCGATGTTTATGTAAACTTATTATTGTTAATAGACATTCTTATATTTTATTAACCTAATATAATTACTATGTCAAGTTTGATTTAGAATTTCATATTTATTTTGAATGCTAATAATAAAATGTAATGATGTTTTTATTTTGTATTATAGAATTATGATATTATATTTATTTAATAATGTCTATATATAATTTTAATTATTATTCTCTATTTTCCACTGCTTAAAAAGGGAAGAAATTGAAATCACAGATGTTGAGAACTTCGTGTATTCTTTTGTAAAAATAAACTTTTATTCATGCATGTTAACTATTTTAGCACTTCTGTTTTTTTTTTTGTGAGGACCCAATTATTTTGCTAGATTGGTAGTCAAAAATGAGTTGGGCCTAACCTTTCTTATTAGTTGGATTTATTTTGTGGGAGTAGTTGGATTATATAACATCCTTCCTCATAAGTAAAGGCAAATTCTCCCCGCACCTCCATTGGTTCTTATAAGTTTAAAATTCCAAATGTACCCATTTGTTTGTATTGGATTGAGCAATCCATAATACTTCCTATTTGAAATGTACACACCGAATTGAACAATCAGACCTTAAAATCATATATGAGATTGCATATCGAATTGTAGAATCTGTTTTTTGAATTTAATTTATATATTGGATTGTACAATTCTATAGACAATTTCATATCCAATTTTAACTTCTATATTGTTCAATCAAGTATATACATTTTATTTATATTGAAAATCGAATTGTGGATATATACTGGATTATACAATCCGATATTAATTTTTCTAATAATATATTGAATTGTAGAATCTGGTATATATAAATAATAGATAGTCAAATCCAAAATGTTAATAAAAAAAAGAAAATTAAATTGTATAATTTGATAAAACAGTAAAAAAAAAGTCCAAAAATGGTTGAGGAAGATTCACATAATAGACAAATTAAACTAACTTTCACAATAATGAAAGTCCTTCATGTTGGTTGGCAACCCCGTCTAAAAAGAGAAACTATACTTTTATGAATAAAGTTCAAACCACTTTTGGTAACAAAAATACACATTTACTACTCATAGTTGTACAGACTCTACAAGGGGAAGGAGATGAAGGGGTGTAGTGTAATGTTAGGAGAGAATTAGGGTATTTAAATTTTTAAGAAAGGACAAAAAGGGGATTTCATATTTATTATGAAGGTGTAGGAAGAACCAATGGGTGGAGGGAGAATTTGCCTAAGTAAATAATTTATTGGGCTAACAAATTTTAACCATACTCTTATTATAGACCATATGATCCAATATAAGACTTGCCTGCACTTATACAATAAATGTTATGAGATTTCTTTTTGCACACCATACTTTTCTTTTGCAGCCTCATAAACATGAAAAATCCCTTTTTTTTAACCTTTTTTTTATTTAATTTCTTTTTAAATTTTTTAATCCAAAAACTTTTTAGATTGTGAAATTGAAGATTTAAAAGTATCTTTCAGATTACACAATATAAAATTAATTATTTTTGCATAAAATATTCCTAAATTATCTAATAAGAAGGTATTATAACTTTCGATTTACACAATTTAGAAATATTTTTTACTTAAAAAAAGCTTTTGGATTTTACAATTCATAAGTATTTTTTTTAATAAATTTTTTTTTCAAATTACACCATCAAGAAGTTATTTTTTCATAAAAAAATCTTTCAAATGTGTAATAAAAAATATTGTTGAGGAATATAAAGACTTTTATCATAATATTATGTGATTTTTTTTCTTCTTCTACGTGGACAAATAGTGAAAGATAAAAAAATATAATTTCGAAAGAAGATATGACGAAAGGGACAGCAGTGAAAGAAAACAAAGATGGACTCACGACAATAAAGAAGATAACAAAAACTGAGGATATTTTTATCTTTTACCTACCCTATAAATGTGAAAAAAGAAATTATGATCATGAAACAAGATATATCCCAAACTTTAAATCAATTATTTGGATATTGAAACTAAGCCCACAATTTATTAAAATAGAATGATTTTTTTTATTTGAAAAGAAATAATTAAAATTTAAAACTAAAAAGTTATTTCTTTAACAAAATCATCATCAAACTCATCTAAAAAAGTTACTTGAGAATGATCAAACTCCTTATAGAAAGAGATATTAGTTAATAATATAAGGTATATTTTTTCATAAACATAAAAATATTATTCTCATTATCAACATATTTACTAAAGTAGAATTAGATTCAAAACTTTTTTTCAATTTGATTTTTGTGTATGAAAAAATATTAAAAAAAATTGATATATAGAAGAAACCAGCATTTCTCTTTAATCAACAGCATGTTGGAAGTGAGAGAAAGAGGTTTATGTGAGGAGTTTTTTACATCCATGGGCATGATTGACTATCATTGTTTGTCCCCTTAACTGTAACAACACAAACACTCTCCCATTTAAAAATGTAAATTAAAGTTTGGTTGGTGCAACATGATGCTGCTGAATTGTTGATGTAGATGATGCATTAGGCCCAAGAGATGATGTTAGCATGCAGTGCACCATAAGTGAAGAAATGGACAACTTTTAACACTATTTTCTTACAATCCCACTCTCCCAAATCATGTTTTATGCAAACAATCTTTTCCACCCATCAGATGCTTTCCTGCATCTTTTAATTGCTGTCTCTTCCCAAACCCTTTCAACTTCCTGGTATGAACACTTTGAACTTGGAAACTAGGTCATGGCTCTTAGGCTCTGTAGACAAAACTATTGTTTAAAACCACTGTTCAATGCTATATATGTATTTCTGTCTCAACACTTTTCAAAACCCATTTTGCATCTTAATATTATACCATTTTTGCATCTTAACGAATAGTTTATGATTGAATCAAATACAACTATATAAGTGGTAAAAAAGTAATTTAAATTATTGTATATAATTATTGTACGAATTTTGAAATTAAGAATGTGTAGATAAACTTGGAAGTACTTGGTGCAGTTGAGATTGATGGAAGGTAAAGTAAGTAATTTATGTTCATCATTTGAACCCAAGTACCTACCACTCCTTCTCATGATTCTATTCTCTTCTTTTTCATATGGCCCTTTTTACATACAAATATTCTGCTAGTTAGGTGCCTTATCCCAGGATAGAATATAATTCTCTAGAAAGGGGTGATGGACATAGAATAGAATCTGGAGTTACATCTATGACTTATCTTTAAGATAAGTCACCCTCCATTTTAGGCTTCTTGATTTGTTAGAATGTGGAGAAAAATGTGCCAATTAAGGAGCTGATTATGGTCTAATCTTACTGCCCAAGTGAAGGATTGAAGAAAAAATTACATTGAAATCTGTGATACTTATTCAAAACTCCTCTTCTTAACCTATATTTATATATCCTTAATCAAAAGGCATTTTCTTTTTCAAGTGGGATCGGATATAATTATGCAGAAGAATGTGGAAGTTGATAGTTTGACTTTGGAATCTTTGGGGTTTGACTTGGAAATTGGGGAATGCAGAAGGATGCGAACAAACCTTGCATATGTGAATTTCCGTTTGATTAATTGCACTCGTTTGTTTTCCAGAGGGGAAAGTATTTTTAATTTAAAATGCATTAAAAAATATTTCAAGATAATTAGAAAAGTTAACTACTCTTTGTTGCAATATAATTTATATATTAAAAAAATAGTTATATAAAATAAACATTTATCTAGAGTGCACCTATGGACAAATACATAGGTAATTAATTCATTAATGAGATTGGTTTGATGAGGAAATAAAATTCATAGACTCTGCACAAATACAACCTAATTAATTAATTAAGGGATTATAATATTTTTGCACTCTCCACCCATCCAACCAATTTTATTGATTTGGGGAAACAGTTCAATAGTTCATTTTCCTATCAATATTAGATATTTAATAATAATTTATAAAAACAAATCAAAAATAAAAACTGAGATATCCATTTTAGATGTCTTATTCTTTTACAGTAGATTTCTTAATTTGATTTTTTGTTTTTCATTTTTCACTTAAACAACAATATTAACGGAGTAGATAAAAAAATATTAACACTATTTTTCGACAATAATTTCTGTAAAAAAAATTCAAAGAACGAAAAAATAGTTATATTTTTTGTATTTATTTCTGTAGAATTAAAAAAAAAACTAAAAACTCAAGTGTGTTAAATTGAGAATATAAAAACACATTTAAGATTTTTATTTCACCATGGAGGTTTGGCTCAGAAAGTAAATGTTGCAAAACTAAAAACTATTGTACGAAGTAAGACATTGAGTTTGAAAATCAGTAACATGTATGATCTTATACTTTTTTATAAATAATTTTTAAAATAATATCTTTAAGTATCTCAAAATATTATCTTGAGGTTGAAATTGAGTGAGAAAACAATATAACACTATAAGAAAATTGTGAATTTGTGAAAATATTTAATGAAAGAATATTTTGATCATTATGTTGTCACTAGCTTGTGAAATATTAACGTAAGACATATATTTTTGGTTATCTTGTCATATCTTAGTAAAGAATATCTGAGAAGAACATTTTGTTCATTATTTAAAGGTTAAATAGCTATCATCCAACTATGTCACCAATCCCTTGCAAAAGTGAATCCATATTTAGCTATGACATTTAGTGGTTCATTAAATCCTTGCAAACTCCCTGCCAAAAATTTATATCATTTATCAAATTGAATTTGTTGCAGAGTGAGGAATTTGTCACTTATTGACTTGTCACAAATTATCAAAACTTTGTCTCGCAGTTCATTTCTAAATCCTTCCCAAATTGACCAGAGTATTATATATCTTGTAGTGTGATCACAAATCAGTTTACACACACACACACACATATATATATATATATATATATATATATATCACTTTCAATTTTTTTTAACATAACTATTATTCATAAAAATATTATTCTAATCCTAAACAGCCATTTTAGATATTAACTACTTTTAATTTTAGATATATGAACTGAGATGTGTATACATATATATTTCAATAAAATAATATTACTTTTATTTTTTAACACAAATATTTTTTTCAAATATTATTCTAATGAAATATTATTTAAATCTAAAGAAAATAAACATATAAAATAAAAAATAATTTTAGTTTTAAATATAAAATTATAATATATATTAATATAATAATGTCATGTTTATTTGGATGAAATGGGATAAAATATGTAACATCCCTAATTTTTTTTACCCATATATAATAAAATAAAAGTAAAACAAGCAATATGTAATTAACATATGAATATGTACAATTATTATTACGAAGTGGACTTTAAGCCTAACTCAACCCCATAAAACCGGCTCATAGGGTTGAGGTTTGCACCCACTTATATACAATGAAAGACTCTAATCTCTAGTCGATGTGGGATCTCCAACAC
>Ga0123342_1009355_pt1 | contig 11775 bp, 5 predicted proteins | sample Turbeawhitnodule_FD_89960 | JGI IMG/M metagenome (GOLD analysis project Ga0123342, IMG submission 89960) | Root nodule microbial communities of legume samples collected from Mexico - Turtle bean Mexico white nodule | ecosystem: Host-associated > Plants > Roots > Nodule | place: Mexico: Nepantla... | reverse complement strand
ACCGACACCAGCACAAGTATGGGAAGATTTGTCTATGGATTTCATAACTCACTTACCTTCCTCTGCGGGTCACACGGTAGTTTGGGTTATCTGCGACCGCCTCACCAAGTACGCCCATTTTCTGGCTCTTCCCACCCATTTCACGGCGCAACAACTCGCACGACGCTTTGCTATGGAGATCTTCCGCCTTCATGGAATGGCAAAAGCAGTCGTATCAGATCGAGATCCACTCTTTGTTAGCACGTTCTGGAGACAACTATTCAAAGCTCAGGGTACAACATTAAAATTTAGCTCTGCCTATCACCCACAAATGGATGGGCAAACTGAGGTTTTAAATAGAGGGCTCGAAGCTTACCTGCGATGTTTCACGGAGGACCACCCGCACACATGGTACCAATACCTCCACCTCGCAGAGTTATGGCACAATACGACTCATCACTCGGCTATTGGCACCTCTCCCTTCCATGCTCTATACGGTCGTCCACCTCCCACCATCTTAGATTTGTTGCACACGCCTCGCGCTGGCACCACTATCTCGGATCTGCTACATCAGCATACCTTAATGTTGCACTCTCTCAAACATAATCTCCGCAGAACTCGCCAACGCATGTGCGAACAGGCAAATCAGCACCGTTCGGACCGCACGTTCAACGTAGATGATTGGGTCTGGGTTCGCCTCCAGCCATACTGCTAACAATCTGTGGAACGTCGTCCCTGTCAAAAACTATTTCCTCGCTACTCGGGACCATACCAAATAAGTCCCGTTGCGTATGAGCTCAGGTTACCTCCCTCCTCTCGCATCCATCCGGTCTTTCACGTCTCACTTCTCCGGCTTTTCAGAGGACCAACACCATATCCCTCCCCACACCCAAACTCAAACTCCATCAAGAACATTAACTCGACTAACCCTTTAAGTTCCACAATTCAAACCACACCTGACCCTCTGACTACACCGCCCTTGCCGCCTAATCAAAATGCGCCAACACATCTAATCCCAGCTGTGTCAAAGAGCCCAAATCTTGCGCCCCACACTTCACCTAATATTCATAAAGCCCCAACTACACGTAACCTCATTCATAACTCTGTGCATGCCACTACACATAATCTTTTAAATGCCCCTGGCCCACCCCTAAAAACCCGTGCCCCATCCACTCCTCATAATAACCCTTTATCTCAAGTCCCCACACCAACTACCGTAAACCACATTAGTTTCCTCCTCGAGCCCCGTGCCTCACCCACTCCCCTTAATACCTCAAACGTAGAAAACCCTAACCCGGGTCCAACAAGACCTACACCTATGTCCAAACCTTCACTCCCACACATTCACCAAATTCCTATAACAGCCTAGCCCAACCAATCAGCCCAACAACCCCACTTAATCCAACAAGAACATCAGACTCACTTTGAGGACAAAGTGTCTCAGCCAGCGGATGGTAATGTTACACCAGGGCCCAACAACATCAACAGGCCCAAACGTCAGATCAATAAACCTAGATGGATGAAAGACTTTCTGATTTAATGGGTCTAAAGAATGTTCAATTTAATTGTTTTCAATTTTCAATGTAATGTGACTTAAAGGGGAAGCCCATTGTATCCTTTGGTAAAACCCTATTTGAATACGAGTTCAATGAATGAAGAGGGAGCTTTGCCCTTGGTCTTAAAATTCTATCTCTCGTAGTTCTTAGTTCTTGGTATTACTGTAGCGAAAACCTAACAACGTGTTTTGTTTCTTTAGTTTTTTATGGAAATAATTACCACTCTTGGGAGTAGATCAATGGTTGCAGCCCTTAGTGCTACAACATGGTAGTGTCTTGGATTGTCCATGTTGTGTCTGCACCGATTTAGTAAAGTGTGTTATGGATGAATAAAGCTGAAGATATTTGGGTAAAAAGATCTTTCTATTATTATGTTTTTTCACTAAATTGAGGATTTTGTGGGATGAACTTGGTGGTTTTAAGCCTGATCTGATTTGTGTTTGTTCAACCAAATGTTCATGTGGAGTGCTTTTTGTTATTTTTCAAAGAAAAAGAGAGGATGCCTAAGCCATTTTTTAATGGTCTTAATGAAGGTACTCTAATGTTTAATCATATGTTTTGTTAATGGATCCAATACCGTCTATATCAAAGATTTTCTCATATAAGTCTCAACATGAAAGGTAGTTTCTCGGAAGCAACTACAAGTTGAACCTATAACCAATGATTGGGATCCACAAGTATAAACAACTGCAAGTTCTGTAGAAGATTGGGACATGTTGAAGTTGTATGCTCCAGAAAACACGGTTTTCCCTCAAACCAAAAAAATAAGAATGTGAAAAACAAGAAATTTTGCTCATAGTTGTGGTAAAGATGGCCATAACATTGAAGTCTCCTATAAAAAACATTTGTTTTCTCCTCAACACAAGCTTTATAATAGAAGAAATAATATTGTTAATAATATAGAAATTGTTCGTGAAAGTAGTAATGAATTTGTTCAACACAATCAGAATGACACAAGATTTTTGTTTGAGCCAACAACAATATCAAGCTCATATGTTTTGATACATCAACAAGGAATGACAAATGACAATGACTCTATTGAGGTTAATTAGATTGGATCAGTCACTTTAAATCATGGACATAATTCTGCATCAACAAGTATGAAGGTAATCAATACTTTGATATTTCCAATTATATTATTTTTAGGGATAGAAAATCCTAGATTATTGATTCAGGAGCTATTGCCATGTTTCATGTTCTTTCACAACAAAAAAGATTCTTACAAATCTATTACTCTGGTTATTGTTACCTAATGGCAAGCATGCTAAGGCTACTCATATTGGAAATGTTAAATTGCAAAAAAAATATTTTAACTGATGTTTTTATTCATACCCGAGTTTACTTATAATCTGGTTTTCGTATCAAAGCTTGTTATATGAGATTATCTTTTTTTCTAAAACTTGTATCGTTCAGGATACAAGACCAGAGAGATGATTGGTACAATAGAGATTAAAATTGTTTATATGCTTTTTCTTTACACAATAATCTCTACATAAATATCAATATCGCTATTAAGCAGAGAAATGATTAACAAAATATTAACCTTTGGCATGTTAGATTGGGACACCTATCTATTGAGATATTGGACATAATAAAACACAAATATTCTTTTATTCATAATAGCAAATATTTTATTTGTATTACTTCTGATCTTGCTAAGTAAAAAAAAAACTCTTGCTAATAATTCTCATGCTAAATATTTGATTACCATGTTCTAGTATTTTTATGAATGCATATAGTGCATATAGATATTGTTTTTTACTATAGTTGATGATCATGCTTTTTTACTTTTTTTATTTAGTTATTTCTCATGAAAAACAAAATTGAAGTTTGAACTTGTTTGAGCAATTTTTTTGAATATGTTAAAACTCAATTTTAGAAAATTGTTTTAAGTGTGTTAGAAGTGATAATAGTGTGGAATTTAAGATGAATGATTACTTTGATTCAAAAGTAATTGTACATCAAACTACCTATTAAAACATCGAAACAAAATGTTATTATTGAATGAAAATGTTAAAATATTTTAAATATTATTGAAATTTTGTTGTTGTTCATGTAGTTTTCTGATAAACGTATTCCTACACCTTTTCTTGATAATATTTCTTTTTTTGGAAAATTGTATGATAAGCTAAGTGATATTGGTCATAAGATGTTTGAATGCCTTTGCTATATAAATACCATAAAGGCTTAGACAAAGAAATTTGATCCTAAAGCTAGTCCTAGTACACTTTTGGGAAATAAGAAACCACTAAAGGATACTTAGTCTTTAATCTTGCTACTCACAGTATAAAAGTTTTCAAGAATTTTATATTCTATAAAAACAAACTTTCATTATAACATGATAATTATAAAAGTGATAAAAAACCTTGTTTACCTTTTGTATAGCAATTTTGATATTGCTAAAACTTATGAGTTTGATAAATCTATTAATAATTATGATGAACCTACAAATTGTCAAACGATTAAGACTAATTATGGTCTGAGTGATTGTAATAAAAATAATTATTTTGTTGTTTCTATTAGACGTGTTTCTCAAATAAGGCAACCACCTACATATTTAAAAGATTATCAAGTTACTATTAATACTACTAAGATCAGGAGAATGTCTAGAAATAAGAATCACATATCTTTCTTTATGTCGTATGAAAGATTGTCACCATGTTTTAGATTGTTCATGTTTGTTGTTCAAGTTTATCCTGAACCTAAAAGTTACAAGGAAACTTGTAAGTATCCACATTGGAGGGCAACCATGAATGGCGAAATTATGGCTTTAGAAAACAACAATATTGGGTATGTTACTTCTTTATCGAAAAATAAATATTCTATAAACTATAGATGGGTTATTAAAATTAAGCGCAAAGTTGATGATAGTCTTGATAGATATAAGGCTAGACTTGTAATCAAAGACTACACCCAATTAGAAGAATTAGACTTTCTTGACGCTTTTTCACCTGTAGTCAAGTTAACTACTATTAGACTTATTTTTCTCTGTTGTAGATGTTAATAATTGGTCTCTCAAACAATTAGGTGTCAATAACGTTTTTTTTTACATGAGAGTTCCATGAAGAGATATATATGGACATTCCTCCGGGTATGTATAATGCTTCTACTGGTGAAGTGTGTAAATTAAACAAGTCTTTGTATGGTCTTAGGCAAACCAGTTGACAATGGTATAAAAACTTTCAACTTTCCTTGTTTCACATGGTTATAGCCAATGTAATGCTAATCATATTTTATTTTTCAAATTCACAAATTGTATCGCACAACCATACTAGTGTATGTGGATGATATTATCCTTGCTGTAAATGATATAATTGAAATCAATTTGATAACAAATCTTCTTAACAACACCTTTAAATTTAAAAATCTTGGAGACTGGACATATATTTATTAGTTTGAAAGTGGTCAGAAATGACAAGAGAATACATTTATGTCAACACAAATATATTCTAGATTTATTTGAAAACATAGGTATGATAACGTGAGCTCCTATAATAACTCCCATGAATCATGTTGTTAAGATGACATTCATTTTAAGAGATAGTTTCATGATCCCTCCTCTTATAAAAGAATGATTGGAAGACTTATATATCTAACAAATACTACCGGATATAACTCAAGTTCTTCATGACCTTAGCAGCTTGTCTCAACTCCTATTAATGCTCATCATCAAGTGACCATGTGTATTTTGTGATATTCGAATCAAATGCTTGGAAAAGGAATATTTCTTGATGATAGTAGTGAATTCTAGCTAAAATGGTATAGTGACTCTAATTAGGTAGGATGTGTTGATACTATAAGATTGATGACTGGATGCATAATTTATTTTGACAATTCTCGCATATCAGTTTAAGAATCAATATATTATCTTTATAAACTCCTTTGAAATTGAATATAGAGTTTTAACTTCAAGTGCATTACAGTAGATTGTATATCTTATTAATGACTTAAAATTGATTATAAACAACTAACTTATTTATCGTGACAATAAATATGTTATACAAATTGCTACACTCTCGAGAAAAAAAAAGTAAAAGTAAGTAAAGAAATAATGTATGATACTGAATTTAGAAAGTATACATAGAATCACATATATTATAGAAAGAAATATGTTTACACGAAACTTTTTCTAAAGACATAGAAATTGAATTCTTTATAAATTGAAATGAACTTAAATAAAATCATTTTTTATACAATTTTAAAATATTACAGTTGGAATGAGTGATCTTGAGGATTACTTGAACTAATGACATTGTTTTATCCGGCATGGTAAAGAAAATACTTATAATGATGAATCACTATATCTAAGAATGATTATTACTTGCACTCCTTTATATTTAAATTAGATATTCATAAAAAAACACAATTTTATATTGATTAAAATACTAATTAAGTTCATTATTATTATTATTATTACTTTGTAAAATAAATATTTTTAAATTGTTACTATTTTGGAAATAATGACAGTTGATCTGTTTAAAATTTATTTCTATTTCATGTACTTTAGTTAAAAATAAATACTACCTTATTTTCTAAGAAAATATTTTTTTTTTTAAATGGAGACAGTTCAAAATTAAATAAAACCTATTACAAGCACATTTTTGTCTGCAAAATAAAAAATTGTATAATATATATATATATATATATATATATATATTAAGAAGAAGATTACTTTTCTGTAGCATTTTTTATTTTTATCAACTAAATAAACTAAATAAATGTTAAACATGTTTATATATATATAATTTATATGACAGTTAAAATGGAATCCTATTTTGACTTCATTTTCCTCTTCTATAACAGATGTTATTTCTTTTATTAATTTTATTTTTCAATATTTTTCTCTTTGTCAATTCTGTTACACCAAACAAACCATAAACGGTGACATGCATGTTAGCATTCCAAAAAAACGATGTCACCCATGTTTAAATGCGCAATAGTGGGTTCCACTCACCAAACAAGACCAAATGCAACCACTCGCACTCTGGTTAAGGTAACAAGTAAATGGAAGCCATTGGACATGATTCAACAGTAGGCAAAGTTGTTAAGCACAACCCCAAAAGAATAACCAAACAAAACTTTATATAAAAAAAGGAGAGAGAGAAAGAAAATGAAGAAGGAAGAAAACAAATGAAGAGACAAAAACTAATTTCCACCTCACATCACACTCCCTCTCATTTTATTCACTGTAATCTTCTCCTTGGCCCCGACCACGCTCCTATGTGCCCTTTCTTATTCATTTCCATTCACTCACTTCATTCTTTTTTTATGACTTCAACCAACCACACTTTTCCTATGTCAATATTATATTCTTTTAACTTTCTATTTTCATTTTGAAAAAATATTATTCTCAATTCCTTTATTTTAAATATATATTATTTTTATATATTCAATATATTCTCACATGAGTTAATACTTAAAAAAATTAAAACAAACTTTTGTTAAGTTAAAGAACTTAAAAAAGTTTAAGAAATTAAAAGAATATTTTAAGTAATTATTTTGACAGAAAGTTAAATCTTATTATTATGACTAGAAAATATTATTTATATATGTGGTGATATTAATATATATTATTTGTACCAAGGCTTTTAAGTTACGAAACTGGCGCTGCAATTTTTTATCAAAGCTTGCTTTACTTTACCTCGACAGTTTCTGCCGTCGTGATCCTGCGTCATTCTCTGTTCTTTTAGTTCCAATTTTCAATTCTTTAATTGTTCTATTTCTAGGGGCTATGCTCTCTGTGCCATACTTTGGCTAGTTTATTTTTCTTCCATGTAAAAGATACACTATTCATCTGTGCCTTTATCTTTTTCCCTTTTTTTTCTTTTTAGAAATAAGAAGAAGAGCCAACAATTTAGGAAAAAACAATGATGTTGTGTTGGTAGCGTAAGTGGGGAAAAAGAGGGTCTTTCCTTCCCTCAACCATGGCTCCTACTGGGAAGCTTTCCGGGTTTCGTCGAGAAGGCACTGATTGGTACTCCCTTTCTCAAAAAAAATTGTTTTGAAGTGAAAATTCGTGTTTTTTTTTCAATTGACTGATGAGAAAATGACACCTTTTGTTCACCTGATTACTGGGTGGAGTCCAAGTCAGACATGCATATCGAAAAGAAGAAAAAAAAGATTTTGATGTGATTTATGTTGTTAATTTTTTGGTTTGTGGTCTTGATAGGTTCTGCAATGGGGGACTGCCAAGTGATATCACTGTTTCCATCGAGGGTGTCACTTTCCATCTTCATAAGGTACCTGCTTTACTTTCAGAAATTTGCTCTTCTCTCTCTGGTTTATTGATTGATGAAATAGTTGTTGGGTTTTTTTTGTGGTTCTGGTTTGTCCTACTGCTCTTTGTGTTTTTATTTTTTCGGAATTTGATCCAACCGCGTTAATGTGATTCATGGCTTTTGCTTCTACTTCTGGTTTCTTTCATCTCTGTTGTTTAAGTGTTGTAACTCAACATCCCTCTTCAAATAAGGGAATTGGATTAGACTTGCTAGAGATACCATACCACATGTTATGATGACCACTAAGCTTTCATGGTTTCACCTTAAATTTCATCTATTTGTTGGAATTTAATGCAATTCCACCAGTTTATGGGCAACCTTGTATTCCTACACTGGAATCCACTTGTATGGTTTTCAAAGGTTGTGATGTTCTTGCTGGTTTTCTTTTTGGAGTTTGACTTTAATATTCCTTCAGCTTAAGGTCGGATAGAGCAGGGACAAGACTGTCTTTAATTATAAATTGATTGTATTTCAGCTCATTTGGTACTGTTTAAGATGGTGGTTATAGAATTTTGCTTCTAAGTTGTGGATGTTATTCGTAGTGTATATCCATTGTGGTGCAGATATTTCAGTACTAATGCTTGACTTTCCCAGTTAGCGATGAAGCTAAAAATTTATCTAGTTCTCAAACTCGTTTTACTTTCTTGATTTGTTGTTATGGAAGTAATGCGACTAGGTGAAGTCTTTTGCTTTGCATGTCATGAACGCTTGTTCTTGTTTTGTCTAAATTAGCTTTCTTGGCTAAGAGGAAAAGTTTGAGCTTTGAGATATTTTTGGAAAATTCCTTTGGGAACTGGTTTTCCGTTTTTTCAATTTGGACTCGATGCATAATTCCATGATGAACTAGTGAGCATTTCTGTATCACAATGCTTAATTTATGTTATGGTAATTATATTGTTACGTTATTTGTGTACTGAGTGCATTGGAGTTTGAGTAAGTTATGTAATGGAACTGCAGTTTCCTCTTGTGTCTAAAAGTGGAAAAATTGCTAAAGCACATGACGAGTTCAAGGATATCGACGTGAAGACTCTGAAGATGGTGCTGGAAGATTTTCCTGGTGGTCCTGACACTTTCTTAATTGCAGCCAAATTCTGTTACGGCTATCGTGTGGAACTGACAGCCAGAAATGTAGTATCGGTTCACTGTGCTGCAGAATACCTTGAAATGACAGATGAATTTGGAGAAGGTAACTTGTTGTCAAAATCAGAGAGTTTTTTCCATAAAAACACATTGCGCAGCTGGAAAGATTGCATTTTGGCTCTCCAAAGTTCCGAGCCTGTTCTACCTAGAGCTGAAAAGCTTCAGTTAGTGGGCAAGTGTTTGAATGCTTTATCTATGATGGTTTGTACGGATCCAAGTTTGTTTGGATGGCCCATGAAGATGTATGGGAGTTTTCAGAGCCCTGGTGGAAGCATTCTTTGGAACGGCATAAATACTGGTGCCAGAATTAGGAGCTCAGAATCTGATTGGTGGTTTGAAGACATCTCATATCTCAGTGTGAGTTTGTTTGAGAGGCTAATTAAGACAATGCAAGCAAGAGGTATAAGACCTGAAAACCTAGCAGGTGCCATAATGTACTATTCTAGAAAGCACTTGCCAGGTCTAGGTCGATGGCAGGGTGGTCAAGGTGGCAAGACCAGAACAGTTGCAAGTTTCAGCTTGACGCCTGCCACAGTTGATCAGAGGGTTCTGTTGGAAAGCATTGAGAAGCTTCTTCCTGACAAGAAGGGGAAATCTTATTGCCGTTTCCTGTTGGGACTTCTTCGTGTGGCTTTGATATTGAATGTCACCCAAACTTGCAAGGATTCTTTGGAGAGGAGAATAGGGATGCAATTAGAACTTGCAACTTTGGATAGTCTTCTAATTCCTACCTATTCAGATTCAGATGCATTATATAACACTGAATGTATTGAACAGATAGTCCATTATTTTATATCTACAGAATCAAATTTAACTGCCTTTTCTCCTTCATCACGTGACCAGCAAACGCCAGCATCACCATCATCTGAGTCTTTGAGGAAGGTTTCGAAGTTGATGGATAGCTACATTGCAGAAATTGCTTCAGATGTTAATTTAAAACCGGGAAAGATACGCAGACTTGCAGATGCCCTCCCTGAGTCGTCAAGATTATTGCATGATGGGCTTTACAGGGCACTGGATATATATTTCAAGGTTTGATTTTTCTGAGCTACACTTTTACATAAAGACTTATTTGTGGTCATGGATTGTTAGTTTAATGATGACTGCTTATGCTATTGTGCAGGCTCATCCTTGGCTCTCTGATAGAGAGAAGGAAGAACTATGCAACATCATTGACTACCAGAAACTTTCAATCCATGCTTGTGCTCATGCATCCCAAAATGACAGGTTACCCCTCAGAGTTGTTCTTCAAGTGCTGTTCTTTGAACAACTGCATTTGAGAACAGCATTAGCTGGATGTCTCAATGCATTGGATGGTGAGATCGCTCCAACGGCTCCCGTTCCTGTAACCGGCTTAGTTGAAACGGCCGGTGAAATTGTACAAAGAGATGGGTGGGTGACTGTTGTGCGTGAAAACCAGGTTTTAAAGGTGGATATGGATAGGATGAGTTCTAGAGTTGGAGAACTTGAAGAAGAGTTCAGTAAAATAAAGCAAGAAATGAAAAGTGTGGCAAAATCTCACAGCTCCCGAAGCTCCCCTCGGTTGGTTGCCAGGAAAATTGGGTGTAAGCTTGTTCCTCGGCCTTCAGATGCTCAACCAGAATCTCTCAATCGCACGGGATCCACACCAAGAGCATCCATTGAATGGGCACGGCGTTCCCTTAAGTCCAAGAACTCAGAAAGTTTTACTTGAGTATCAAGAAACCATGATCCCTCTTCATTTTATTCATATATACATATAGCAGTGTTGTGTGTTATAAATTTTTTGTACAAGGGAAAGGGAAGGAAAATGTTTCTCAATCCATTATGCCCTTTTGTTTCACCTGTTTACATATTTGAACATTTTCCATTTCTTTCCCTTGTGTAAAGTTGGCTGTAAACTTATGTAGGCAATTTCACAAATTGTCCTGTTTGTTAGGGGAGTAGCTCCTGTATTTTACTATCCCTATAGATTTATTCTTCATTTGAAACAGTGGAAGATGTTGTTTTAGACCATTTGTGTAGAACATTATTGTCATCGGAGAAAGAATCTTCTATGTTCCCCCTACTGCAGATGCAAAGCTGATGCACAAAGGTTGGAGAACTAAAAATGTAACTCACAATGTTGTGCTTATAGCAGAGCTTCTTTTGTAGATGACAAATATTGTATAGTTGTGAGGACTGTAATTTCTTTACAAGTGACAGACAAATATTTTAAGCTCTATCATTTATGCTGTTTTTTCCCCTTAGTAAGGGTCGGCAATTTGGAGTTTATGATGTCTGCTAACTCTGGCTTCTGTTAAAACTTTGATTAATTCAAAATGCTTACTATCTCAATATACATTATGCACAAATTTTAGTTTTAACTATACGATTTCACATCAAGTACTATTAAATATACGAAACTAGTGTTTTAATCCTTTCAAATGCGCATAATAAATATTTTTTTGTACATAATTCTTTAAATAAATTAACTATATAATTTTAATAAAAAAAAACTTATATTAAAATGTGAAAAATAACATTATTTTGATTTAATTTTAAAGATAATATTTCATTTATGATAACAGTAATTTATTAAAAAATGATTTAAATTTAAAAATAGTTAAACATATAGTGTAGTTGTGCATAATATTACTGATTTGGTATTTGTTATTGTTAATTCATTATAAATATCAAATTTTGTATACAAGATTTATGTTTCCAAATTTTTATACTACTGATGAGCATACATTTATTCACACTCACTAGCCTTATTCATAGATTATTGGACTATAATAATAAATAAATCCATTGTTTTAATTAATATTTTTATAATTGGGTTTATTTGGGCCTTAACTATT
>Ga0123342_1009354_pt1 | contig 11776 bp, 4 predicted proteins | sample Turbeawhitnodule_FD_89960 | JGI IMG/M metagenome (GOLD analysis project Ga0123342, IMG submission 89960) | Root nodule microbial communities of legume samples collected from Mexico - Turtle bean Mexico white nodule | ecosystem: Host-associated > Plants > Roots > Nodule | place: Mexico: Nepantla... | reverse complement strand
TTTAGAAACAAATATTAAGTTTAATTGAAAATGAGGCACATATAACACATCAGACAAATAAAACTTATCAGAAAAACGTACTAAACCAGAGTATGTGGCATAAACAGTTTGGCCATTTGGAAGGCTAATTAAGACAGGTTTAATTTTAGTATAAGTAGTAAAAACGTTCAAATTGTGACAAACGTGATCCGTGGAACCAGAATCAATAATCCAAGATTCTTTTATAGCAGATAGTGAAGAGAGAAACTTACCTGTTGAAGAATGCTCAGTATTGGAGATTTCATCCGCAGAGAAGGTGCCGACTTGATTAATTTGAGTGTGAGAGACAGGATCCTCAAGGTTTTGCTGACGCAAAATGTTGGTAAGGAATTGACACTGCTGTGATGTAAGTTGAATCCTCTTTACATCTTGTTCTTTAGAAAAAAAACTCAGAAAAAGTGTCAGTAGTAATCATATTATTGGCTTGGGATGTCCAATTGGTGAATTTGTAGCCAGGAGGGAACCCATGATTTTTATAACAGGTGTCGACAGTGTGGCCAAGACGATTACAAAAAGTGCAGACTTTTCTAGTAGAAGAAAACTTTGAGGTTTTAACATTACTAGAAGGAAAACCCACTTTGCGAAAACAAACAGCCTCAGTATGACCATATTTACCACAAAAATTGCATGTAATGGTGTGACTACTATTAAGACTATGAAGACTAGGGTTTTCATTAAATATTGCCTAAGAGATTTTTAAGCCCAATAAAGATTTTGAAAGAGAACAAAAAAAGATAACCAAGAACAACAAAGGGGGAAATAAAGATCAGAGACAAGCGCAACAGAGCTCTTCATTCGAAGAGCTCTGATACCATATTACCATTAATGAAGATGAATATTCCTTGTATGATGTGGCATCAAATGGAGCGTACAAAATCGCAATGGAGAAAGGGAGGTTCTGATGAACCCTAATTGCAAATGAAAAAGAGACAATGACTTAAGCATACAAGAGAGAAAAGCAGAAAAAAGAAAATACAAAAGAAATTCTTATTTACTTGTATATCAAAAAGTAAAATACATGGTGTATATATAAGAAAAATATTAAGACCTAGCTGAAACAGAAAAGAAAAGTTGGGCCAAACAAACAAAACCCAATAACTTAAAACAAAAAAACTAAATATGTTAACATTGCTCAAAACAACTTTAGGTTCCAAACTCCACCAATCTCACACGAAAAATAAACATATAGACAAGAAATTTTGATAAATAATCTAAAATACCCTATGATCTTGGACTAATAAATTCATTTTTTTTCTAGAAAGCCCACATCTAATCATAGTCCTCTACACAATGCAAAATTTCTCAAAATTGACTCGAGTAAAAAGTGCAAAGAGGGACTTATCCTAAAATAGATTATGATCGAACATATTTGCTAAATTCTTCACTAGGATTCCTAGGGTAGACATTCATCTTTGAAAAGATGAACAAATTTTTTAGAAGTCTAAAAAAAGATAGAAAAGATTATTTTTTTAAATGAAATTTAAATGGTTAACTTTTGTTATTTACAAGTTATATACTTAAATAATAAAATTTGCCAATTAAGTGTAAATCTTGTTGAAGAGACATAAGTTTTCTGCGAACCTGAAAAATCCTAGGGCAATTTTTCCTAAAAAGTTAGGTTTTAAATCTTTCCAAATTTTTGCAGTTGTGTTGGTAAGTAACATGCTAGTAATAGTATATTGTGAAATGGAATTATAAAGCCAAGAAATTACCACATTATTGTCACTAATCCGCATAACATGTGTTGAATCACCCACAACTGATTTCAGAAGAGAACCATCAACAAACGAAATCTTGTTCTTTACAAATAAGACTACCAACATAGTACAGTTTTGTAATTTTTGTGATGAAACGACCGATAGGGGAGAACAAGACTAGAACCATGGGAATAATGAAGAAAAAGGGGATTTATTGGATATAATGTGGTCTAGATATTTCAGCCATGAAAGAAATGAAGAATTTAGTGGCAAAAGAAATAATAGGAAGGAAAAAAAAGAAAAGAAAAGAAAACAATAAGATTTTATTTCATATAACACAGATGATTATAAAACACATATGCCTACCTAATATATAAGGCTAAGGAAAGCAAAGAAAATAATAGAAACAAACAAAAAACACAGACAAGAAGAAAACAGAAAAGAACAAAACAAAACAGAAAACTTAATAAATATCAACAAACAGATAAAGAAATTGGTCCAGTCTAATTTAATGTTGACAAGCTAGCCAATTTTTTTAATGAAATTTGCAATGTTGAGTGTACCTTTGTTGGTAAGTGAAATAAAGAAAAAAAATGTTACTCTTTGCCATTAAATTCAATCTGAAACATAACTAAAATTGAATGTCCTGTATGGTTGCAAAAATTATGCCTGCCCTGTATCATTAGTCATGCAAGGATGATCCAAATTCTCTGTTGAATTTTTGGTGTTATCTTCAAAATAACTCATTTTAATATATTACACAAAAAAATCAAAATAAAATCCAAATTCTGCAGGCATGAGAATTTCTTAACACCAGAACAATGCAAAGCTTTATTTGGAGGCATGGCTAAATTCTAATTCTCACCCATTTTACCGTATAAGTAAAGCAGTTAGCATGATTGTGATAAATTTCTTGCAGTTATTTGAGGGTGGACCACTGTACAATTACTACATAATTATAAACGGAGGATGATGTTGTTAAAGTGAAAGCTTTTTTGGTTGGCATAATGTCTGCTGGAGCTCAATGGAGCATTCAATAGCACCCTTTTTCTTTCTCTCTTTTCCCCTCCTTATTTTCTCCTTAATTACTAAAATAGTTGTAATCCAATGTCTAAAGACAGTGCATTGATTTAACATTATTGGCACGGGTTGTCTTTACATTGTCAAAGTTTTCAAGTGTGACTATGGGATTTTTTGTGGTCCACCCAATTATTGATTAACCTTCATTCAGTTACTGTCTGCGATTAGCCTTTCTTCTACTTTCTCACCATAACTTTTATGGCTAAATAGATTCAAAAGCCTATCAAGTAACAGTGGAAAACTTTACCATTGGGTTCAAAGGGATGAACCGTACATAGCTTTTTAAAGACAAAACCCTATGCAGGGGTGAAAGCCAAACTCCCCCATTCGTCCATTTTCATCTGAATGGTCCCAAGAGAAAAAAGACAATGGTTCAGGTACACAAGATCGTGATCTAAAATCCCAAACTAACAAGGAATAAAATATCAAATAATAAAACTTTTATCTATTAATTTTTTTTTTGTCAAATTCTATTTGTCTTTAAAAGTTTAAAATCTGTAACTTTTTCCATTATTAAATATAATTTAGAAAGGAACATAAAAAAAGAAAAAAAAAGTTCAATGATTCAAACCATAAGATCACATGAATATAAAATGTTTGTATAGCCGAGGGTCCCAGCAGAACAAAGAGAGTATAGTTGAAATGGTTGTAGTTATTGAGGAGAGGGAGAGACATAAACATAAATAATAAATTATTAAAAAAAGAAGAACAGAAACAAAAAAGACAGAAAGGGTTATGGCGTTATGTAATCAAAACTGTGTTTTGATGTATGAGACAGAGAAATAACAAATAAGAAGGGAGAGTTGTTTTGCGGAATCTGGAACCGCACACTCTCCTCCTTATTAGTTTGTGTGTGTAGTGTGGTAATGTACCCAACAACTGCACACCCAACTCCTTCTTCCTACTATTATTCATAGCTTCACTCATTGTTTTCTGCAACGATTACCATTAACCACAAACCAACAAGTATTCTTTGGCATTCCCAGATGCCTGTTCTTCTTCTCCTACTGCTGTTCTGCGCACCCCTCTTAACGTGCGCCGATCGCAGTGCCGTTACTGTTGTGGAGATCCAAGCCTTGACGTCTTTCAAGCTCAACCTTCACGACCCCGTCGGAGCTCTCGACGGTTGGGATCCAACGTCGCCGGCGGCACCCTGCGACTGGCGCGGAGTAGCCTGCACCAATAGCCGAGTTACGGAGTTGCGCCTGCCTCGCCTTCAACTGGGTGGCAGACTCAGTGAGCGTGTCTCCGAGTTGCGCATGTTACGCAAGATAAGTCTTCGTTCCAACAACTTCAACGGAACCATTCCTTCGTCCCTCTCCAAATGCACGCTCTTATGGTCATTGTTCCTTCAGGATAACTCGTTTTCCGGCAACCTTCCGACGGAGATCGCGAACCTCACCGGCCTTAAGATTCTCAACGTCGCGCTAAACCGCCTCTCCGGCAGTATCCCCGGCATTCTCCCTCTCGGCCTCAAAGCCCTCGACCTCTCGTCGAACGCCTTCTCCGGCGCGATTCCGAGCTCCATAGCGAACCTATATCAGCTTCAGTTGATAAACCTGTCGTATAACCATTTTTCCGGCGAGATCCCGGCGAGCCTCGGGGAGCTTCAGCAGCTGCAGTACCTCTGGCTGGACCACAATCTCCTCGGAGGAACGCTTCCTTCGGCGCTCGCAAATTGCTCCGCGCTTCTGCATCTGAGCGTGGAAGGAAACGCGCTTACCGGCGAGATTCCGTCGGCGATTTCGGTGCTCCCGAAACTTCAGGTGATGTCGCTCTCTCAGAATAATTTCACCGGCTCCATTCCAGCTTCCATTTTGTGCAACGGTTCGGTTCACGCGCCGTCGCTGCGGATTGTTCACCTCAGTTTCAACGGATTCGTTGATTTCGTGGGGCCTGGGATGAGCACGTGTATCAGTGTTCTTCAGGTTTTGGATATTCAGCACAATCGCATACGAGGCACGTTCCCGTTGTGGTTGACCAACGTGACTACGTTAACCGTGCTTGATGTGTCGAACAATGCACTTTTTGGGGAGGTTCCGCCTCAAATAGGAAACCTTGTGAAGTTGGAGGTTTTAAAGATGGCTAATAATTCCTTCACCGGTACCATTCCAGTAGAACTGAAGAAATGTGGGTTCCTAAGTGTCGTTGACTTTGAAGGCAACGAGTTTGGCGGAGAAGTTCCTTCGTTTTTGGGTGATGTGACGGGGCTGAGGGTGCTATCTCTCGGTGGGAACCACTTCTCTGGTTCTGTTCCGGTGAGTTTTGGAAACCTTTCATTTCTTGAAATGTTGAGTTTGAGAGGTAACAGGTTGAATGGAAGTATGCCTGAGATGATAATGAGATTGAACAATTTGACGATACTGGATCTTAGTGGAAACAAATTTACGGGTCAAGTTTATGCGAGTATTGGGAATTTGAATAAGTTGATGTTTCTCAATCTTAGTGGCAATGGCTTCTCTGGAAAAATTCCTTCTAGTTTGGGGAATCTTTTTAAGCTAACTACGCTTGACTTGAGCAAACAGAATCTTTCTGGAGAGTTACCGCTTGAGCTTTCGGGATTGCCCAGTTTGCAAGTTGTTGCACTGCAGGAAAACAAGTTATCTGGTGATGTGCCTGAAGGGTTTAGCAGTTTGACGAGTTTGCAGTATGTTAATCTCAGTTCTAATGCCTTTTCCGGGAATATTCCTGAAAATTATGGCTTTCTTCGTTCCTTGCTTGTTCTTTCGTTGTCTGATAATGACATAACAGGAGCAATCCCTTCGGAAATTGGAAACTGCTCTGGTATTGAAATTCTTGAGCTTGGATCAAACTCTCTGGCAGGTCGCATTCCTGCTGATCTCTCTCGTCTCACCCTTTTGAGAATGCTTGATTTGAGTGGAAACAATTTAACTGGGGACGTGCCTGCGGAAATCTCCAAATGCTCGGGGCTAACCACTTTGCTGGTGGATCACAACCGTCTTTCCGGGGATATTCCTGGGTCCTTGTGGAATCTACCTAACCTGACAATGCTAGATCTCTCTTCTAACAACTTGAGTGGGGAAATTCCTAGCAATCTTTCTATGATTCCCAGTCTAGTGTTCTTAAATGTCTCGGGAAATAACTTGGACGGTGAGATACCACCAACATTGGGATCTCGGTTCAGTAACCCCGATGTATTCGCAGATAATCCAGGTTTATGTGGGAAGCCATTGGATACGAAATGCGAAGATATAGATAATGGTAAGGACAGAAAGAGGATGATTGTGCTTGTGGTTGCCGTTGCTTGTGGAGCTTTTGTACTGGTTTTGTTTTGCTGCTTCTACGTGTTCAGTCTACTGAGATGGCGTAAAAGACTGAAACAAGGAGTATCGGGTGAAAAGAAAAAGAGTCCAGCCAGAGCCAGTTCTGGAACAAGTGGAGGTCGTAGCAGCAGCACTGAGAGTGGGGGACCAAAACTAGTGATGTTCAACACCAAAGTTACACTTGCTGAGACCATTGAAGCAACAAGACAATTTGACGAAGAGAACGTGCTGAGCAGAACAAGGTATGGATTAGTGTTCAAAGCCTGTTACAACGATGGAATGGTCCTTTCCATTCGCAGGCTCCAAGATGGATCATTGGATGAAAACATGTTTAGAAAAGAAGCCGAATCACTAGGCAAAGTGAAGCACCGAAATTTAATAGTTCTGAGAGGTTACTATGCTGGGCCACCTGACATGAGACTCCTAGTATACGATTACATGCCTAATGGAAACCTCGCAACCCTCCTCCAAGAAGCTTCTCACCAAGATGGCCACGTTCTAAATTGGCCAATGCGACACCTCATTGCACTGGGCATTGCCCGTGGTTTAGCCTTCCTACACCAGTCCTCAATGGTCCACGGCACCGTTAAACCACAAAATGTCCTATTCGATGCAGATTTCGAAGCCCATTTGTCAGATTTCGGGTTAGAAAAGTTAACAATAGCCACGACCCCAGGCGAAGCCTCAACTTCAGCATCCGTTGGCGCATTGGGTTACGTTTCTCCAGAAGCAGTCTTAACCGGGGAAGCCACAAAGGAGAGTGATGTTTACAGCTTTGGCATTGTGTTGTTGGAACTGCTGACTGGAAAACGACCCGTCATGTTCACCCAGGACGAAGACATAGTGAAGTGGGTAAAAAAACAACTGCAAAGGGGTCAAATAACAGAGCTATTAGAACCGGGTTTGCTTGAGTTGGACCCTGAATCATCAGAGTGGGAAGAGTTTTTACTGGGTGTAAAAGTTGGGTTACTTTGCACAGCACCCGACCCTCTTGATCGACCAACCATGTCTGACATTGTTTTCATGCTCGAAGGCTGCCGAGTTGGTCCTGATATCCCATCCTCTGCAGATCCCACCTCCCAACCTTCTCCGGTGTAACCCAAAACCGAAATTTTCACGATCAACTTTAACATTTAGTTGTTTTGATTATTAGAACGTTCTCTTTATTCCTGTTCTTGGTTATTAACTTGTTTTTCCTTCTGCCGGATTCTTTCCCACCGAAGAAGAAAAACAGGAAAAGGTAACATTGTCACTCTTTTTTTTTCATTTTTGGTGGCCATTTTCACTGTTTGTTTTCCAAGTGGTGCTGGACTCTAAATCTCTCACTGTCTTGAGTTATAAGTTAGTCAACATCTATGACAAATACAGAGTGGTTTACGATAACGAGGGACGAGTGTGGACAAGGAAGTGGGTCCCACGTAGTGTTTCCCGCCCAAATAACGGCATATAATTGGTATTGTTCCCGTCTACGAAACGGACCTGGTTTTACTGACATGGTCATGTGGTCTTGGCGCAGGTTCCGGCAATGAAGTTGAATGATGTAGCCGTTAACATAATGGGGTCCAAGGTACACTAGTTCCCAAGAGTAGTAATGCTTTGTTTTTTGGTGTAACCTATCTGCTCATGCAGTTTGAAAAACATGTAGAATTCAGTATTCTCCCTTGGTGCGCCATATGTCTTTTTCTAGTGCCTAATCAATTCTAGTTTATTATTTGTCTTTATTTTAGGATTTGTTTATTTATTTTTTAGTGGAAAGAAGGGAAGGCTTGAGGGACGACTACATTATGATTGGACATTTGGCCCACTGCTCGACAACTCTTGAAACTTTTTTGTGGGTCATCATCATATCCGGCATTTTTTCATTGAATTGGATTCTGCCTGGTTACAATTTTTTTTTTTTTTTTGCTTTAAGGACTTTGCAGGGGACACTTGACATGTACTTGGGAGATTTAAGAGAGGAAAGAAATATATATTTTTTCTCTCGTCATTTTCTAAGATTGCTTTTGCTATTAAAGAACCTTCCTCATTGTGATTGGATCTGGTTATGTGGGTATAGCTATGTGAGTCCAAGTTGCTGCTAAATATATATTTTTATTTATCTATGGTAGTGGTTCAAGACACCAAGATTCTCCACTGTTATAAAATTTGATAAAGAAAAAGTAGTACAACATTTTTGTATAATATAGTAGTGCAATAATCAATGATGTTAAGTATACACAAGGATATGTATTGCAAGGTACAATTTGACTGACAGTGAAGACAGTGTAAGGGAACACAGCACAACTCCTAATACTGTCCAGTGACCGTTGAGAGTCCTTCCAAGTTTTATATAATCTTTTGGATTTTATAAATCTTTTGAAAAAATTTAAGATGGAAAACTGAGCAGTAGATAAATTCTACTTGTCTCAACTTCACTATTTCTAAACATTTCATTTAGTCTAACCAAATCATAAAATATTGTTGGAACATTCAAATGTATCGTGCAGTCTTATTTATAATAAATATTCTTTTATATTTATAATTTTTTTAAACTAAGATTTAAATCCTTAATTTTCTGTCTTTATTCCGTTATTTGTTTAAATTATATATTTATATAATAACATCTCTTTATATTTATGTGAAATAGATATATTTTAACTTTCCATATCTTAATATTTTTAATTAATCTTAACCGATACGACATCCTTAATATTCAAATATTTTTCTAGTACAACATCCTTAATTAATCTTAATATAATCTCATATTATTCCAGTTATTCCATGGTGTTGATTTTTTCCTTTAAAAATCAAATTGACATCATTTAAGTCCAATGGAGATTACATGCATGCACCATTAGATCTCAAAGTTTTTTAACACCTACCTTTTATCATTTAGTATTTGTCTTTTTAAGGTAACATATGTCCCTTGGAACCAATTAATTAACTACATAAATCATCATAATTATTATTTTATATATATTCTCCACTAGTTAATCCTTCAAACTTATCCCTTTTACATATTGTTCTTTCATTAATATTTTCTTCTTTTTCTACTATTCATTCTTCATATATTAAATATAATAAAAATGTGATTTTAGACAAAAAATTAAGAACAATAAAAGATATTTTTTTTTTGTTTTCTAATTTTAAAATTCATTGTGTTTTAATATTTTAAGAAATGTTTTATAAAAAAAATGAAATTTAAAATAAATAAATGGATGAAATAATGTAACCCTAATCTAAATAGGAAATTACTTACAAAATTGGTTAAGCTTGGTAAAGCTTGACGATTAATTGAGATAATATTGATCAAGGTGTTTGTTTATATGTAAAAAGAGATAAATTTAAAAATGAGCTAAACAAAAGTTTAAGGCATTTATTTATATAGAGAGTGCATTTTAAAGTTTATTTAGAACCAAAATAAAATCTAAAGTATCTATTTATAGAAAGAAAAGTCATACTTTTCTTCCCTCTTGTTATCCACTACTGTTGTGCATTTGCAAATTACACATGTGCCATGTCAGTGTACTCCTTAGGAAGGTACCATACATTTTGTTTGTTTGTAATGTTGTATGTGACTTTCATGGGCATCATATGTTAAGTCTCACAGCCAGACAAAAAAATAAAAAAAGGGTAAACTCACTTCATGTTTTCCAAAGGGATGAGTGCAACAAGGTGGAAAAGTTATAAAAATAATGATGACGTCAGATAATAAAAATGATCCCTGAGTAATTTTGCATACTCTTTTGTGTAGATGGTTAAATACCTGAACTCTAATAAAATATCTTGTGAGCTCAAAAACAAAGGCCCACAAGATATGGCCCTAAAAATGAGAATCAATACATACCAATGTTACAAGAACCTTAAATTTTGTAAAAAGTCAAGATTTAGCAAGATTATGTGTGTGGACAGAAAAAAAAAAGTTTTAAACTGAACAAATGTTCTTTATACTAACCAAACCATTATGCTTTATTTGGATTGGATTGTAAACTGAAAAGTTAGGGTGTGAAAGTAAAGATCTGAGAATTTGAGAAGAAAATTAGATCTGCTTGCATTAAATTCAAGGTGGATGTATAAAGAAAGTTTCTTGAATTATGTAAGTGGTTACTAGGGTATTCTATATTTTTGTTATTGGTGTAAAATGTAAGATTACAAATTTACTGTGTATAAAAAATTAAAAATTAAAATATGAATTATTTTTGTGTAATTTTAGTTGATTAAAATAATGTAAAATTAAATAAATAATATAAAATAAAAATAAATAAAATATTTTAAATATTTTGTGTTATATTAAAATTTTATTTTATTAATTAATATTATTTTATTTTATTAATAATATAATTAAATATTTTGTTACTTAAATTTATGTATTTAGATAATTTTAATATCATTTATAATTATTTCATTTGGATCATATTAAAATATATTTTATTTATATAAGAATATTAATATTAATTTTTTTATATTTAGATTATAATTTGATAATCTTTATTAAAATTTATTGTCATGTATAAAGATAAAAAGGACATAGTTGTATTTTGTTAGATACTAACGTGGTGTCTTAGTATTTCTTTGCAATTAACTGAAGATGTGATGATGGAAGAGGCCCAAGGACAAGTCCAAGTGCAAGTCCAACAAAGAGAAGATCCGGGCTTGCCACCAGAGCCATGGCCAAGAAGGATTAAGAAGATTGGAATATTGCTACAGATGGCAGAGAAACCTTCTTGTACATGTTTAAAATGACATAAACTCTAGTGTAGAAGTAGGATTTAATTTTGTTAAAGTAGAATAGGAAATTTTACTTGTAATTCTTTTTAGGTGAAATTTGGTACCTAAAAAACCAACCTTGGTTAAATTAGGGTTCGTTGAACACCTAAATTAACCAAGGCCGGTTATGACTAAGCCTTGGAGAAGAGAGCACATGTTCCATGTGCTTAAAAGCTTTCCATCACATGCTCCATGTGCTAAGTCTCAAATTAGGCGCCAAATGCATCACATTTGATTTAGCTTGTATTTCATTTCTATTTGACTCTTCTAATTCCGGCCCTCCAAATCCTATATAAGGAGGTGCTTGGGTCATGAAATAGCAAGATTATGCTAGAGCAAATTGTTGCCAAAATTGTGCCAATTTTGCTCCTTGTCTCCTACCTCTCTAGGATAGACATTTTAATCTTCATTCTTCACCTTTACCAAGTGAAATGACCTCACCACTCACTCTGCACACCTAGCATGCACCTTCAAGGAGTCCACAACTCTACGTGAGTTCCTTGCTCATCTTCTTCCATGGATGCTTCCGCCAATTCCACCAAAGAAAAGCTACGGATGAAGGCACTCCTCCATCAAGTGGTATCATGAGCCTAGGTTCTTCAAGAGTTAAGTGTGCCTTCTTCTCATTTTAATTTTTTGTTATTCTTCATGATTTCGTGTTGTTCATCTTGTATCCTTGATTGTCTTGTTGTTTTTACATTTTAATTTTGTTTTAGATGCTGTTTGGATAAATCCAATCGGTGCAATGTGTTCAAATTGTTCTTGAGCTTCTAATTTCACTTTTGTGTAGGATTCCTTTAAGTTTTTGTGTTGCTGTTTTAATTTTGCTAGATTTGAGTCTTTCTTGCAATTTTAATCGGTTCATATTGTTGTGTTTGAGTCATTTTGATTTTTGAATCCATAGATGTTTTGTCAAGTCATGTTTCTCCT
>Ga0123342_1009353_pt1 | contig 11776 bp, 10 predicted proteins | sample Turbeawhitnodule_FD_89960 | JGI IMG/M metagenome (GOLD analysis project Ga0123342, IMG submission 89960) | Root nodule microbial communities of legume samples collected from Mexico - Turtle bean Mexico white nodule | ecosystem: Host-associated > Plants > Roots > Nodule | place: Mexico: Nepantla... | reverse complement strand
GAAAAAAAAGGTTTTGATAAACCCTACTTGTAGAGAAAACTAAATATAAAATAAACTTTTATTCACTTGTATATTAAAGAGTAAAATACATGGTGTATATATAAGAGAAAGATTAAGACCTAAATAAAATAGAAAAGGAAAGTTGGGCCAAAGAAACAGAGCCCAATAATTTGCAATAGAAAATTAAATATGTTAACAGTAAGTTAAATAATTAATTAAATAGAGTAATTCACATTTTTTTGCAATGATCAATCTCTACAAGTACCTGATTACTTAGTAATTTATAATTATACTGGTTACCCTTTTTACTTTTTCATATATTAAACATTTTAGTTTTTCTATTAAATATGCTTTGCTTTTTCAGGAATTTTTTTTTATCGGCAATAAAAAATAAATAAATTAGAACCACTTCAGGGGTGGTTCAACCCTTATACACAGTACTCAAACACCAATTTCAGCCAAAAACCTCCAAAACTAACTAAAAAAACCTTGCCCTTACTACACCTAACTAAAATTCAAGAAACTAACCTCATACACTCCATAGGTTCCAAACACCAATCAGAAAAGGAGAACGAAGCTAATCGAGAATTTGTAGAGACCCAAGACCAAACTTTTACTTGTACCAAAGCAAATACTTCAGACGCATCAGCCACTCCTCTTTTGAAAACTATACGATTTCTGTGACTCCAGATTTCACTAACCACCCCTACCCAGATTGTGTTCCAAACTATATGAACCGACTCTGAAGGAAGATTCATCCTAAATTGATCAAAGTTAAACTTCGGCTCAATGTGAGACACAAACAGAACCCCAAGCCATCTGTAGTAAACACCAAACTCGCCAAGCGAAACTGCAACCGAAGAACAAATGTCTGCAAGACTCTTCCTCCTTCCCGCATAAACAACACCTCAAGCTTTCTATCAGCACCCCTCTTCTACTTAGATTTACCCTAGTAGCAAGCTTGTTTTCCAACACCCTCCAAGCCGTAAGCGCTTCAGAAGGTACTGCCTTGCACCTCCATAACTTACGAAAAATCGGCGAAGAATCCGCCTCTTTGTCCTTCCTAACAAGATTGTAGGCGGAGCTAACTATAAAAGTTTGGAGACCTCCATCCTTCCAAATCCAACTATCATCCTCTCCTGGGGCAACCCCAGCCCCAAGCAGAAGCTGACTCAACTGATCCGCCATCGACTTCTCCTAGTCAAAAAACGACCTTCTCCAAGCTAGTTGCCAAACCCATATTCCATTAGACCAAAAACCAAGCTCCGTCAGCTTTGCGTCTTTGTTAGAACTAATAGAAAACAATCTTGGATAAAAATTCTTCAGCGCCTCACCCTTCAACCAACTATCCTTCCAGAAGTAAATGTCCTTCCCGTCACCTACTTTCCACTTGAAACTGTCTTCAAAACTTCTCCCCCAACCCTCCGAAGACCATACCTCTTTCAAATCTTTCCACCAAAGAGAGCATCTCCTACCTTTACCTTCCTCTCCCAAACTTCTCCACCCACCATACTTAGAAATGAGAACCTCCTTCCAAAGGCCGCCCTCAATCGAACCCAACCTCCAAATCCACTTCCCCAGCAAAGCCAAGTTGAACAGCTTTGGATCTATAATTCCTAGCCCCCAAACTCACGAGGCTTACAAGCCAAGTTCCAGGAAGCCCAAACAATCTTTCTTCCGTCTGCACCCCATCCCTAGAGAAAATTCCTTTGTATCCTAACCAGCTTTCCTGCCACCCCAGAGAAATTTGTTAAGAAATATACAATGTCTCACTTAAATTAAATCATCAATTGAGTATACAATGTCTCACTTGAATTAAATCATCAATTGAGTTAGAAAAGCCCAAACAGATAATATTGTTATGTTTTTCACACTTTTTACCACCTTAGTTCCTCTTTAAATATACTTTTAAAAATAACTTTTATCTATCTTTACAAAATTATAACTAGATCTAGAAAAAAAATTATAAAAAAAATTAATAAATATAAACCACTTAAAAATAAAATAGGTAATATTTGAACAAAATAGTGAATCAATGTTCGAACATTTAATGAAGATATTCGTATTTAATGCTTAATTAATAATGTTTTTAATATGATATTTAAAGAAAGATGCATGTATGCACCATAAAATTAAAAAACAAATACTATTACTTATTTTCTGTTTATTATATTATTACTGTTCTTTACTTATAATAATTAATTATTTGATACATTTATCACTGAATTATAAAAATAATAGATAACATTTATAGAAGTAAAGAACTTAAATAACATTTATAGAAGTAAAGAACTTAAATAATCTTTACAGAAACCAGATTTCTTATAGTGTTAGAGTTTTAAATTTACAAATATAGATTATTTATTAATTATAGTTCTTACCACAGACGAGTTTTAATAATAATAATAATAATAATAATAATAATAATAATAATAATAATAATAAGATAAATGTTTATCGATAATGGTGTATAATATAATTTAAAATATAATTTCATTAAATAAAATAAAAATAATTAAAATGTATTTATATTTGATATCTACAAAGGAATACTCTTTTTTTTTTGGAATTATCTACAAAGGTACACTAAAAATTGGTTGTATTTTCAGGAATCATCTTATTAGAATTCTATGACATCTCATCGCCTTCCCGTGAATATGTCCCTATTGCGACTCCAAGATAAACATGTTACTAAAGACGTATGGGAAGGTAATGAAAGACTATTGAGACCCAAAAGACATGCTATATTGGCTTCTTTGTTCCTGCAATATTATATTCAAAATCCTTTACTTCCATTGTTCTTAATTTCCGCCCCTTGCATCATAATCACCTTATTCTTGTGTTTTTCTCTTTGCCCTTCTGAAGTGAACCTTCACACTTACTTAACCACTTGGTTAAGTTCGTTTCCAGTGAGAATCTTCATAGGGTTTCCACCTTAAATTGCTAATCTCAAATCATAAACAAGAGCAACCAATTAAAATGTGCAATCCTAAAATAAACTCACATCATGTGATATTTAGAGCATGGTTATTTTGTGCTTATTTGCTTTGAGTTGATTTTGACAATTTATTTTCTAGCACATTTAAATTTTTGCTTTTACCTTTAAGAAATTTAAATTCCGCTTTTACATTCTTGTCATCTACAATTCTACAATTTTTATTCATTAAGCACTTTAAATTCCGCTTTTGAATTTTATTTTGTCTCAATTTTTTTTTTCCTTACATCTTTTGCTTGAGTCCTTTGTTCTTAGTGTTCTAGGAGTCTTTATACTTATTTTGATTTTAATTGTGCAGAGTTCAAAACAAATTGGAAGTTGTGTGATTAGTGGTTGATTTAATTGCAAACATAGAATGCAAGTGTTCATATGATTTGAATCCAAACCTAACATCATTTTAAGAAGTAAAAAGTGGAATGACAACAAAAAATATGCATACAAAAAGGATACAAAACTTTTGAATCCATAAAGAAAAACAAAGATAAAAGAGTTTTGAGAAGCATTCACATTTCAACTTTCACTTTGCAAATTTCTAAAGAGGATTCTAAGTATATGACCAATTGTGTTCATAATTGTGGAGTTTAATCCCTCTTAGTCTCTCAATTTATAAGAAATTCCAAATCTTCATAATTAAAGTTTAAGTAAGTTTTCTTTGAGTCTTTTTCGTGCTTTTTTTTGCTTATCTTGTTAAAGTTTTGTCTTCATCTTATTTCCAATTTGGTTTAGCTTTCTTACTTTTGATCTTTTCTTAATTGTCTTTCAAATTTTCTTAAGTTTTGTTGTGGGAATCTTGAGTAAGCAAGTGTAAGAGCTTTGTCATCTTTAACTTGAAGTGATTGCTACCAAGTGTAGACCTTTGTGTTTTGAGTGCAAATATTTATTGAGTGCCTACAATTCTTCCCTCCTTTACTAAAATTTCCTAGTGACACAAGTGAGGAGTGGATAAAATTGTTGTTTTTTTTCACTAATTTTTTTGTTTCCTTTTTGGTGCAAGTCATGGTGCATTTGTCTTCGGGAGAATCTTCAAAGCCACAATCTCCTCAAAAGGCTTTTCTTTTGGGAGAACTTGCAGAAACCAAGAGGACTTTGACCCAAAAAGAAGAAAAGATGAAACAATTAGTGGAGAGGTTACAAAGACTAGAAGCAGCTCAAGAGAGACAACCTAGAGGAAGGAGATGGGAACAAAGAAGAGCCTCTAGAAGTTACATGCACTATGGGAGTCAAGAAGAAGACCAAGATTGGAGAATGCATAACTTTGAAGAGAGACGCATACCTTTACTGACTAAGGTAAAGGTAATATAAATAGCACACATTCCAAGAATAAGGGGATCATCATCCAGTACAGTGCATTGATAACTGAGTGTTAAATACCTTTACTGACTTGAGCGTCGAGGTGTCTTCTGCAGATACCATCCGAGTCTGGATTACGAGAAGGCTGAGGAATGGAGCGAGCAGAGGAGAGGAAGGAACTTGTGGAGAGAGTAACTGAAGTGCACGACCGACCGACCAAGGAGGGGTCTCAATAGTTCTTTGGGTCTCAATCCCGTTCGAGAAAAAAATTTAATTAAATATAATTAAATATTAATTGATTGAGTTATGAAAATAATATTTTTCAAAATATTGGCTTGTAATCATATCACCAAGCATAAATTAAGTGTAAAATTGGGTGAGAAGTTTGTAAATCTTCCATAAAATCATTATTTATTGTGGTCTAAGAAAGGTGTACGTAACCAACCAATCACACATGGTTACCATGATCATCATTTTGCTCTATAAATAGAAGAACTAAGCTTCTGAACTCTCCCATCACACCTCAAACCCATTTCTCTAATTATACACTTTCAAATTCTATTTACCTCAATCAATCATCATGGCTGGGGAGCACCACCAAAAAGAGGGTGATAAAGTTGTCATCATGGCTGGGGAGCACCACCACAAAGAGGGTGGTAAAGTTGATCAGAAGAAGGAGGTGAAGCATCACAAGCCTCTTGAAGAAGTTGGTGCTACTCCAGCTAGTGCTCATGTAATCACATATCTATCTTCCTTCAATCAATCATATTTTTCCTCATCATCCCTTTTCTTATTTTCAAATATATTTATGTAAAATCTTTGTTATGCATCTTCTATACATGTCATTCTGGTTTGTTTTATATAATTTTTTTTATGATGCATCATAAATAAAGTGATGGACTACCTTTTAATCTGAAAAGAATTATATATATGTGAATTGTTTGATGTAGCATAAGAAGCAAGAGGCAAAGTAAGACCCAGAAAATGAGAAAAAGGAAGCTAAGAAAGAAGATGAAGAAGCTCATGGAAAGAACTCTGGCTGAAGGAAGATGAACAACATAATAATATTCAAGCTCAGAACTATGACCAGTGTGTCTCTTTTATTTTATAATTTGGAGTGTCTTCAAATAATTTCTGAGCAAGTTTTAAGAATGTTTGATTAATTACATCATGTATTAACTCATATGCTGTAATGTTCACGTCCATTATATTGGCTGTGTTAATAATAACAGTAGAGTGATTTTAAATTGTACAGCACCAATACTTCTTTCATTTCTGGAAATAATAATAATTTATTAATTTTTATAACAACTAATTTTAAATTGTTTAATTATTATTTCTGATTAATTACAATATAAAATCTAACCAATAAATCACATTAAACTCTATCAACAAAGAATATAAAGTCACTACACTAGTACAAAAAATAAGTATTTTACAACAAGTCGACATATTATGTCGGTTAATTGATAACCAATGTAAATAAAAACACGGTAATATTTGTAAATATTTGAAATATATTACATTAGTGGTAAGGACCAACCGGTGTAATATGTTCTTTTTAGAGTTAAAAAATAATTTTTTTAGAAAAACTTATTTGGGCACTACACATATTACACCGATTGGTAATCCAACCGGTGTAATATGTCCTTAAGAGTTTAAAAAAATAAAAATAAAAATATGAGTTGAGATTACTTCGTGGATGTGGTGGTAGATCTTCGTAAACATGGACAATTAATATTAATTTTTAATAGCTTTTATTATGCATAATTATATTTAATGATAATATCATGTAACAAAATCAAAGTATCATGTAACAAAATCAGAGTATGAAGAAAGTATATAATAAAAATGAGGTGGCATTTTTATAAATATTTGACATATATTACATCGGTTGACCAACTGGTATAATATGTTCTTTTCAGAGTTAAAAAATAAAGTTTTTAAAAAAATGATTTTGGCGCTACATATTACATTGTTGGTTAATCCAATCAGTGTAATATTTATCCTACTTTTTGCCTTACGCTCTCACTGCTCACTCGTGCTTAAAGTTATTTCTCTCTTGCTTTTGCCTTCACTACTACGGTAACATATTACACCGGTTGTGGCCTTAATCACAATACTAACTAAATTAAATATTATTCTAAAAATTAAAAAAAAATATTAATATTTAAAATAGTTTTTATTAATAATTTTAGATTGATATCTAATTAATACTAAGATTTTAGCTACTATAATTAAAATTATTTATTTAATAAATAAATAAAATTTATTTTTAAATAAAGCATAAAGTTGTTTCTTTTTTAAAAGGTAAAATTATATAATGCATGAAAAAGCAAAAACAATTGCTTAATTATTTCATCAGAAAGCACCTTTTAGAAACAAAATGGATACAGACAAACTCACTCTTAATGACGAAAAATTCAACTAAAATGAATACAGGCAAATTCAATAATCTCTTTCTAGGTCATGATTATCACATTATAAGAAATGATAACTCAGATTTCAATTGGGGATTTTTAAGTTTTGAAAGAACTAAAATGCAACAGACCTTGTGGAGAATATGCTAAAATAAAGATGTCAAATAATGTATAACCGAGACAGGTTAGATTGAGGAAAAGAAAATTCTTGAAAAAAATAAAAATAAAATATTTATGACTTAAATTATAGTTTATGTAAAAGTTATTTGTTGAATTTTTATATAACTTTTGGACATTTTTATTTTTAAAATATACGAAAAAAAATATTCCATTTTCGTATCAGAAGTTTGTATAGAAAAAAAATTCCAAATATATTTTTTATCTATGATATTAATTTTTTAACTAAAAAACTATTGGACCTACTATTTGATAAGGACATATAAGTTCAAGAAATTCTCCCTCCAACTCCTATGGAGAGATAAACCAAACTAACAGGCAAATAAGGAATGTAACAATCTAACAATAATACTCACAAGAGTACAATAACAATCCAACTTTATTCAATTTATTCTTTAATAAAATAAACAATAATAATTCAAAAAGATGAAAAAAAAGAAGAAAGAAGAAAATTAGAACCACAACCACAACAATACATATAACAACCACATATATAACTTTGAGCATTGCCAAAAGCAGAACAAGACTGATAAACACGCAAAAAAAAAAAAAAAACTTAGTGGGCAAACTTTTTCCACTAAAAAAAGATATGAAATAATTGTGAGACGACAAAGAATTTTACATCATTATACACGAACGAAAAAAGAGAATGGAAAAGAACTCAACGACAAGTTTTCTCAAAGTATGTTGAATGTTTGTTGTGAAGCTTGAATATAGTGTTTATAATTCAAGATAATATCGAAACTAGTTGTATTGTGATTTAAATCGATTACATACCAATTATAGTATATTAATATTAACGTAATAAATAATAGAATTAAAAAAAACTATCTAATATTAAGGATGTGCATATTTAATAATAATTACTTTTTTAACCGATAATATTATTATAAGGTTGTTTTATACACTTCAAAAGTTGTCAAGGAGAAAAATAATTGTATGACTTTTTTCCATACGACAATGACTTTACAACACATATATTACGTGAATAATTTACCTATATATTACTAAACATTTTTTTAAATAAAAGTCTAATATATAAATTTCCATTCAATAACAATTTTCATGATCATTATATTTAATTATTCAAAAATTTCTTTTAAGAAATTAATATATTTTTTTATTTATTGAGTTATATATATATATATTATCAATAAAAATAAATGAATAAATATGAAATATTTTAGAAATGTTTTAATCCTATGCACATAAGTTATGGTGTCAGCATAACCTTTCAAAAGATGTTCAAAATCTTACAATAAAACAAAAAAAATATGGTTCTATCGAATCCTCAAGCTTTTACAAATTTGTTTCAATCTCTCGACATAAAGCTAATAAACGTGATCATCGATTCTATCTAAACCCAATCCATAATCTAAACAAACAGTATGTATAATCAACATAAAAAAAGTTGTCCATAAAATCATAACCTAACAAATCCTATATTGTTGTTATACATCACTACATATTACCTTCCCTTGTGTTTTCCCAACAAAGACAGACCCCAAACAACAACATCATCTTGTTTTTCTACTCTACTATATTCTAGAAGCAGAGCGTAACACCTGCAACTTAAAGTGAAGAAAGAGCCCCAAAAACAATTGCGAACCCAAAAGCAATAAAAAAAATATAAATCTAGGTTTGATAACCTGATGTAGTTACTTTAACAGTTGAATGCAAGTGACAGGATTTTAAATCACTAGCTAGTGAATGCAGAGATAAAATCACAATTCAACCAGATTTTAAATGAGTGAGAGAGAGAAGATCACACAAACAATTATACTGGTTCACTCCTTACCAGAGCTACATCTAGTCCCTAGAAAACCACTGGGTATTCACTAGGTAATCAACAACAGACTACAACACACAAACACCACAAAGAGGTGATCTTGACCACGTAAGAACACACACTCTCTTTGCCTTTTCACACACACAGTCAGAACAACCCTCTGACTTGCAGATTTACTGTTTTACATGTATACAAAATGAAAAACAATTACAAGAATAGAAGGAAAAGATTACACCTGGTGTACAGGAAATCACAAAGATCTTAATTCACTTCTTGAACTAATGGCACAGCCTTAGGAAATCTAGCAAAGCTTGAATTAAATCTTCCTCAAAATTGTTTCTTAATCTCTCTTTCTGTGTCTTTCAAATATGGGGGTAACCTAGATTTATAGCTTTTCAAACTAGCCGTTTTAGGAAGTTAAACACGAGCCAAAACAGTTTCAAACCCTCCAAACAAACTGGGTGGAAAACAACCGACTAAACCGAGAAATCAATTGGTTGTTTTTCACTTAGCTTAGAAAAACACTTTTTATTGTCAAAACCAGATTGATTCAGCTGTGCTTTGGATTAAGAATGATTTTTACAAATTCTAAACTACCTAGAACTAAACCCCAAACATAACAGCACATGCATCAAGCTCTCTTAACAGATTTGGAGGTATCAAAGCTTCATTTTCAATAGTAAACACTTCACAATTAAGTCAGTCATCTCAACATCCAAGACAAGGTCCCACCAAACTTTAAAAGGACCTCGGCAAAAGAAGAATTGGACATAGGTCAGAGCATCAAATGTTCTTTCTTCTGGTATTTTTAAAAAGACAAGTTTATGTAAATAGATTATGCTCACTTTGGGGGTCCAATTATAAGAATAAGCTAGAGTAGGGTTCAATTAGCATAAATTGGGTGTACTTAGCATAAATTGGTCTTGTGGCAAGCCCACCTTTCATGACATGTGCTTCTAGGTTTTGGGTTTCTTTGCACAAATGACACGCCTACCCCTCTATCTTGTTCTGCAAGACACTCTCTCCTATATAAATAGATTGCCTTGCCTCATGTATTTCACATTGAATTTGGAATGGAAAGGAAACTCTGCAGGAGTGTTTAGTGAGCTTTGTCTCCTAGAAATTGGGTCTTATCTTGGGTATTTGGGCACTTCAAGTGGCGGCTCTTCACCACTTATCTTGGAGTCTCCTCCCCTTCCAATGGCGTGATTCCTTATTCCATAAACATCTCTTAATCTCTTCACCTTTGTGTTTTTCTTTCCTTTTTCCTTATGCCATTCTTTCATACTTTTATTCATTTATGTTTGACCCTCTTCATCATCTTATTCTTCTTTTCATGTCTTTCATTTTCGCACCTTCATCATCATAATAACCATATTTGTATTTTCTCTTTGCCCTCTGGAAGTGCACCTTCCACTTACTTAACCACTTGGTTAAGTTCGTGTCCAGTGGGAATCTTCTTTGGGTCTCTCACCATAATTGCTAATGTCAAAACTCAAACAAAAGAGTAACCCATAAATGTGCAATCTTAAATTCAACTTACATCACTTATTAACTTTAATCATAAATTATTGGAATGCAATAATAAATAAATCTATTGTTTTAATTAATATACTTCTAATTGGGTTTATTTGGGTCTTAATTATTATTTATATTTATTTTGTATTTTTAAACCAAGTTGCTTCTTTTGGATCAAAATTTGAAATAAAGAATGAGAGAATTAAATATGCAAATATTTGAGAAAAGGAATTGAATGCAAATTTTTGTAGGGGTATTCTATAAAAATCCTGCAATTAAAATTCCTCTGCAAAATCCTTCAAAAATAGAGAAAATATACTTTGAAGATATTATTCAAGAAAATCTTCTGCAATATCTCTAAGAACGATGTTGAAATCAATTACAATCAAAGAACAAATCTGAAGAAAAATGGAAACAATATTTCTGGAAGAAAAGTAAGAATAAAATCTGAGACTATTCGGGAATGAAGATATATGTTTAATAATTTGAAACAGGAAAGGAAACATCTGATAATTGTAAAACAATATCATAAGGCAAATTTTAATTTGATTTTGTGATGGGAAAGAAGATTACAGAAGAGACTTCAGTGGAAGGAAAAAGCAACTTTTGAGATCGTGTTTCATAGGAGCAAACACATTCTAAACCTAGTTTTCTTTTCTTCTTTATAATACTTTTGCTTTTCCTCGGCATGGAAAGCTAACCTTTTTGGTTGATTTCTTTGTAATTTCCCATTGAGTTATGAGGTTGCTGGGGATTTGGCGTCGTTGTTGGGGAATCCAATTTTTTTTTTTTTCAGCAATAAATAAATGAAATTAAGAGGGATACTTCAGGGGTATCCCAACCCGTATACAACAGCCACATAGGTACTCCACCAAAATAAGGGAAGATAACCAAAGTGTGACTTATCCTGCAAAAAGAAAAGTTATAACCCCAACCAACACACATATTGCACCATAATGACAACAAACCTACAAGGTCATAGCAGCACCCAAAACCCAAACACTGTTCCAGAAAAGTAAAATCTGCATCACCTAATATTTAATATTCAACGAGCATTCTGCACCAGCGTTCTAACAGCTCCCCAATTTGCACCTTAGTGTCCAAGCCCTCTACACCAACTTTGGTTTCTCGTTCATCCGTTTATGTACCCTACTCCAGCAGCCTCTGCTTCTTGCCTTTCCCCTTTATACCAAAGCTCCATCAAAATTGTGCCTCCAAATTTGATTTTGGTTTTTCATATTTTTTTTAATTCTCCTATATTTATTTTCTGCATATTTAACTTGTGTTTTCTCCTGGTCAACACACCAACACTAAGAATACTGATCTTGATCCCCTCAAGAACACACATCACTTCTCAGCAAACACACAAAGTTCTTTCAACAGATACAAGGATTACACTTGTTACAGAAACAAATTTGAAATCAATACAAGCAGAAAATCCTATCTCACACTCTTTGATCAATCTCAATCTCTAAGCAATCTCAACTTTTTCTCTTAAGCAAAATCAGTGAAAAACTCAAATTTGTTTTTCTGTATATATTCAAAGATGTTGTTTGTTATCAAATCTTAACAAACTATTCATTGCAT
>Ga0123342_1009352_pt1 | contig 11777 bp, 12 predicted proteins | sample Turbeawhitnodule_FD_89960 | JGI IMG/M metagenome (GOLD analysis project Ga0123342, IMG submission 89960) | Root nodule microbial communities of legume samples collected from Mexico - Turtle bean Mexico white nodule | ecosystem: Host-associated > Plants > Roots > Nodule | place: Mexico: Nepantla... | reverse complement strand
TTTTAATGTTTTGGAAGTGGAAGAATAGTGATATTTGATATTTATCTTAATGCTTAATGTTTTGATGTTTGACTATATTTGAAAAGGAAGAAAAAAAAATTAGGTTTGATAATAACAAATATACAGGTTTAATTTGACAATTTTTTAATAACAAAATGTAAAAATAAATAAATATTTAATTATAAAAAAAAAAGAATGTGGGCTGGCCCGCAAATCCGCGGGCCAGCTCTTATGCGAGGCGGGTTGAGAATTCTAACCCGCAATAACTTTGCGGGACGGGTTGGCCCGTCCCGCATCTTTGCGGACCCAGCGTGGGACGGGCCAATGCGGGGCGGACTGGCCCGCTTTGCCATCCCTAGGAATGAGTATTGTTTTTTAAGGAATACAAAGTTCTTAAGATAAGTAGTGAGTTCTACAAAAATAATTATTTATATATTTTATTTTTAACACGATAAAAAAGATACAATTTTGATATATAAAGTAAATAGTAAAAGAGTATTAATTTTGTTTGACTCCATTAATAATTAATAATTGAGGTAATTGAAAATGTATTAAAGGAAAAATTTAAAATGATTAGAATCCAAAAAAGATCATCTAAAATATAAATTTTAATTGGAGTTTTGTAAGTAAAAAGGTATATTGTTTATATGAGGAAGAGTTTAAAAAAGGTTTAAAAGTTGAGATTGTGCCGTTTTAAGAATATTGAAAGCTTTAGGTGATTGTTGTAATCAAAGCTTCAAGTGAAACACCAGATCATGACTTGAGAGAGAAATAAACATCGTAACTAAAATATAATTGTTCCTTTCGATGTGGGGACTGCGTAGATTCCTCTCCAACTCACAGTGCATTCTCTCTCCCATCAAGGACACCAAATAAAACAAGAAAAATTCAGTTTCTGGAACTGATCTTTTGCATTTTCTAAAAAAAAAAATCACTTAATAATTACAATATTAATATTTTAAGTATAGTTTTTTAAATTTCAACTTAAGATTATATTAATATTATATTATTAATGAATTACAGAGTGGGTGTTTTGTTGAAGAGTGAAAGTACTTTTTTGTTGAGTTTCACTTCATTCAAAATGCACATGCAACCATAAGCTTCACCTTCTCTCTCTCTGAGTTGTATCCGCCCACAATCTAACGTGTCAATGTAACTCGTGACTCGCCACAATCCAAACACGCCGATAATAAATAACACCATAATAATATTCAAGCCTTATAGTTTGCGTTCAGTTTATCGAAAATATCGCAACCATGGCGAAGATGCAGAGCTCTCTCAAGACAACCATTGCAGTCGCCAGCCACCGCGCCTCCTTTTCGTCTCTCCGACCCTCCGCTGCTGCTGCCGCCGCCGCCGATACTGCCATCACGCCGCCGCAGCAGCTGCCGCCGTTCGATCACCAACCTGCTCCCTACAACGGTCCCTCCGCCGATGAAGTCTTCGCAAAGCGCAAAACGTTCCTCGGTCCTTCCCTGTTCCACTACTATCAGAAACCCGTGAGTCTCCGAAATTGACACCTACCACCTTAGCATCCTCCAAACCTTTTTGTTTTTTTTTTCGTAGCGTGGAATTGTGATATATGTGGAAGTCGATGCGTTTCTGGACATGCATGGATTTTAAGGTTTGCGTAATGTTTTCTGAGGTTTGTTTTTCTCATAAGCGCATTGAAAAACGCGCTTCGGTTTTTCTAAAACCTTTCGAAGAAAACAGAAGGGCATGAGAAGATGTCTCCCTCTTCTTTCTGTTCGTTTCTATTTTTGGGTTTTAATCACAATGTGGAACTTTTTGTGTGTATTAAAATAAGAACATTTCTCAAAACTTCGTAGATTCTGGATGAGGAATTTAATGTTTGTGTAGCGTGTGATTGTTTCGGAAAATAAATTTTAAAAATATAGAATGTTTGAAGCGAACGAAACAGATCCTTGATGTTGCTTTTTCATTTTTCATTTTATTTTCCTTTTAAGGAATTATTTGTCGTAACTGATGTGTGATTCAAAATTTGAATGTGTGTGTGTAGCTGAATATAGTGGAGGGGAAGATGCAGTATCTTTATGATGACAGTGGGAGGCGTTATCTTGATGCTTTTGCGGGGATAGTCACTGTTTCTTGCGGACATTGCCACCCTGAAATATTGAATGCCACAACGGAGCAGAGTAAACTTCTGCAGCATGCAACAACCATATATCTAAACCATACAATAGGTGATTTTGCTGAGGCTTTGGCATCAAAAATGCCTGGAAACCTTAAGGTCTGTTTTTCATGGTCCTGGAATCTTTGACCTTGTCATTCCATTATACTTCCCCTTATTAAAATGTCTGATACCAATAATTTAGCATTACCATGATGCCTCGAAAATGTGACATTTTTTCCATGTTATCGTTGATATCTGTTTTATTTCTTGTCAGTTAATAATTTCTTGTCATTGATTTCAGAAATGAAATATTTAGTATTTTAATGTGCTATATTTCTTTCTGTGAGGATCCTAATTGCTGACATTCAAAAATATGATTTTCAATTGCAGGTTGTGTATTTTGTAAATTCTGGTTCAGAAGCAAATGAATTAGCAATGATGATGGCCCGTTTATATACTGGTAGTCTTGGTATGATTTCTTTGAGAAATGCGTATCATGGAGGGAGTTCTAATACACTTGGTTTGACTGCTCTAAACACGTGGAAATATCCAATTCCAGAGGTTTGTCTGAATATTGTAATCACAACTTTTCAATTGGTCATTGTTGTTTCTACACGGCAATTTTGAATTTCAATCAGAATTATTGGCTGCTGCAGTATTATTATGTAACCGCTAACTATGAGAGGGGAGTGTGAAACCCTTTTTCTTCCTCAAGAACTTAGTGCTAGAAGCTGTTGTGAATTTGTATTCCTTGTCAACATCTTTCAAAAACTATTGTAGTCTAATCATATTGTACAATCGTGAATGTGCTGTTTATCTATTTAAATCCGGTGCAATGTAATTATTCTTAACAATGATTTAAACCTTTTAGGGTCATGTTCATCACGTTATAAATCCAGATCCCTATCGTGGAGCCTTTGGTGCAGATGCTGCTAGTTATGCAGTGGATGTCCAGGATCATATTGATTATGGAACTTCAGGAAAAGTTGCTGGATTTATAGCTGAAACAATTCAGGTATGTATAATTCATATCATGTTTGAGTTTAATTTTTAAAGCGGTGTTAAAACACACCTTTGGCTTTTCTTTTTGTTTTGTTTACCTTTGTTCATGGCTTATTGTAGGGAGTTGGAGGAGCAGTTGAACTGGCACCTGGGTATTTGAAACTTGTTTATGATATTGTACATAAGGCTGGTGGTGTCTGCATTGCCGATGAAGTTCAAACTGGTTTTGGCCGAACCGGAAGCCATTATTGGGGATTTGAGACACAGGGTGTCATTCCTGACATAGTTACCATGGCAAAGGTCTATACCATCATCTCATTGTTTGTTTTACCATTTCGTGAAGTGCAACATATTTGTATCTCATGAGATTCATAATGCATTATTATTTTCTAGCACAGCCTCTTGTTTTTTCTTTATTTTTCGGTATAAGATGTTTTGTTATTGTGATGTTTCCACTAAGTATACACTTTTTCTGCCATATTTCATTGTATATTTTATTTTGTTCTAACTTTTATGTCGTATATTCTGTCATATCTAGTGTTAATTTGTATCAGGGTATTGGCAATGGTCTGCCATTAGGAGCTGTAGTTACAACTCCAGAAATAGCTAGTGTGATGTCACAGAAGATTCATTTTAATACGTTTGGTGGGAACCCTGTTTGTTCTGCTGGTGGACTTGCAGTGCTCAGGGTTCTTGAAAAGGAGAAGCGTCAAGCTCATTGTGCTGAAGTTGGCTCTCACTTGCTTGAGCGTTTGAGAGTGCTTCAGCAAAGACATGAAAGTATGTTGTCTTGAATTTAACACAAACAAGGCCTTATTAGCAACAATGTTTCTGCTTTTTTTGGTTAATTATTCTCATTATCACTGTAAATACAATGTGTCAGTTATCGGAAACGTGAGGGGAAGAGGCTTAATGGTGGGGGTAGAGATGGTTACTGACCGTAAAGACAAGACACCTGCAAAGGCTGAAACTGCTGTTGTGTTTGAAAAACTTAGAGGTTTGACCAAAACCGTTTTATGACTCTGAAGCTTTCTTTTCCAAAATATCTGTCTAATGATCTCTTTGTTTGTTGTATACACATTGAAGAGCTTGGTGTTCTAGTGGGGAAAGGAGGAATCCATGGAAACGTTTTCCGGATCAAGCCACCAATGTGTTTCACCAAAGATGATGCAGGTATAATATACATGCAGGTTCCACATTTTATTTTCTGAAGCTTCTCCCACCAGCACTGTCATTTCAATGAGTGTTGTCCTTGTGTGCAGATTATCTTGTGGATGCCTTGGACTACTCTTTATCAAAGTTGTGAGCAGATGAAAGAAATCTCGAACAAAGGAACCAAAATAAGTTTGAAGGCAACAACTTTAGTTCACAGAAACGAATCACCTTGAATAATGAATGTAGTGTTTTCCCCATTGCGAAGTGGAGGGTGTTCCCCTCCCTTCACTGAAAAGAGTAATGTTTGCATCAAAAGGTTTGCATTCAAGAGCAATGTGTGCTTAAATCCATATAAGAAAAGACAAAGTCAATTACTTGCTCCAATGAATAGCTTCTTCTTACGGGGCGTTTGGTGGCGCATCAGATCAAAGCGTGAATCTACTATATACTAGACTTTGAACGTCAAACCTAACACACATTTCATAGTTTATGATTTTTGTTTTTGTATTAGTTTATTAAATTAGTAAAGTATTTTAATAATTTATTTTATATATTATTATTATTAATATTATTAAGAATATACTTTAATTGATGGTGTATATATATAGTATAAGAAATAATTTTAATAAAAACTAGAAAAAAATTTAATTTTGAATACTATGTTTTTGTAGCTAGAGAGGATAGTTGCATCATAACTGCATTAGAAATTTTTAATTAATTTCTATATTTCAGTATTTTCTTTAATAAACTACTATATGTATTGTATATATTTATGATAATACTTTATTAATATTTTGGGATGATTATATGTTGTGTTTTAGGAGTGCACTTCGTTATCGTACATTTTCCATTTACTTTTTTTTGTGTGTAATTTAATAATAAAAAATTAATTTGTTCTAAAATATGCATCACTGTTTACAAATTTAACTTAAGTGCTATCTTGAATAAATGAATTTAAATATTTAAAATTTTCAATTCTAAGTGATAAATTTATTATTTATCTCAATCCTAAAGGTGAAATGTCAAATATTGAGTCATATTTGTATAAATAAATTGTGACCTTTCCTTAAAATTATGATGCAGGTTAAAAAAAATATAATATCTTATACAATGATAAAAGGAACAATGATAAAAGATTTAATATTAACCCTAAATCTTAATTCCAAAAGCGTTATACTATAAGTTAAGTGTTCTTAGACCTCTGTTTTTTATCAAGGCGAACTTGTTGCACGTGACTAAATACTAAATTAAAACAAAACTATATTTTGTGTTGCACTCTTTTTAAACATATCTATTAAAATAAAATAGTTAAAATATTAAATAAAAATTATGTATTTGGTCATGTACTTTTTTTAAAACTGATATTTAATCTTTATATTTTTAAATTAATTAATTCAGTCCTAATTTTATCTTTTTAATATCTAAATAGTTAGTGATGACTTTTATTATTACAAAATTGATAGAAGTATTGAATTTATATTATGTGACTTTTTTATACTTAAATATAATATTTAATGATGATTTTTTTAATATCTCAAAAGTGATAAAAAAAGATTAAATTCACTTACTTATAAAATTTGGAAGCTAATTCATTAATTTTTAAAGTACAGAAATCAAAATCAGGTTTAAAGAAAACATATTCAATTTTAAAACTAAAATATATTTTGAAAAATGAACCTTTTTTTAATCGCGTTATTAGGATTAAAGTAAAAAAAAAATGTTTTCTGTATTTTTAAGATGTTATAGTAAACGAGCTTTCAATAATTTTTATTTGAGTTATTCATAAACTTATATTTAAAAATTAGCTTGAGTTCCTCATAATTTTGTAGAGTTTGCGTATGTTACTAAATAATTTATTTTCCAAATTTGATAATCGATAAAAAAATTATTTCTATTTTGATTTCTACCATATTTACTACTATAAGTTAAATAATTAACAAGTTTAGGTTTTTAATAGAAAATTTTATTTGGATTAGTTCTTGAATATGGAATCTATTAAATGATGGCATTTCTCTCAAGTCACATGTCATCCTTCAGTGTATACTTGTTTCTTTCTAATCTCAACAAAAATTTTCATTTTTTTTTATTTTTAATAAAATTTCTTCGGTTTTGGTGACATATAAATAGGGATGCAAACCCTAATACAAGGGTGACAACATTATTTCTAAGGCATTTATTTATTTTCCTTGAAATAAAATAATTTAAAACAAATACATTGATTATTTGCTTACTTTATTACTTAAAAGGAAAACTTATCGATGTAAAAGCTAATTTGTCAGTTTCATATTTAAAGGAATGAATTTGGTGGTTTTCTAAAAAAACCATTACTCTCTTTTGGAGTATCATTCTTATTTATAAAAAATCAAAACATTCGTATTAATATTAATTTGATTACCAAAGAAGAAAATGGTATTTTGAAAAAAAAAACTAAGTCATAAACATATTAAATTAACATACTTCAACTTTCAATATAGTCTTCTTCTTAAATTCTTAAATAATTTCTATGTATATCAGAAAGAACACAAAAGGATTGTGCAGATTTGAAAACATTTTGCTCTGCTATTCTATATTATACACATTTGACATAACCAAATATGATATGAAATGTGAGAAACACCTATTTACAACTTCTCAGTGCTGGAAAAATGTGAGCAGCCGAAGAACATGGTTTTGATAATGATATAGACACTTGATGATAAGTTTATGGTTCAGTGGTGTTTGTTTGATGATTTAGCAAGGGCTATTTCTTCCTGTACCTCCAACTAAAACAGCCCTAAGCAAGTGATTCTTGAGAACGATTAGCCCAAAGTTTGCTCAAAGCCCTTAAGCGTTGAAAATATTCTCCTAGAACAACCAGAAACTGACCAATCTCACGTATGCTAAGTATTCGATACATTTGCCGCAAGGTTTCTTGTCGTAGATGATCAGCCTGTGTCAAAAAACTTTGGTTTAGCAGAAGGTTAACTTTTTAAACTTGTTTAACCTATAATCAAACTATATATGTGCTTATAGATTAATAGAATGTTAGCATGTAAAAACGTGTCGTTGAATACTCATGCAACATGTTTATTACTTGGATCAGTATTGTTTTCTGTTAGAGTTTCTCCATAACTGATTTAAAATCATAATTCACAAAGGTTCATAATTGTAAATGTGGCTGGCTAGTTGTTCTAGGGCTGTGTAGATACAAAACTTTAAGAAGATGAAGCTGAAGTCTTCATTACCACTTACAGAGAAGAGGAAAGAAAAGCCTTTCAGAGAAAAAGAGAGTGTGTAAACCTTTTACGTTATGTACTGTTGAAAAAAATCTTGTATTTGATCCTTAGATTCAGACTATTGGGAAATTTTATGGTATTAGAGATAATACCACTGTAATATGAACTTTTTGGATTAGGTTTTGTGATTTACAAATATTTTTAGAAGGTTTTCATGCTAACATCATATATTGTTACACATCCTAATAATTACATCAAAACTCGCGTAGTTAAAGGGAATTATAAGATTGAATTGAAGGAAAGTTGTTATTTGCATCAGAGACATGTTCAATTAAATTGATTACTGGAAATTTATACTATAAAGGACTATAAAGGACTGTATGAGATAATAATCATACTAAAGTTGGAATACCCATAATCAAAATGCTTAAACATCTAAATACCTTTAAATGTACTCGGAAACAACTTATAAAGGTAGAAATGAAGATAAAGTTATTTTATAAACCTTTTTTTGTCTTGGTTTTTATTAAGATATTATTATTAATACATTCTTTTGATAATAAGATACATATTTATATATATTTTTAGAATAGTTTCCCTTAATTAATTTTTCATATTTTAGGTAAAAATATTTTGTAATATTTCATTGTGGTAAAACAAGAGAAATTGGTGGAGAATTTGTCCTCGTACCAAAATGACTCAAATGAATAAAATATAAAATGAATGATGAATCTAGATTTATGGATTCCTTGTATTGAGAATATTAAGAATTTTTCTAATAGAACTTTTAGACATGTGTTTTTATTGAACCCTTTCTTGTTAAAAAATGTTTTTCCTTGAGATAGTGTATCAATGTAAAAAATACTCATGTTTGAGAGAGAACGTTCAAGTGTGCAATAGAGTCCCTCATCTTATGAAAATAAATAAGTTGAACAACATATAAGTAAGTGATGGAGGACCATCTACCAAAATCTACATAGGACCAATCATTCGTGCTATGGCTAGAAGAATAGAGAAAAGAAAAAATATTCATAAGACTCTCCTCCAATGTTCAATCAAATTCTTCTAGTTTTATAGCTTTGTATTTCAAATCCAACTTTAGAATATGAATATCTTTCTCTCCAAACTAAGACTACCTTTGGGTGTCTCTTCTTTGCATGTTGACTCTTCAAGCTCCTTAAGAGTAAAGCTAGACGCCTCCTTCCATGACTCTCCAATCATTCAAAGATACATGGCAAGCTATGAATGTATAACTTATTGTAAATAGGATTGTCACAGGGTAAGCTAGGAATGAAGAGTTTTCTATACATAGGATGGTCACATGACATGTTAGGAATGGAGAGTATTTTTGAGAACTTATTAGTCATTTTTAGGAGTCTCTTTAGATTATTAATAAGAGACTCCCCTCTTGTAATTTCTAGACTTTATTGATATATGAAATTTGTTTCTAAAATTCTCATCACACTTTATCCAAGTCTCTATCTATGATGCTCATTGCATTCTTATAAACTCAAGAAAATTGACCTAACATCTTCCTTGGCCCTTGCACCTTGTAAAACTAAGGCCTAAACCAAGAACATTCATGTCCATTCGGTGCTTCCTCCACAATTTTACAAGTTTTCGATGTCTTCCATCAATTCCATTCCAACACTCAAGAAGAATTGCATCAGTACGACCTACAAACTTATTACTATTAAGATTTTTTTTTTGTTAAAGATGTTGTTGTGTTTTCTTATGTGGTTTATTTATGGTCATGCTTGAAGATTAGAGCCTAGGAAAGTTCTAGAACAAACACAATTTTTTACAATAATTGTCTCTATGTAGCCCGTGTACTAGTCCACACATGAGGATAGGCATGAGGTTGCCAAAATTCCTCCAAAGCATTTTAAAAAAATTCTTTGGTCTAAAGATAGCCCTTAGATCATATGGAATTTTTCTTTGCCAAATAAATTATTTTTCTTTGAAAAACTTGATTTATTTGTTTGTCATGAGAACGAGTATTACACATTCATTCCATATTCTACCCCCAATTGATGCAATAACCGATTCAGGATCATTGGAAGGCGACTCTCAAAGCTTTGAAATATTTGAAGAATCTTAGGTGAGGTATTATGCATCGTGTTCATAGTGACCAGAGTTTAGAAGGGTGGTTTGATTCAAATTGGACTACTTGTCCACTTATGCGACGTTTACATGATGTTTGTATTACTTTGTTGTTCTCATGTGTCATGGAATACTAAGAAGCAACAAAACAACAAAACATGTCTAGATCATTTGCAAAAACTGAGTAAAGATCAACAACAATAGTGTGAGTTAAAGTGATTTAAACAAATTTTAACAAACTTGGGTGTGCGAGATCCAAAGGTTGTGAAGTTGTATTGTGATAGTCAATAGTGTGAGATAAAGTGATTTAAACAACTTCCAGAAGCTTGAGAGTATGTGTCATCCAAAAGGTTGTGATTGTGATACTCAGTTGATATTGTACATTGCTCAAAAATCCAATACTTCACTAATTATCATGCAATTGGTTTGTTAGTCGTAAGTTTCCATTGGTGTTTAATTGACATATCTTTACAAAATCATTGAGGAAAGAATCATAAAGTTTATAATGTCACACATAAGATATGATCCCAACAGTAGACAACTCGAGGAACAAAAAATCTATATACTTAACTTTTATATTATTATCTAATCACAAACTATCACACATAATAAGTTTATAAAATTGTATCATAATTTTGTTAAAAGTTATATATGTGTGAGTGATAGTGTAGAAGAAGTTAAACTTATAAAATTGATGAGGAAAGGGGTGTGAATAAAGTGAAGCATACATTACCTGATTCACAAAGCTCACCAGAGCTTCCATCCTCTCCATTGCAGTGTCCATCTGTGGAATGTGAGTTCCTTCAACTAGGTGTCCTGGCCCAACACTGTCAGCAAGCATTTGCTGAAGTTTTTCCATACCTTGTGAAAGAGCATCTTCTGCTTGTTGGCATGATTTTTCTAGGCCATATGTATCAAACCGTTGTTGCTCTGTCAAAGGTTCACTCAGAGGGACCAGAACCTGCAATTATAATAAATTTATTATATATAAGATGTTGGTAATAAAACTCAAGTCAATAATTAATCACTGTTTCTGTTAGAAGTGAAAAAATTTAAGAACTGAAATCAAGATTGTACCTTTACTGCATGCATAAACATGATTAGCATATATGATATGTGAGTATCATATGAAATACCTTAGAGGTCACATACATATAACAAAATGTTAACACAACAAACATCACCTTTAGAAGTTCAGAGGGGCGAAATCCTCCAATCCACAAGAAAAATCTTTCAGCTGTTGTCATCCACATGCCAGACATAACGTAGAAAACATCTGCTTTTGCAGCAGCAGATTTCATGCTAAAGAGTTTGGAGTAGTGGTCCATTATGCTTTTTACAAGTTTCCCCAGTTGTATGTCACCTATATGAGAACTTAAAGCAGTTCTCATTTCCAAGATATGTCTATTTTGCTCCTCTACCCAATGTTCATACTCCATCTTAAAAATTGTTATTCCTGTACATTGAGTAATTTTAGAGTGCAAAATAGTTGGAAAAAAGAGTGTAACACTGCAAGAAAAACATACTTAAGGAAATCCGAAAACAATTATAATATCAACCAAAATGAAGTTTCGGATTCTGAAGTTTACTAAACAATTTAAGGTTTGCAGTTAGGTTGTGGGAATTGTACAAGACTCATTTTCAATGGTATTTGATATTTTCAGTATCAAACTACTGACAATAAAAGAGTTTGGGTTGTTGGAGCAATATCATGCCATTTTAAGCAGAAAGGTAGAAGAAGAATTACAACACAAATTTTGAGGATTTTCATCTCTGAGACTAGATAATCTAGTTTTGCAGCAAATATCAACACAAATAGTGAAGTAAATATAACACTAAGCTTTGATATTGCAGTTGTCATCTGAAGATGAATAAATTCTTAGTTTCAAAATTGTTTACTATTTCAGACCGAAAGTTATAATATCTCTATACATTATGAAGGCAGTTTCTAAAAGAAGATTTTAGAAGTTGATCTAGAAGATAAAGGATTTAGGCATAAGTGAACAAAAAAACTGGTTCTTCATAAAATTAATTTTGAAAAAAGACAGCACTAACCTATCGAGATATGTAATAAGTAATAATCACATTTAAATGAAAAATCAAGAGTTATCTAGCACTAGCAGCTTAATAACTACAAACCTGAATTTACAGAGCCAGCAAAACCCAAA
>Ga0123342_1009351_pt1 | contig 11777 bp, 8 predicted proteins | sample Turbeawhitnodule_FD_89960 | JGI IMG/M metagenome (GOLD analysis project Ga0123342, IMG submission 89960) | Root nodule microbial communities of legume samples collected from Mexico - Turtle bean Mexico white nodule | ecosystem: Host-associated > Plants > Roots > Nodule | place: Mexico: Nepantla... | reverse complement strand
GCACATTCCAAGAGCTTCATCCACATAAGTCCATTTTCCCTTCATTCCAAATTACCCATTTTTGTTCTACTTGTTTGTTTTCACTTTCAATCGGTGCAATCTCTTCCTTATGATGTCCTCTTTTATTTGCTGCACTTATATTCAATTTTAATTGGTGCAAATTGGTTGTTCTTGCTGTTTTGGTCACGTCTTCCATGGGTATAAATGCTATATGTTGTGTTCTTGTGTTTCTATCCATTGGTTTGTTGTTCAAGATGGGTTTCTATGTGAGTTTGGCTTGATTTTTGTGTTTTGGTGTGTTCTTGAATGTTAAGAACATTGATCCAATTCTTCAAAAGTACCTAATCATATTCCAACTCTTGTTGAATCCATAACATGTTCATATGATATCCCTATCATGTTATTGGAATCATATCAACACCTCCGCTGCCTTAAGCCATTGAAGAAGAGTAAGGTAGGGCGGGGGTGGACAGGCGTACTACATAGAGTATGAATGATTGTCAGAAGCGTTATTAGCGGATGGTTAGTGTGAGGCACGACAGTTAACAATCAATGACAAAGAATGCAAGCTAAAGCGAGATAAAGGCATAACAATTAAGAAAGCAGTTAAAGCGGTTAAAGTCAAACAAAGCATTCATAAATATGAGAAATTGTTCATTAGCGAGCCAAATACAAGTTAAGAAGGAGGGGCCCTAGGCACAACCTGCCCATCTACGACCTGGTTTGACGTCGCGAGGGTGAGGTGTCCATCTCAGAATGCACGCAGGCAACCTCAACAAGGGCATCCTCAAACCCTGCTGCGTAGGTGTCGGCGGCATCTTCGATGAGTTCCGCCTCAGCTTTCTTGAAGGATTCAGATTGTTGGGCAAGTTCACCCTCCACCTGGCCAAACTGCACTTCTTGGTTGATGGCCCTGTCTACAAGTTTAGCCATTTTGGCCTTAGTTTGCTCAGCCTCCTCTTCCAGCTCGACCACTCTGGTGCGTAGGGGCAGGATTTCCACCTTCAGTTGAACAACCTCCTGACCCTTATCCTAGAGCCGTTTGGTGACGTCCTTCTCAGATTGGCGGAGACTGCTTAGTTCTTGCATCAGAGTAGTTTCGCGAGTGGCAAAGACCTGAGCCTGTTCGGCCAACTCATCCTTCTTCCTCTCCTCTGCCAGGGCCAAATCTTCCTTCGCCTTTGCCTCCGCCAGAGCCAAGTGCTCCTTCATCCTCGCCTCAGCCTAGCTCGTGAGGGTATTTGAATGGACAAGGAATTCGCCTAGACCGAGGCCCATGCGCTCCCTTATCATGTCCTCGAACAAAGCCTCTACTGCCCTTTTTTCCTGGAAGCTCTTGAGGGCGTGTTGTAGGACAGCAGGAAGCTCAAGTGCGGTTGGCCCTTGGTCGCCCTCGGATGCGTTCTCCCCACCACCTTCAAGTGTGAGGAGCCCGCGTGGAGAGGAGGCGTTGGGAGGATGATCTCTGAATGATGAAGGGCGTTCAGCTGCCCTTCGCCTTTTAAAGACGATGCCCTCCTCAGAGTCCTTGTCATCGTCCGAATCAATCGCCACCACGCCCTTGTTCTTCTCAAAGGGGGTCAGCATGGGCAAGGCTTGGGCGGTGGTGAGTGGGACCGCAACAATAGGAGCAGAAGCGGCTGAAGAACTGGCGCCACCCAATGCCCCTTGGCGGCGGGCAAGGGCATCAACCATCCTAGCCCTCTTTTCCTCGTTGAGCATCATACCTGCACAAGATAAGCATAAGAAAACAATCCTATGCAAGGCACAGCCACACCAGAAACACAAGAGCAACAGTACAAAACGTATAATGCGTAAGTTAAAGCAAGCAACTGTAAACCAAGGTGGAGGGAGAATGGAAACAAACCAATATAGTCCTTGAGGTCCGAGGGACTATACTTGTGCTTGATCAGCTGGGCAGTGTTGAACACTGCTCCCAAGCTCGCAAGGACTGGGCATAGTGCACAATCGGGGGGTGCTAACTCCTTGAGGCTCTTGGGTTTCCTAAACTTCAGTTTCTCCACCCAGTAAAGGGGGAATCCGTCCAAAAGAGTAGGGTCATGGTCGGTGCAGCAGGCCTTGAAGAACTTCCCTTTGAAGCCCTTGTAAGACTGTTGGAACAGAGTGAGGAGGACTCTCCCCGCCACCCCGTTGAAGCTTACCCAAAGCTTCTTCCCGGGACTTTTCGCCTCAAAGAAATGGAGGAAAACGTTCACAGAAGGAGGGTGTCTGAAGTGGTTGCATAGAATGGATAAGGCCCTTACGAAGGCCCAGCTGTTGGGATGCAGCTGGGCGGGAGCCACATTGACCACCGTCAGAAGCGCCCGCTCGAAGGGCGAGAACGGCAAGCGAAGTTTGATCCGCTTGAAGACGGTGGCGTAGAGGAAGAAGAAGGGTTCCCCGTAGTTACTCTATTTAGTTCCTTTTTCTCTTCTCCTTTCTCAAACTTTCTCCATTACCAACAATCTTCAATTTATTTTTTATTATATCATTAAAATTTATACATTCACATTTCCTAGCTCTTGGATGAATAAAGGAAATTCATGATGTAGTAAAAATGTCAAAGAATTTATCAAATATTTTAATTTAAGATTGAATGGAAACAGCAAAAAAAACACCCATAGCATAAGAGTCTTCAAGAAAGAAAAGAAAAAAATAAGAAAAACATGAACAACCTGTGGAGTGGAGGCAACAGAGCGTGTGCCGCCGTGCAAGAAATGAAGGTGACGAAGGGCGCTGAGAAGGCTGGTGGTTATGCCGTTGTGCGTGGAGTGGAGGCAACAGAGGCACCATGCGTGGAGTGGAGGCAACGGAGCGACGACACCATGCGTGCATGAAATGGAGGTAGCGGAGCAGAGGCACTAATGTGAGTTGATTTTAGGATTTTTCATTAGATTAGTGGAACTTTACTTAGATTTAGATTTTAGAACAGTTATAGGTGAGAAGCCTAAGGAAAATTCCCATTGGACATTAACTTAATAAGTGTTAAGTAGATGTGACAATTCATTTCCATAAGGCCAAAGGAAAAACACAATTAAAGGTGAATATGAATTACAAACTAGGTGCAGAATTTAATCAAACACAAGGAGTGCTAGAACATGAACCGAATTGAATTAAAGGAAGCAAAAACAAGAACAAGACATATTTTGGAACTGAAAATAGGAATGGAAAAAGATGAGTGAAAGGAAACTTAGGAGATGGTGAAATTGTGAATGAGCACGACACTTGGATGGTGAATTGAATCCAAGATAACTGTAGATGCCGCCACTTGAGAGCTCACAACACTCACAAGATAAGACTAATGGTTTAGAGGGACAATGCTCACAAACTCTAACACAATTTGTGTATAGTAACTTTACTCTTCATTCAACTTGTCAATACATGAGGTAGGCCTCCCTATTTATAGATTTAGGAGCCTTGGAAAAGAAGAAAAGAGGGTAGAATGGGGAAAAGGGAAAAAGTGGATAGCCATAGGGTTTGACTAAGTCAATCCCGTATTCTAGGCTTATCCTTCTAGAAACTAGGTCAAAAGGGCTTCAAATGGGCTAGGAACAAGCTAGAATGCTACCCACATCCCCTACTATGCTAAAGGCACTTTATTCTAGCTTATTTCTACTATTTGGACCCCTACAAATGAGCCTAAATTATTTACAACATTTTCTAAATATTTAAGAAGACTAGTAGGAAGAACTTCAAGTGCTCTGGACCTGGTCCATTCCTCCTATTGATGAGGTCTTCCTTTGATTGTTAAGATGACCCTTCATAGTTGGCATCCTTTGTCATCTTCTTGTGGACTTAGTTTTGTCTTTGTGGGTTTGCATCAGGCACGGTGCATTGTGTTGAAGGCAAGGAAGGAGAAACGTGTATGTTGGAGGAAAACCTAATTTAGGTTTTAATTTTTGTAGAGTGACTACAAGAGCAGAGAGCAAGCAACACTTCCAGGACAACACATACTTTTCCTTTTTTTTTTGGCAGGTCAATAGGCTAGCTCGTTCCGCCCCGTTGTTGGCTCGCACGGGCTACGGGTTATGTGAGGCGGGCTAAAGCGGGTCAGCAGGTTGAATTACTAAGGCCGCCTCGCATTTTTTACTAGTGGGTTGCAGGTCGTTCGCATGGCATGCCCTGCATTGCCATTCATATCTAGTGGTGAGTCAGGTTTTATCATGGTGACTCTAGATATGAACTCATCAACTGCAGAAGAACCCAAAAATTGAGTAATCTGTTCAATGACACGAGGATCTACCTAGTCATAACCACCATGATGAGGTGGTCAGCTAGCAAGGTCGACCGCCCCACTAGGACCAACCAACCCATCCTGAACATCACCCGGTATAACCCAAAATCCCCTAGAAGATGTAGAAGAAGATGGAGAGCATGAAAACTTAGAAGAAGACATAACTAACCTTTAAAAGAAAGTAGAAAACACCTCGCCACAATTCGACACTCGGAATATAACTTCGTATTCAGAATCAAAGAGAATAAGCAAAGGATAACATTTGAAATGAACTACTATTTATAGAGGTCTTACCACAAGAATATGAAACATCGTCCCCCTTTGAATTGTTAGATCCACTTTGATCTCATGAGTCTAACTGGTTGTACTTGAAATGACATGGCTAGTGGAATCGTTAGATCTACTCAGATCGGACAACTAGGTTAAAACTTCAACGTCAAATTTGCAGTAATCAATGATTAATATTGTCCCCTCCAACCTCAAAACACCAAATGGTCACATCTAGACTCTTCTGGAAGATTTTCCCTTGAGACTGAGGGGCTAATGTACCGGTCAGGACTAGACGAACTACATCACCCAATATCGGATGTTGTCTGACCGACTATAGTCAATGCTTCAAGGTAAATTAAGAAGATATACGATAAATAAGGTAATTTCATTTGAAGTTATGATACATATTAAATACGACTCATCAACGAGGGAGCCCATTACAAAATCTTTAAATAAACATGTTAAACAAAAATAATGTTCGTCTTCATCAATACATTAATTACACTCAAACAATTAGTACTTACTTGATTGTCAGAAAATCTTTTTTATGTACACTTCCGATCGAGAGCTAGAGATCGAACAAGAAAAAGGAAATGAGGGAAGCATGATCGAAAAAGAAAATTCATATTGTCTAAGCCCCACAAAAGTACAATAAATAATTTTTTAAAATTATTTTCAAACCAACTTTAATAAAAAATAATATTTTAAAACATAAAATTATCAATTTTCTTTCCTTAAAATTTAAATAAAAAAAAATCAAACCAAAACAAATTTAGAATGAAACTAAATTTCGAACTGCTACGGTAAATTGGATTACTTGGATAATTATTTGATATTATTTTGATAAATATTTGATTCAAATTGGAGGAAGTAAATAATTTAAGTGTGTTAATTTGGTTAAAATTTCACAAAAATATTTTAAATAAATTTATAAGCCTATACACAAATCATTTTATAATTGAAAAAAAATCATAACAATTTAAGCGTGTTTTCTTTTTAAATTTATTCTTCCTTATATTTGATTTAAACATAATATTATTGGTGTTGAATAATACATTTACAAAATTCATTTACATATAAAATAAATATTTAAATGTGTTAATGGTATCTTTAAAATTTTGATTTTAGTTCTTATGTTTTTTCTCTCTTTATTTTACACCCTCTAAACTCTTAAGTTGTAGTTTTTAGTCCCTAATTATTAAATACATGAATTTGGTTTTATTTTCTATAAAATGTTTTTCTTTATTTTTTATTCTTTCCAAATTTTGAGAACATTATTTTGGTCTTCACATTCATTTAAGATTAATAAATATCAATATTGTACAGATCTTCTTTTTTTTTCTGAATTGCTGTATGTTTTTAATTGATCACACTAACAAGAACCAGTTACAATAATTTTATTTTTTTTATCAATGTGTCAAAAAATAATAGAAATAAAAAAAACGATCTTACGGGATTAAAAATAAAATAAAATCAAAAGACACGTATTTTAAATTTAAAAATAACATTGTAGGAAAAAAAATGCACTAACAGTCAAAATAATATTGCATTATGAATCAAGCATTTATACGGAATCTCCCACTTCTAGCTTTTTTTAAGCTCAACATTAAAAACCGAGATCTTAGTATTTGTTCAAGATCATTCTAACGAACCACATGTATTTAAAATATTTTTCTCAATCTCTTTGTATCAAATATATAATTTTTTATTTATAAGATCAATTTTAAAATTTCTTTAAAAATATGAATTATAAAAAATAATAAATCATGATCATATATGTCCAATAATAATTAGTTCGGTGGTGGATAAAAGATAATTATGTGACACGTTATATATGTGTCCAATAATATTTCTTTTGCGTCACGAACTTTGAGACTGCATCATCTCTTCCTAAGCCAACTTCACATAAACAGCAAGTTTTCCAACCATCGATTCGGGTTAAACATGGATCGGCAATCACCGGAGAAACTAATACTCGTGAACCGCCACCCAAACGGCGTCGCAGTGGTCACGATCAATCGTCCAGGTTCTCTAAACTCGCTGACCCGGCCCATGATGGTGGACCTGGCCCAGGCGTTCAAGACACTGGACGGGCAAGATTCGGTGCGGGTCATCATATTGACCGGGTCGGGCCGGTCATTCTGTTCGGGTGTGGATCTGACGGCGGCGGAGGACGTGTTCAAGGGCGACGTGAAGGATCCGGAGAGCGACCCCGTTGTGCAAATGGAGCTCTGCCGCAAACCGATAATCGGAGCCATAAAAGGATTCGCCGTCACCGCTGGGTTCGAAATTGCTCTCGCCTGTGACATCTTGGTCGCTGCCAAGGGATCTAAGTTCATGGACACTCACGCTAGGTTCGTTCCCTTTATCCTTAAAACAAATCGACTCTTCGAATTTTGAACACGCCCCTGGCGTGTTTGTTGCAGGTTTGGGATATTTCCCTCATGGGGTTTGTCTCAGAAGCTTTCGCGCATCATTGGGGTTAACAAAGCGCGCGAGGTATCTCTCACAGCCTCACCTTTGACCGCTGAGGTGGCTGAAAAGCTGGGTTTCGTGAACCATGTGGTTGAAGAGGGTGAGTTGTTGAAGAAAAGCATGGAAATTGCGGATGCAATTGTCAAAAACAACCACGACTTGGTGTTGAAGTACAAGGCGGTCATCAATGATGGCATCAAACTTGATCTTGGCCGTGCACTTTCCCTTGAAAAGGTTAGTACCTTGTAGAATTTATGTGTATATGGCATGAATTAAATAAAAAAGATTGGTTTGTGTTAGGTCCCGGGAAAGGGGATGAGGGATGGGTGAAGGTAGGATAATAGGTGAATTTCAATATTATGGCTAACATGTTTAAAATCATTTTTAATACGAATTGTGCAAAGTCATGAGTCTGGTCCGATTGTGGTTATTGATGGTCGTGAACCGATCCTTATAATGTAACAATGTAGCATAAATCAGGAGATCTCATTAAGTTAGCCTTAACTGTCCAATTAAAGCCGAATCATAACGATAAATAAGTTTTAGGATTTTGTCCATATGTACCATCTAATACTGTATAGAAAGGGACGAATCTAATAGACACAAGAAAATGGTACACTTATCCTTTACCATCTCATGCTCTAGGTTATTCTTACTCTTGTCTACAACAAATTGCAATATTAAAGAAATGTAGTAAATGCTATGAAAAAAAAGCTGAAAACAGGATCTTATGATCCTATGTGTGTCATAATAAAGAGTGAGAATGGTCGATAATGGAGAAAACGAGATATTTCTAGGCCCTGCCCTTGCTGGAGATGTCACTGACACCCACAGTAGAACTGGGTACAACTTTTCCTAACTTCACAAAATAGTGTAGTACGAAATTATGAAGAACCATTATTTCCCTTTTTGACCACGAAACTAAACGACACCAAGGCTCTCTTCAATGACATCTCCAGGAAGGGCAGGGACGAAATGCAATTTAGGGGCAACCAGAGATTAAAGTATTGTATTTTTCATAAACATTGGAAAAGGGTAAAGGTTGTGTTACACTGAAATTCTATCTGGTGATTGATTTGTTTACTTTCTCTTTGGCACTATTTCTTTCCTAATTGTCTTGCAATCTGCATTATCCATTTAACGCTTCTCTTCCATGTAATCAATAATCTTCCTTGCTGGGGATTTTGCCATTTTCCTCATTTGTGTATATTTTGAGCTGTACACTCCAAATCTTCTTACATACAAATTCTCCACCTGTGTAAAATATTTAGGAGAGGGGTCATGATTATTATAACGGAATGACGAAGGAGCAATTCAGAAAGATGCAGGAATTCATAGCTGGTCGAAGTTCCAAGAAACAGTCCAAATTGTAGTAGGTTCTTTATTTGCGCTGATTTTTGTGCTGTAATTGTATAGGATTTTTCTTTTCATGGACAAAGCTCACGCATTAGCCAAATCTTGATAACCAATAACTAATTTGTGTGTCGTTACTGTGCCGGTCAACAAATTTCAGGTTTTACTAGCATACATCCATGCAAAATCTGCAAACTTTAGTTTTTAGTTACCAATTATGTAAATGATAGCACTTCCTTCCTTCTTAAAATTAATGGTACGAATTATTTCTGGATTTTGTTTACTTATATATGTTATTAGCCCCTTTAAAATACGGAATTTCGTTTAATTCTACGACTGTATTGAGCTCTTAGGATCTATTTAGTAGAGAGGGGAAAATAGGATTAGGAAAAATTGATATAAAATTTATTTTTATAAAAACAGTGTAACTAATAGAAAAATTACCCTAAAATTCTTTTCATTTCATTTTAAAGAAGAATGAGAATTTTTTTGTCAAACAGTAAATAACATATATTTGACATTCTTTATAATAATATAGTAATATTTTTAAATTAAAAATAAATTAAAAAATAAAATAAAATATTAATTTACTAAAATGTACATTTGACACTGTTTATAATAATAGTAATATTTTTAAATTAAAAAATAAAATAAAATAAAAATAAAATAAAATATTAATTATTAAAATGTGAAGTGTATGTTTTTGATGTGTGTTAATATGATGAGGTGTTAATCTATCAGCAGCCAAGAAGAATATGCAATAGTTACTGTGAGAGGAATATACTACAGAAAGAGATAGAAGGAGAGAGAGGAACAATAAAAACAAAACAATAATTACAATTGCATGAACATTGTAGCTTGTTTAACTGGGGATAAGATAACAACCAAAGATTGCATCATGAACGAGTACATTGTGGCCTTTTCTTCTGTTTTTTTTTTCTTCTAATCAACAATTCAATCTTATGAAAAGGCCATAATAAGATATATATATTTATACACACTACTTAAATTATTATAGATAAATAAAATTAAACAGGCATAGGTTAATTTTCAAACACTTTCAAGACCATGATTTCTCCCCTGGATCTCGTTAATTTTGTTCTTACCAAATTTCCTCGATCTGAAAACCTGTTTGATCTTTTCCACTATCTTTTTGAAGACTCCACTGCTTTTTTTTTTGGATTCTTGGCTCTCCACCTCCAACTGTTCTCCCAAACCCTCCAAAGAAGCACCATTCCGACGAAAAGCTTTGAGAAGCCCAGGGTAAAGCATCACCAACCGCTGTATGAAACTCCTTGAAACTTGGACCATCGGAAAACGCAAGTCGCAACCGTAATACCCAACTCCGACGCGCCCATTCGCGTACTCGCGGCAGGCCGCGAGAATCGAAAACGCCCGCCGGCGAAAATGATCTCCAACGAAGGCTTCGAAGTTCCGCGGCGGGCGCTTAAGAAGGTGGAAGGAGGCGATGCAAGTAATAAGGAAGACGTGCTCGTTGTACGCACGTGATTTCTTCTCTGACGGCAGAGCATCAGGTTCGTTGAAAAACGGCTTCTCGTTCAGAACCAGAGCTTGAATCGAGAGCAACACTTGCAACATGGTGGACTCGGATGGGTCCCACTTCTCTTTCTTTTTCCCGTACCACGTGTTCAGCAGACTCAGACACACCTTCCCGCTCTTGTAGAGGTTCGGGTTGTGTCGGTACCCGAACGAGTGGTAATACAGCTTGGGAGGGTTCCTGGGATAATCCGAAGGGAACACGATGTCGAAGAAGAAGAGACCATCGTGGTAGGGTGTGCCCGCGGCGCCTACGATCACAGCCCTCATTAGATCAATGCGCCGCTCGTAGACTCTCACGTAGATTGATTCCGGTAAGTTCTGCTCCAGAATCTTCCACTCTTTCACGATGGTTTTGTACACTTTGCTCTTCGAATCGTTGAACCATTTTCCGTTCTTTGATCCTAGAAAGTGGTGATCTGAATCGTCTGACACAACGTCGAAGTGCTCGAACTCCGTCGTATTTTCCATCTCTACTTTTTCTCAACTCAATTCAATTGAAATGCGAATTTTAAGAATTTTCAACTTCAGGGAGTGAGTTTTTAATGTCTATCAAACTCTTTCTACTAGTCCGTTGCAGGAACTTGAAAGGTTTGATCTGTGTTATTCTTTCTAAAAATAAGGATCATACAATACAACGTTTTTTTTTATAACAAGAATCTTTTTAATCCTCTTAGTTTTTTTCTTCTTTTATAGTATATTATCACATCATGAATCGTTTCATTTGCTTCTCATCTTTCTATACTTTGTTTTGTACTTCAGAAAACACTCATTTTAGTTACTTAATTTTTATCTCTTTCTATTGCTCCTCTCTCTCCTTTTCTCTACGTCACTTCCAAATCAAGAAAGTCTCCAACCGTCATCTCTTAAGATTCTATTCTTTTAACATTTCTAATATTAAAATATAAGCATTCAAAAATTTGCTTAAATAGCTTTTATTTCTCATCAATTTTTCCTCTCTTCTTTAGTATTATTTTTCTGTTTTAGACTTGAATAAAAAAATTATTTCTATTTTGTTATTATTATTAAAGTTAAAAGTTAATATTAAAATTTATTACATGAGTTAATCAAACACAGGTTCATTATTTAATGAACTGTTTTTATTTCTATTCTGTTACGTACAAGCTAATTGCAATTTTGTCAACTATAATACTTATTTTTTTCACTAAAGTTCTCAATAAAGTTTTTGTTTCTATATTTGCTGTTAATAAAATTTTGTATTATGCTTTTGATGCAAAACAAGAACATTCAAGTATGTTAGATGGTAAAGAGCTTCGTTATTAATAGATGAGAAGAATATTTGGTTATTGCAAAATTATTTTTCATATAATTTCTGCATCAAAATAGTACAAGCATTTAAAACGGGAGAAAAAAATATGTTAATTCCTTTTTTCAGAAAAACAACTAATACGGGAAGATATTTAGATATCACACAAACATAGCTAGACTGAATTCAATGTAATCATTTATGCTCTGTTTTGGAGTGAGGAGTGACACGGTAAGAATTTGAGAAAAAAAAAAGTTAGTGAAAGGGTAAGGATTTGAGAAGAAAGTTTGTATGTTTGCATTTAAGTATATTAGAAAGGATGTGCGACAAAAGTTTATTGATAGTTGTGAAAGTATTTATAATTATTTTTAATGATATAAAAATAGGGTAAATTCTCTATCTAGCATTATTTAGACTTTTATTTTCCTAACTAGCACCCTTTTGTTTTTATTTCCCTATCTAGCACCCTTTTGTTTTTATTTCCCTATCTAGCATCCATTTATTTTTTATTTCCCTATCTAGCACCATTTCAAAAATAAATAAATAAATAATAATTTATTTATTTATTGATAATTTTAATTTTGAATGCATTAAAAAATAAATATTTTTAATGTTTAAAAT
>Ga0123342_1009350_pt1 | contig 11777 bp, 18 predicted proteins | sample Turbeawhitnodule_FD_89960 | JGI IMG/M metagenome (GOLD analysis project Ga0123342, IMG submission 89960) | Root nodule microbial communities of legume samples collected from Mexico - Turtle bean Mexico white nodule | ecosystem: Host-associated > Plants > Roots > Nodule | place: Mexico: Nepantla... | reverse complement strand
TTGTTTATTGTGGGTGTGTGGGGGGGTGAGGGGGGGGCGAAAAAAAAAAAAAGAGGGGTGTTGGATGGGAAAGGGGGGGGGGGGGGGGGGGGGGGGGCAAGGTTGGGAGGTAATGGGAAAACAGCTGAATAGCCCTGCGTAAAGGAAAGGTCTGTAGCCATGTCGTCGTCCCCTTCATCTGGCTAACAATCGAGGGAGGATGGACATGGGGAGCAACTAGGAGCGAGGAAGTCTTCTGAAGACGACTCAGGTGAGCATCCGTGCCTTGCAATCCACCAATGCAGTGAGGAAGAGGGCTCGTCATCGGGTAGTTCAGACCCGCAATCCAGTGGTAAATCTCGGCAGAGTAAGGAGACGAATGTAGAAGAGCCTTCTGGCGTACCAATGGTACTAGCTCGAATGGACATGGCCAGGAAAACCTCACCGGAAATTCGTAGGCTGCGGGACCATGGACTACCAATTGCACAACCCAAGTGGAGATCGAATGGGGGTGATGGATTCATTCACCAAGGGGTGAACTCTTCCTCCAGGTTAAGTCAATGCTCCTTTGTTGAATCGTCTACTGACATTAACCGGTGTAATCATCGCATTAAGAATGAAGTTATGGTTGTTGAATTTGCAAGAGTCTGGGAATTGGGGCATAACTTGGGCATGCAATGTGCAGGGGATGAGGGGAGTGTGGTTAGGGAACTGGACTGTATGGAGGAGAGGGACAATGAGGTCAAAAAGGGGCCTCGGGTGGGTAAACCAACGAAGTTACCATGATTATTGTCAACCTCAATATTAGAGGGCTGGGAGGGGAGGTGAAAGCAAGGTATTTGAACCATATTGTGTCAAAGGAGGGTGCGGAATTCCTGTGCCTGCAAGAAACAAAAATATCATCGTTTACAGAGGCCAGATGTTACGCGTTGTGGGGAGCCAATAACATTGGTTGGGTGTTTAATGAAGGTATTAACGGGACAGGGAGCATAGTGACAATGTGGCATAAGGAAGCTTTTTCTTATGAAAACCGCGTAGCAGGAACCGGGTTCATAGCAGTTCTGGGGTATCATCTTAAGGAAAAATTTCAGTGTATGGTGGTGAATGTATATGCCTCGTGTAACTTCAAAGACAAGGTAGAATAGTGGGAAGTGTTGACAACACTTAAGCAATCATATGGTAACTTAGCTTGGGTCGTATGTGGTGATTTCAATGCTGTAAGGAGGGAAGAAGAGAGGAAATGGATTAGAGGTTGCTCGAGCCATAAGAAGGAGATTGATGGCTTTAACAGGTTCATTGAAAACAACAATCTGCTAGATATTCCCTGTGTAGGTAAGAAGTATACTTGGTATAAGGCTAATGGCACAACAAAAAGTAGATTAGACAGATTCCTTGTGTCTGATGAGTGGCTCCAAATATGGCCAGCGCCCAAGCAGTATATTCAACCACGAACGGTATCAGACCATTGTGCCTTAGTATTGAAATCGTGCACTAAGGATTGGGGCCCCAAACCATTCAGATCTCTTGATGTGTGGCTGAAGGAACCGGGGTTCAGGGCTATGATAAAGGAGAAATGGGATTCGTATGAGGTGCAAGGTAATAGTATGTCCGTTCTCAAAGATAAGTTGAAACTCTTGAAAGTTGACCTTAAAATGTGGAACAAAAATGTCTTTGGCTGTGTAGAATCTCATAAAAGACGTATCCTGTCTGAAACTGAGGAGTTGGATGGTAAGGATGATGCTTAAGAATTAGAGGAATCTAGGAGGATGAGAAGGATGGAATTGCTCAGTCAACTGGGGACGGTTGACAAAAAGTTGGATTCAATATACAGACAAAAGGCAAGAGTGTGCTGGATCAAGCACGGTGATATGAACTCCAAATTCTTCCACAATGCAATCAGATGGAGACGACTTAAGAATGAGGTCAAATGTGTTGAGGTGGATTCACAATGGTGTGAAGACCCACAGTTAGTACGCAGGGAAGCAAAATCTCTGTTTGAAAGGAGGTTCCTGGCTACTAGGGAGGTGGGTGTAAATTTGGGATCAATGGAGTTCAAATCCCTTAACCATGAAGTGAGTAGTAATATGATTGTTAGCTTTTCCGAGGAAGAAGTGAAGGAGGTTGTGTGGCAATGTGGGGGGTCTAAGAGCCCAGGCCCGGACGAGTTTAATTTTAATTTTATCCAAAACTGTTGGGATGTTATGAAATCAGACGTTATGGCAGCCGTGAACTTTTTTCATGCTATAGGGTCATTCCCAAAAGGGTGTAATGCGTCTTTTATTGCCCTTGTTCCTAAGGTAAGGGAACCCTCTTCATTTGACCAGTTTAGACCAATATCTCTTGTTGGAGTTATCTACAAGATTGTTACCAAAATCCTAGTGTGTCGTATGAAGAAGGTTATGTCTCTGATCATCGATGATTGTCAATCAGCTTTCCTAAGCGATAGAGGACTTATGGATAGTGTTGTTATGGCAAACGAAGTCATTGAGGAGATTAGGAGAAAGAGGAAGAGTGGGATATGTTTCAAGGTGGATTTCGAAAAGGTGTATGATTCTGTTAGGTGGAGTTTTCTGTTTGATATGTTACGGAGGTTGGGTTTCCATGATAAATGGATAGGGTGGGTCAAAGGGTGTCTGGTCTCGTCTTCTGTATCTGTGTTGGTTAATGGAAGCCCTTCCGAGGAATTCAAACCTACCAGGGGATTGAGACAAGGTGATCCTTTGGCTCCGTTCCTGTTCCTAGTCGTGGCTGAAGGGTTAGCAGGGTTGGTGAGACAAGCTCTGAGAAAGGATATGCTTCGAGGTGTTAAGTTGGGAAGAAATAACATTGAGTGTTGTCTTCTCCAGTTTGCAGATGACACTTTGTTCACGTGTGAGAATTCCTTCAATAATATCTTCACAATCAAGGCCATCCTTCGGTGTTTTGAATTGGTATCGGGTTTAAAAGTTAATTTTCTCAAATCTAGACTGGCAGGAATCGACGTGGATACTTTTGTCCTAAATACATACGCGAAGACTTTAAATTGCAATACTATGAAGATCCCGTTCCAATATCTGGGGGTAGAAGTGGGAGGAAATCCGAGGAAGAAACAGTTCTGGGAACCGGTGGTAAAGAAATTGGAAGCTAGACTTAGTTCATGGAAAGGGAGATTTCTTTCCATGGCTGGTCGGATTTGTCTTTTAAAATCGGTGTTCATCTTCAAAGCTCCGACAATTGTGTGTAGTAAAATCAAAAGTATCCAAAGAAAATTCCTTTGGGATTGGGGAAGACAGAATAGTTCCATCTCTTGGGTTAGCTGGGACAATGTGTGTAAGCCTAGGGGGCCTGTGAGTGAAAGAGATTAGGAGCTTCAATGTCGCTCTTCTGGCAAAATGGAAATGGCGGCTTATGTCTGGAGAAGGTGGTATATGGAAAGATACTCTCCTATCCAAATACGGTACAGAAATAGATACTGGACAAGCAAGGCTAAAATACCAATCTTGGTGGTGGAGAGATCTGGTAAAGATATGTGGTGACAGGGTTGAAGAAGGATGGTTTCAGAAGGCTACCGCGTGGAAAGTTGGGAATGGGTCCACAGTGAGATTTTGGGAGGACGTGTGGATACAACCCCTATGTCTGAAAACACTGTACCCTAGACTCTACTCTTTGTCTTGTGATAAAGGTAAGTTAGTGGGGGAGGTTAGGAATTGGGAGGAGGACAGATGGCGGTGGGTTCTGAATTGGAGAAGGGACAGGTTTGAATGGGAGTCTAATTTGGAGTCGGATCTACTATCTATACTGAGTATGGGGTGTATAAGTAAGGAAGCCCAGGACCATCTTCTGTGGAGGGGGGATCCGAAAGGCATGTTCACGGTTAAGTCTGCCTACTTTACTCTGACCAACCATCAACAAGTTAGCCTGAAGGAAAGTGTGTTCTGTAGTTTATGGCAAGCAAAAGCCGTGCCACGAGTGCTTGTCACTGCTTGGAGAGTTCTTCTGGATAGGATTCCAACTAGAGCCAACCTTATAAGAAGGGGTGTGGTGGGCATTCCGCCTCTGTGTGCGTTATGCAATATGGTAGAGGAATCCTCACAACACCTATTCCTAGATTGTACCGTAGCACAACGAGTGTGGTTAATGTGTTATCGTTGGATTGGTATTTTGGGGGCCCAAAATAGGGGTATTAAGAATCATATGGAAAACTTCCACTTGATCCATCTGTCTAAAAAACAAAACCAGGTTCGGCTAGGACTGTGGGCGGCAATTGTCAGCTGCATTGGGAAACAAAGGAACCTGGTGATTTTTAAGGAAGGGGTCCCCGATGCTGATGAGATTCTCCAGAATGCACAATTACAGTCCTAGCTATGGTTGAAACACAAGGTAGTTGGTTTTTCGTATGCGTTCTCTGACTGGATTTTGAACCCGAACCAATGCCTCCTTGCTGTGGTGTGAGTGCCCTGGTTCACCTAGTGTAATATGGTTAGGGCACTTGGTTCGGGAGTGGCGTTAGTAGGGTGGAGCTTTAAACGGTGTATTGGTTGTAGCTGGTTTTTTGGGCGGACAGGGGTTTCTTTTACTGGTTTTTGCTGCAGTAATGCTAATCCAAGGCTCGCTAATACCTTGCAAGTTGTTGGTATATTTCTGATTCTGATATATGTTGTCAATTGATTGATGATAGGAGGATGAAGGCTGCCATTTAAGGAGAGGTTGGAACCGTAAGCAGGACGTCTGGAATGGCTGCAGGTGGTCGCGGTTATGGAGTTGGGTTGTGTCTGCTCAGCCGTAAGTACACTTCTTTCTGGTGATATAGGTGTGCTCATACAGCTGGTTTGGACGGGTGAAGGTTGTGGCTCACAAATGGAACATAGCTTTATTGGGCCCTTTGAGTGTGGAGGCTCTGTTTCTGTTAAGGGGGGTTTTGAAGGACTCTGGTTTTAATGTTTTTATTGGTCTCAACTTAAACCAACATGTGCAGTCCATACACAAGTTACAGTGGTTGTGGCATGCTGGTACATCAGTATGGGTATTGCTTTGCAGCTACAGGGGGCTGTCTTGAACTAGGATTTTAACCCAATAACCAACTTATTATCATGTGCTACTATATATTTTGTTTTTGCTGTGCTCAAGTTGTGATCTAGTTTAATATCTTTTGTTGTGTAGAGTGCATATGTTCTAAGGTCTTTTCCTAGGAATGGCCGTTTCTGTTGTTTTGTAGGTTTTGTGAGTTTTTTTCTAGTATATGGGTTGGGACACCAAGTGTCCCTTTTAATTCATTTTAATTCTTTCCGATAAAAAATAATAATAATTTGATTGGTAATTCTAATCATCATTGCATTAGTTATAGGTACTTCTGCAAGGAAGATTGTATCATGTGCATACTTAAAAGTTGATAAAAAATGTGCACATTGAAAAAACTTCCTCTCAAAGTTTTCCTCTTTCCGCCTTGAATATTTTATACATGTGTTTTGCCGTTGTCTCCCTCATTAGTTCTCTCAATGCCTTAACAACAATTGTAAAAAAGAATAGCGTAAAAAATCATCTTGCCTCAATTTCATTTCTAAACTCTCTTCTCCAACTGACATTTATAGTAATAATTTAAATTTAATTCAACTTTATAAAATTTTGTTCAAAATTTACATTTAATTATATATTATAAAATATTTTAATTTTAATAATTAATAAAAATTAGTGTATTAAATACGAAGATAAATTACTTAACCATTTCAATAAATACGCAACATAACCTGAAAATATATACCATCAACATCATCAATTGATGACTATTTCCATGCTACCTCTTGTGTAATTTTTCTAAAGATTAGTAAGAATGCAAAATTATTGAATCTCTGTCCAACGATCATTCCAAATTGCAACAATCTTTGACTGTTATATGCTACAAAAACTATGAGGGTGACCATTCTGTAATTGATTAGAAATCTACAATGACAATCATTTTACAATTGCAACCTATCAAGTATGATGTGATGATGATTATCCACTGCGAAAACAACAATTCTAAATACTTAAGTCGAAAGAAAATATTTTTATGCGATAGATTCATTGGAGAGGTTTGGCTTGTTGGTTGATCAAATATATTGATAAAACAGAAAATAGATTAAAACAAAAAAAACTTAAAGTGTGATAAGCTATATAGTTTCTACGATTATTAAAGTCCCCCATATAATACTTTTCATTGTATCTTCATTTAATTAGCGTTACCGTTTATAACACTTTTTTACTCTACCCATCAAATATCTAGTAAATAGATTTTCAGGTATTTAAATATAGAAATTTGCTAGGTATCTAATCTCTTTATCCTTTTTTGCATAATTTACTAATTGAATGATTTTCTTATTTAATAAGTAACTTAATTATTTATTTCCAACGTTGAGTGATTCTCAGCTTAAATAACATACTTATTACTAATATTTTTATAATTTTCAATTAAAAAATTAATATATTAATAACTAATATTTATCAATAAAAGGCAATATATTATTCTTAACGATTATTAATTACTTAACACTCTCTTGTTCATTGAATTATTATTATTATTATTTTAAATATCTCATAAAAATCCATCAATTTATTTTAAAACAATCCAGTTAAATTTTAAGTTTTAAATTTAATTAATTTTATATCATTCATATCAAGAATTTTTTTTCTTTATCATCTATCGAATCAGTGTTCGAGACCCAAGAGTCTATTTGATCATCAATCCAATCACCATTCATGTTTTTTATTTTTATTATAAAATGTTTTTTATTTTTATTTTTGACACTGAAATTTTTCTAGAAAACTCTAATATATTTTAAGGAGTAGACTTTTTTAAATTTAATTAATTTTATAAAATATAATTTATACTCAATTATATATTAAATCTAAACTATCTTTATCATGTAATATATCCAACCCAATATCGGATGGAAGTAATTAATTTGAGTCTAATAACTCATATAAGCTATGAATGTGTGATGATTAATGGTGAAATTGAAGTATGAAAGAGACCTAAAAGGGAAAATGAAAAAGAAATGTTGTATAAGAAGAAGTGTGAGTGGTGAACATCGACAACCTTACGATGTGACCCGTACTAGATGGTCCTGGTTTGAAAGCAGCGTGTGAATTTATAATAATTGAAAATGGGTATGGTCGGTGATTTCATTGTTGGTGGCCCACCTCCCACTGTTGGCGGTGCAGCTTTTACCTGAAACTTCGTCCTCCACCTCCTAATTCTCTACCCACACCACACTTCTTTTAATTCAACCCTTTTACATTTTTCACACAATTTATTTCTTCTCATTATTTAAATAATTCCTCGCACACAAATTATTCCTTTTTCTAGAAATAAAATTAGATAAAACTCCTCTTCTCGTCATTGATTCGTTATTTCTAGTTTCTCTTTTCAAAACAGAAATAATTTTCAGAAATATTTAAATTGGAAATAGTTTTTTTAAAAGTGTAGAGTATGGGATCGAACCCAAGGCAGGGCTCACGTAGTCGGTCGGAGATGAGCAAAGTGATTGGTTTTGGTTTTTTAGACTAATCAGTTTTATGCACGAGACTCGGGTTGTAGAATGTAGAGTCTGGGGTCGAGTTCAATCCACATATCTTGATATTAAAGGGTTTTTATTCCATCAGAGCAAATTAAGGAAATCTCGATTAATCAACGGGTGAGTAAAGGAGAGTAAACTCACTTCCTCTGCACAAATATTGTGTGAGTTTGAGTAAGTGCTATCTCCTCTCGCTTGATCTTATCTTTATGAGAATGAAGCTCTCAAGTGACGATCTTCCACTTATCTTGGTGGTTACCACCCATCAAGTGGCATGATCACCACTTTTCTTTTCCATAAGTTTCCTTCTTCCATTCTCCTTCATTACGCCTTCCATTTCATTGTCTTTGTCTTCTTCCTTGGTTTTGCTCTCGGTTTTGTCATGATTAATTAAGTTTTGCATCCATTCTCACCATATCTTGTCTTTTATCTTTGTCTTTGTAAAATGAACCTTCACATCTACTTAACCACTTGGTTAATTTAATGTCCAGTGAGAATTTTCCTAAGGTTTTCACTCTTAAATTCCTAAAATCTCAATCATAAAAGTAAAGTGTCACCAAAATGAAAACATCTAAAAATCAACTCAGATCACATATGCTTCCACATTTCTTCCTAACATACCCTCCAATATCTTATCCATCAACTGTTGATATGTTGCCCCAACATTCTTTAATCCAAACGACATCATCATCATATAACACAAATTGGCCAGACTTCCCCTGAACGTTGTCTTATCTTCGTCTCGTGGGTGCATTTTGATTTTATTATAACCATAAAACTTAAAAGCTCACATCCCGACACTCCATCTACCAAAGAATCAATATTTGGCAAAGGGTATGCATCCTTAGGACAGGCTTTGTTCAAATCCGTAAAGTTTGTGCACATTCTCCACTTACCATTACTTTTTAACACCAATACTACATTCGCCAACCATGTTGGATATTGAATTTCCCTAACATGCCCACTACTTCGTAACTTTTCCACTTCTTAATCCACTATCATTCTCTTCTCCTCTCCCAACTTCCTTCTATGTTGCACCATCGGTTTAGCTTTAGGATCAACAGCCAAATGATGGCACATAAAACCAAGATCAATTCCCGACATGTCACCTACTGACCATGCAAATGCTCCCAAATTTTCCCTCAGGCATTTCGCCAACCTCTCCTCCTCCTCTACTTTTATTTTACTACTTATCTTCAAACTTTTCCCCTCCCCGATCTTTATTATTCTAATCTCCTCTGCTGGCTGTGGACACTCCCTTTCAAAGTCCACCCTCGGATCCACCTTTTCTCCTTTTAAGATACCTTCCCTCTCAACATGCATACATCTCCTCCTACTTTTTAGACTTCCCTCATAACACTTCCGTGTTGCCATTTAATCTACTTTAATGACTCTCACACCTCCTTCTTTCGTAGGGTACTTCATTTTCAAATGCACGGATGATACTATTGTTCCCAACTTATTTATTGCAGGTCTACCTAACAATATGTTATAAGAAGAAGGTGTATTTACCACCATGTTCCTTATTGTGATCGTCTTAGCATTCCTTTCTTCCCCAAACTTCATTCGTGCCTCCAAATACCCACGTACTTGAACCGGGTCTCCTGAGAAGCCTACCAGCACCCCCATCATAAGGCTCCAGATCATCTACTAAGCCTCCCATGACCACAAATGTTTCCCAAAAAAATAATATCTATCGAACTTCCTTGATCCACCAGCACTCTGTGAACCCATCTATTCTTCATTACGATCAAAATTACCACAAGATCATTATCATGTGAAAAAACATCTCTTAAATCCTCCTCCATGAAACTTAAAGATGGCATCTGCATATCTTCTTCTGCTAGCATCATGACTAATCTAGCATATCTTTTCCTCTTTGCACTTGACGAGCCTCCTCCTGAGAACCCACCAGCAATAGTGTTTAACTCTCCCAACGTCGGTTTTTCATGCTTATCCTCCACTCCCCCGTATGCACGCTCCGTTATCACCATATATCCTCCCTTCTCTCTTTCACCCCCTCGGCATCATTTGCCTTGAAAACTTTCAGTAACCCTTGCCTAAATAAACTCTTTATCTGTCTTGACAAAGTAAAACAATCCTATGTATCATGTTCGTACTTTCTATAAAAGTAACACCAAGCATTTTGGTTTCTTCCCATATGCTTTGTCGTTTTTTCTGGAAAGCATAACAATTTAGCAATATCGACATCTTTCACAATCTCTTCTTGTGACGCCACCAATTTTGGGGCCTTCCATTCGAACCTTCCTCCCTTCCTATCACCTACTACTTTATTCCCACCATACGGACTTGTGAAACTTCTATCTTCTTTTCCCTTGAATGGCCCACCTCTATTTTCCATTGGTCGGATCCCGAATTGTGGACCCTCATTCCTCTTCTCTTCCTCCATTTTTTTCATGGTAAATTCCTCCGCCTTGATGTGCAACGTTGCCCGTAAATTAATGGTTGCCATATCCTCCACCCTTATTTGTACCAAGGATTCACCGAATTTTCCCGCTCATAACCCTCGAATAAAGGCTTCCACACACATGCCCTTGTTTGACATTGGAATCTGGGCCACCACTTCATTGAATTGTCTCAAAAACTACTTTACATATTCCTCTTTTGACTGTTTCACTTCGAACAAATCAACAATCCCAGGTGGTTTCATCTTGTTTGCCACAAAATGAGCAACAAACAATCTAAAAAATACCTTCAACAACGTAATGGATCCTCCCAGCAAATTACTGAACCAATCCAATGTCGTACCCACCAATGTACTCCCTAACATTTTACATTGGACCGCTTTCGATCCACCACAAATCAGCATTTGAGCCCTAAATTTTTTATATGGGCATTGGGATCTTCCCTTCCTGCTAACGACCCCATCTTCGAAAAAACATATCCCGATGGAACTGGCTCCGCCAATATTTCTTCCAAGAATGGCTAAAAATCAGGATCCACTTCCTCCTCCTGCTGAGCATCCCCAGTTGAAGCTCCTTGTTCCTTCTTTGCAGTCGTTCCTGCAGTCTTGCCGATTCTTCCATTCTCTCTCTTGCTTCCGCACTTTCCCTTCTAATATCTTCCTGAGCCCTTCTAAACTCCTTTGCGCGCTCCTCATTTTGTTTTCTCATAGTTTCCATCATCTCCATCAACGCCTGAGCCGCATCAGGCATTGCACCATTCGCCTCATCCTCTATTGCTGCTCTTCGAGAGCCTCTCATGATTATTACGTTCGTGGCACAAGAAAGTTTTACCTGAGCCCCATGGGCACCAAATGTTCTAGCCAAGAGAGATGTCTCCTTACTAGAGCATATAGTTAAGTCAGGAAGAGTGGTTTCTAGCCCTAGAGTGTTGTGTTCGTCTTCTTCCCTTTTCTTCTTTGATGTATATATTCCATTATCACTAAATCTAACCTTGTTCCTGACCTTCTTTTGTAGTAAATGCTCTTCTTTGCTCACCTACTGATTATTCAGAATTTCCTTGATTTAGTCTGATGAAATAAAAACTCTTTAATACCAAAATTTGTGAACTATCCTTCTACACACTACTTTGGGCTCGACCCAGACTCTAAAAAAGATACATTATTTTTAAAGATAGTTATATCAATCTTAATAGTTTCGTTGTGTTTTCTGAAGCATTTTTTCTTTCATGTATCGGCTATACACATGGGTAAAACCTACATGCTTAATATTTGGACTGCTAATTTAATATATTTTTAAAATTTTAAATACGTAGATTTATAAGGTTTTTCATGTTAACAACCAAACAAAGACAATTAAAGTATTTAAAATATATATAAAGTGACAAAATGTGTAAGATTTCATTATTGATTGGTTCTGGATTTAAAATTCTGCCTTGTGCTGAGATGAAACTGGGATATTGTGATTTTGAAGATTGTTTGTCCGACGGAATCAAAAAAAGCTATCATATCACTATCAACTATTATCCCATTGAAATCAGATGCCTAGATATGTAAGAAATGTAGGGTTTAGTATTGTTGTACCGGTACTGGGCGAGGCTAGGACCTGCCTGCCTGCCCGATAACCAGTCGGTCTGCCCGAGAGACCGAATGGCCGAGAGATTTGGATGCTTGGCCGAGAGACCGAGTGGTTGAGACCTTTGCATGCTTGGCCGAGAGACCGTGTGGCCGAGAGATTTGGATGCTTGGCCGAGGGACCGAGACCTTAGAAGACCTAACTGGGACGGTCGAAGACCACATGGATTTGGCCGATGGCCGACCCTCACCATGAGAAGGTGGCCGATGGC
>Ga0123342_1009349_pt1 | contig 11779 bp, 10 predicted proteins | sample Turbeawhitnodule_FD_89960 | JGI IMG/M metagenome (GOLD analysis project Ga0123342, IMG submission 89960) | Root nodule microbial communities of legume samples collected from Mexico - Turtle bean Mexico white nodule | ecosystem: Host-associated > Plants > Roots > Nodule | place: Mexico: Nepantla... | reverse complement strand
GGAAGAGCTTTATTGCCTCGGCTTCACGGACGACGACTGGCTCTAGAGCCGGATCGTTGGCTGTCCATGCCCGCATGGTTGCAATTGATCTGCCGACAGCACCGGATCTGCGCATCGCGGACGAGCTGAACAACTTGCTTTCAACGATATACCAGACGAAGATCCGGATCGCGATCGACCTCATATGCGTCTCTTGCGCCCGGATCGATTTGAATTCGGCCCAGAGCCTCCGCAAATGATCTTCACTTAGGCGGTCGAGATCCAAACCGAGTTCCAATAAATCCTCGCTGACCATTCGCCGTGCTGCGCTGGTCGTGAGCAATCCAAATTGGGAACCTATTTCTCTCATGACACGAAATATCGTGCTAGCCCGTCAATTTGGAAACCATGCCGCACCTATCCTTTCGGAGAGGGAGACACTGCTACTTTGATTAGAATCTCTTACAATGCCTACGGTTTGTTAGCCAATTCGGCTAAGGCGCAGAAAATGGATCACTTTGTTGCAGCATTGCGTTTGTGCCCGCCTATTCCTCCGTCAGACAGCAATGACAATTTCTGCGAGCGGAGGCGCATCTGGGCCTCTCAAAGGTGATGCGGCGGGAAGATCTATGCGCCCCCGGCTCTGAGATCAAAAAAAAGACGGCGCACTTTGCAGCGCGCCGTCGAGCTGATGTCACCAAAGTTGCGCTGCGATCAGAACGGGATATCGTCATCGAGATCGCGCGAGAAGTTTCCACCGCTACCGCCGCTGCTGCGGCCAGACGATTGCGAGGGCGCGCCGTAATCATCGCCGTAGCCACCGCCGCCGCCGAAATCACCGCCGGTATTGCTGCCACGACCACCGCCAAAGCCGGAGCTTGCGCCCCCGCCCTCGCCGCGACCGTCGAGCATCGTCAGCGTCGAGTTAAAGCCCTGCAGAACGACTTCCGTCGAATAGCGGTCCTGGCCGTTCTGATCCTGCCACTTGCGGGTCTGCAGCGCGCCTTCGATGTAGAGCTTGGCACCCTTCTTCACATACTGCTCGACGACCTTGCAGAGGCCCTCATTGAAGACCACGACCGTATGCCATTCCGTCTTCTCGCGGCGTTCGCCGGAGTTGCGGTCACGCCAGGTCTCGGACGTTGCGATGCGAAGGTTGGCGATCGGCCGGCCATCCTGGGTCCGCCGGATTTCGGGGTCGGCGCCCACGTTTCCGATCAGAATTACCTTGTTTACGCTGCCAGCCATACTTTCACCTTACCTGCCGCCCTGCCCGGCGGCGCTTGAAACAATCGGTGCACCTTAAACCATAGAGCACCAGCGATGGGCGTCCATCACCGGTTCATCCACAAGGAATTTTGTTCTTTATTTGTTCTAATTTATCCCTATGATCCTGTCAACCGAATCGAAAACCTTGCAGCGGACGGACATTCAGCCTCGACTCGCCAGCCGGCATCACTAAATAAGGGGCTTGTTCCAGCACAGAAGCAGAAGACGATGAGCGAACTGAAGACGATTTCCATCCGCGGCGCGCGTGAGCACAATTTGAAGGGCATCGATCTCGATCTGCCGCGAAACAAACTTATCGTCATGACCGGCCTTTCGGGGTCCGGAAAATCGTCGCTTGCCTTTGACACGATCTATGCCGAAGGGCAGCGGCGCTATGTCGAAAGCCTTTCGGCCTATGCGCGCCAGTTCCTTGAAATGATGCAGAAGCCCGACGTCGATCAGATCGACGGCCTGTCGCCAGCGATTTCGATCGAGCAGAAGACGACCTCGCGCAATCCACGCTCGACGGTCGGCACGGTGACCGAAATCTACGACTATATGCGTCTGCTCTTTGCCCGCGTCGGCGTGCCTTATTCGCCTGCGACCGGGCTGCCGATCGAGAGCCAGACGGTCAGCCAGATGGTCGATCGTGTGCTGGAGTTCGGAGAAGGCACGCGTCTTTATATTCTCGCGCCGCTCGTGCGCGGACGTAAGGGCGAATACAAGAAAGAACTCGCGGACCTGATGAAGAAGGGCTTCCAGCGCGTCAAGGTCGACGGTCAGTTCTACGAGATCGCGGACGTGCCGGCTCTCGACAAGAAGTACAAGCATGACATCGACGTCGTGGTCGACCGCATTGTCGTGCGACCGGATATGGCTTCGCGACTTGCCGACAGCTTCGAGACTTCGCTGAAGCTTGCCGACGGCTTGGCTGTCGCGGAGTTCGCCGACAAGCCGCTGCCGCCGGAAGAAACCGCCGCCGGCGGCTCTGCCAACAAGTCGCTCAACGAAACGCATGAACGCGTTCTCTTTTCGGAAAAGTTCGCCTGCCCGGTGTCGGGCTTCACCATTCCCGAGATCGAGCCGCGGCTTTTTTCGTTCAACAATCCGGCCGGCGCCTGCCCGACCTGTGACGGCCTTGGCGCCCAGCAGAAGATCGACGCCAACCTGATCGTGCCCGAACCCGAGCGCACGCTGCGCGATGGCGCCATTGCGCCATGGGCGAAGTCGACTTCGCCCTATTACAATCAGACGCTCGAAGCCCTCGGCAAGCATTACGGCTTCAAGCTCGGCGCCCGTTGGAACGATCTGTCCGATAAGGCCAAGGACGTCATCTTAAATGGCACCGACGAGAAGATCGAGTTCCACTATGCCGATGGTGCTCGGTCCTATACCACGCACAAGAACTTCGAAGGCATCATCACCAATCTCGAGCGTCGCTGGAAAGAGACGGATTCCGCCTGGGCGCGCGAGGAAATCGAGCGCTTTATGTCGGCCGCGCCCTGCCCGTCTTGCGGCGGTTTCCGCCTGAAGCCCGAGGCGCTTGCCGTCAAGATCAATACGCTGCATATCGGCCAGGTGACCGATATGTCGATCCGCGTCGCCCGTGACTGGTTCGAGGTCTTGCCGCAGTCGCTGAGCGCCAAGCAGAACGAGATCGCGGTCCGCATACTCAAGGAGATCCGCGAGCGCCTGCGCTTCCTCAATGACGTCGGCCTGGATTACCTCAGCCTGTCGCGAAACTCCGGCACCCTGTCGGGCGGCGAAAGTCAGCGTATCCGGTTGGCGTCACAGATTGGTTCCGGCCTGACCGGTGTATTGTATGTCCTCGACGAACCATCGATCGGCCTGCATCAGCGCGATAACGCCCGGCTGCTCGATACTCTGAAGCACCTTCGCGATATCGGCAATACCGTGATCGTGGTCGAGCATGACGAGGACGCGATCTTGACCGCCGACGACGTCGTCGACATCGGTCCGGCGGCCGGCATCCATGGTGGCCAGGTGATTGCCCACGGCACACCACAGGAGATTATGGCAAACCCGAAGTCGCTGACCGGGAAATATCTGTCCGGCGAACTGGGCGTTCCGGTTCCCGACGAGCGACGCAAGCCCAAGAGGGGCAAGGAGATCAAGGTCGTCGGTGCCCGCGGCAACAATTTGAAGAATGTCACCGCCTCCATCCCGCTCGGGGTGTTTACGGCGGTCACCGGCGTATCCGGGGGTGGAAAGTCGACGTTCCTGATCGAGACGCTGTATAAATCGGCTGCGCGTCGCGTCATGGGCGCCCGCGAAATTCCGGCCGATCATGATCGCATCGACGGTTTCGAGCATATCGACAAGGTTATCGATATCGATCAGTCGCCGATCGGCCGCACGCCGCGCTCCAACCCGGCGACCTATACGGGCGCGTTCACCCCGATCCGCGACTGGTTTGCCGGCCTTCCGGAAGCGAAGGCGCGAGGCTATCAGCCCGGGCGCTTCTCGTTCAACGTCAAGGGCGGTCGCTGCGAAGCCTGCCAGGGTGACGGCGTTATCAAGATCGAGATGCATTTCCTGCCTGACGTCTACGTCACCTGCGATGTCTGCCACGGCAAGCGCTACAACAGGGAGACGCTTGACGTTACGTTTAAGCACAAGTCGATTGCTGACGTGCTCGATATGACGGTAGAAGAAGGTGTCGATTTCTTCGCCGCCGTCCCGGCCGTGCGGGACAAGCTGCAAGCGTTGAAGGATGTCGGCCTCGGTTACATCAAGGTCGGACAGCAAGCGAATACGCTGTCGGGTGGCGAGGCGCAGCGCGTCAAGCTGGCAAAGGAGCTGTCGAAGAGGTCGACAGGCCGCACGCTCTATATCCTGGACGAACCGACGACCGGTCTTCATTTCCACGACGTCGCCAAGCTTTTGGAAATGCTGCAGGAGCTGGTCAATCAGGGCAATTCGGTCGTCGTGATCGAGCACAATCTCGAGGTCATCAAGACCGCGGACTGGATTCTTGATTTCGGTCCGGAAGGCGGTGATGGCGGCGGCGAGATCGTTGCCGTCGGCCCGCCGGAAGCGATCGTCAAGGAGGAGCGATCCTATACCGGACACTTTCTGAAGGAGTTGCTTGAGCGGCGCCCTGCTCGAAAAGCTGTAGTGGCAGCCGAGTGATGCTGAGAGCGGCGTCGCTCGATGATCTGCAGGCGGTCGGAGCGCTGACCGCCGAAGCCTATGCTCCGTACACGCGTCTCCTCGGGCGTCCACCGATCCCGGTCAGCGAGAATTACGCACCGCGCATTGGTCGCGGTGAGGTCTGGTTGCGGGAAGTGCAAGGCGAGCTTGCAGGGTTAGCCGTCGTCGAGCGGCACCCAGACCATATGATGCTCTTCAGCATTGCCGTCGCCCCGAGATACCAGGGTGCCGGCCACGGTGTTGCCATTCTGCGATGGGTGGAAGAGACGGCGCGGGAATGGGGCTTCGGGAAGTTCGTCTCTACACAAATGCGCGCATGGAACGGAATATTGCGCTCTACCGCGCGTTTGGCTTTCAGGAAACGGGTCGCCGCGAGCATCCGCATTGGCCAGGATGGGTGATCGTCGATATGGCAAAGCAAGTCAGCGTACAGATATAATCAGAGGAGGAAGAAATGACGAAATCCGGCAATATTCGCGTCGGCATCGGCGGCTGGACCTTCGAGGCATGGCGGGATCATTTCTACCCCGGGGACCTGAAGCAGAAAGACGAACTGCATTATGCAAGCCGCAAGCTGAAAGTCATTGAGATCAACGGCACCTACTACAGCTCGCAGAAGCCGGAGACCTTCGCCAAATGGGCCGCGGATGTACCTGACGAGTTCGTATTTTCGCTTAAGGCCAGTCGCTTTGTCACCAATCGCCGCGTGCTGAGGGAAGCCGGCGAGTCGATGGAGCGCTTTCTGACCCAGGGTCTAACTGAGCTCGGCCCTCACCTGGGGCCAATCCTCTGGCAGTTCGCGCCGACGAAGAAGTTCGATCCGGAGGACTTTGAAGGCTTTCTGAAGTTGCTGCCTAGCAAGCAGGATGGCTTGTCCTTGAAGCATGTCGTCGAGGTGCGTCACGACTCGTTCAAGGTGCCGGAATTCGTTGCGCTGCTTGCGAAGTATGGAGTCGCGCCTGTTTGCGCCGAGCATTTCGATTACCCGATGATCGCGGATGTGACGGCTGACTTCGTCTATGCCCGCCTCCAGAAGGGCTCGGACGACATCAGGACATGCTATTCGTCAAGCGACCTAAAGGCCTGGGCCAAGCGCCTCGAAACCTGGGCGGAGGGCAAGTTTCCAGACGATCTGCCGCTGATCGATGGCAGCCGCAAGGTCGCGGCGCAGCCGCGGGACGTTTTCGCCTTCATGATCCACGAAGGCAAGGTCAATGCGCCATTCGGGGCTATGGCCCTACAGGAAGCGACGGCACGATAGCGCCGTTCCTAGAGCGGAAGAACATGCGTTGCCAGTTCTTCCGCGGTCAGTCCTTTGCCGGCCCGCACGCCAGCATCTCCGTGCATGTAGACGCCGGCAGCCGCCGCTTCGAAAGCGGGAAAGCCTTGGGCCATCAGTGCTCCGATGATCCCGGCAAGGACGTCCCCGGAGCCGGCTGTCGCGAGCCAAACCGGGGCGTTCACGTTGATATAAGCTCTACCGTCAGGCGATGCGATGACGGTATCGGAGCCTTTGTAGACGATTGCGGCGTTCGCCCGCGCCGCTGCAGCCTGCGCCTTTTCGACCTTCCCCATGGCCGCATCGGCGGCGATATCGGGAAACAGTCGGCCGAACTCGCCTTCGTGTGGCGTAAGCACCAGCCGCGGCTTGCCGTAGAACCTTGAAAACAGTTCGTCCGGGGCATCCTTGAACGAAGAAAGCCCGTCGGCGTCAAGCACCAGATGCCGCTTGGAAAGCGCTGCCACGAACCGGCGTGCCTTGTCGCCGACGCCAAAACCGGGGCCAAGAACGAATGTCTGTAGCCGTTCGTCGCGGAGCCAATCGCGGAGCGCCGCCTCATCGTCGATCGCATGCAGCATGATCGCCGTAAGGTGCGCCGCATTGGCGCCCAATGCGTCTTCTGGCGCGGCGATTGTCACAAGCCCTGCCCCGGCCTTCAACCCCGCCATCGCCGACATCCGCGCAGCGCCGATCCTGCTCGCTTCACCGGAGAAGACGACAAGGTGGCCACGCTTGTATTTGTGTGTTTCCAGTCCGCTCGATGGCAGCAGATGTCGCCATCGTTCTGGCCTGTTTTCGGCGATCTGTTGCTTCTTTTCAGCGCGGATGATGCGGGCGGGTATGCCGATATCGAAGACCTCCAGTTCGCCGCAGAGCTCTCGCCCCGGCATCAAGAGATGACCGGGTTTCCGCGTCATGAAGGTCACAGTCCGATCCGCCACAAAGGCCGCTCCTCGAATGGCTCCGGTGCGACCGTCGACGCCGGATGGCAGGTCGACGGCAATCACCGGCACCCGCGCCTCCTTCACCCGTCCAATCACTTCGAAGACGTTCTCCGGAACATCGCGGGCAAGGCCGGCCCCGAACAGGGCATCGATAACCACATCGCCGTTGCGCGGCTGATACGTCTCAAGCGGCTGTGCGCTGGTCGGCGCCAGACTGTCCCTCGCGCGGGCGGCATCTCCCTTGAGCCTTTCCGGTTTGCCCAATTGGAATACGTCGACAGCGACACCGCTCTCAGCCAGCCTACGAGCTGCAACATAGCCGTCGCCCCCGTTATTGCCAGGTCCACAAAACACGGCCGCGCGAAGGGCCGTCGGAAAATCGCGCAGCAAAATGGCTGCTACGGCGGCCCCCGCCCGTTCCATAAGGGAATAGCTGTCGATACCGGACGCGGCTGCCGCCGCGTCAACAGCTGTCATGTCTTCCGGGGTAAGGAGCAATTCGGAGATTCCGTCGGTCATAACCGCATTCAAACAGAAATCGCCTAAATAACAACCGGTCTGCCGATCTCTGCGCAGATCAAAAAATATGCAATTGCACAAAAGAAGGGCTGCCCCAATACTTTGTCGGGAAGTATTAGTGTGGGCAAATATTCCGGAAATTGGCCAGGATTTGCCTTCAGTGCGTCGATTTTCGAATGTTTCTATCCAGAAAAACGCGAAAACCACTGATGTTGCGCACTTTTTCGCACGGTTGGCGGTGTTTTTCGAAAAATCGGCTTCCCAACTGGCACGATAACTGCATCATGACGCAAAGCAGGCCTGAGCCTGCTTTTAACGGGAGAAGCGGAGAGTCATTTTCTCATGAAAAAGATCGAAGCGATCATTAAGCCCTTCAAGCTCGACGAAGTGAAGGAAGCCCTTCAGGAAGTTGGCCTGCAGGGTATTACAGTTACGGAAGCGAAGGGCTTCGGTCGCCAGAAGGGCCATACGGAACTCTACCGTGGCGCGGAATATGTCGTCGATTTCCTACCGAAGGTGAAGGTGGAAGTCGTCCTTGCGGACGAAAACGCGGATGCCGTCATCGACGCTATCCGCAAGGCCGCCCAAACCGGCCGCATTGGCGACGGCAAGATTTTCGTGTCCAATGTCGAAGAGGTTATCCGCATCCGTACCGGCGAAACCGGTATCGACGCTATCTAGCTTTTATCGCCTTCCGGCGAACCATCGTCATCTCAAATAAAGGAACTATTTAATGGCGACCGCAAGCGAAATTCTTAAGCAAATCAAGGAAAACGACGTCAAGTTCGTGGACCTGCGCTTCACCGATCCAAAGGGCAAGCTGCAGCATGTGACGATGGACGTCGTCTGTGTCGACGAGGACATGTTCGCTGATGGCGTCATGTTCGACGGCTCCTCGATCGCTGGCTGGAAGGCCATTAACGAATCCGACATGGTGCTGATGCCGGACCCGGAAACGGTTCATATGGACCCGTTCTTCGCGCAGTCCACCATGTCATTCTTTGCGATATCCTCGACCCGGTTTCTGGCGAAGCCTATAACCGCGATCCGCGCGGCACTGCCAAGAAGGCTGAGGCTTACCTGAAAGCATCCGGCATCGGCGACACCATCTTCGTTGGTCCGGAAGCAGAATTCTTCGTTTTCGACGACGTTCGCTACAAAGCTGATCCCTACAATACCGGCTTCAAGCTCGACTCCACAGAGCTGCCGTCTAACGACGATACCGAATATGAGACCGGCAACCTTGGTCACCGTCCGCGTGTCAAGGGCGGCTACTTCCCGGTTCCGCCGATCGACAGCTGCCAGGACATGCGTTCGGAAATGCTGACGGTTTTGTCGGAAATGGGCGTCGTCGTCGAAAAGCATCACCATGAAGTGGCTGCTGCCCAGCACGAACTCGGCATCAAGTTCGACACGCTCGTCCGCAACGCCGATAAGATGCAGATCTACAAGTACGTCGTGCACCAGGTCGCCAACGCCTATGGCAAGACGGCGACTTTCATGCCGAAGCCGATCTTCGGCGACAACGGCTCGGGTATGCACGTGCATCAGTCGATCTGGAAGGGCGGCAAGCCGACGTTCGCGGGCGACGAATACGCAGGCCTGTCCGAAACCTGCCTCTACTACATCGGCGGCATCATCAAGCACGCCAAGGCAATCAACGCTTTCACCAATCCGTCGACGAACTCCTACAAACGTCTCGTCCCGGGCTATGAAGCACCGGTTCTGCTGGCCTACTCGGCCCGCAACCGTTCCGCTTCGTGCCGCATTCCGTTCGGCACCAACCCGAAGGCAAAGCGCGTCGAAGTGCGCTTCCCGGATCCGATGGCTAACCCCTACCTTGCCTTCGCTGCGATGCTGATGGCCGGCCTCGATGGCATCAAGAACAAGATCCATCCGGGCAAGGCCATGGACAAGGACCTTTACGACCTGCCGCCGAAGGAGCTGAAGAAGATTCCGACGGTCTGCGGCTCGCTGCGCGAAGCGCTGGAAAGCCTCGACAAGGACCGCAAGTTCCTGACGGCCGGCGGTGTTTTCGATGATGACCAGATCGATTCCTTCATCGAGCTGAAGATGGCCGAAGTGATGCGCTTCGAGATGACCCCGCATCCGGTCGAGTACGACATGTACTACTCGGCTTGATCATCAAGAAGCGAAGCCCCGGCTCGGTCGGGGCTTCGCCTGTCGATGTCATGGCTGCCAAGAGGTGGATGTGACACTCATGTGACGAGATCTCGCACAAATCTTGATTTGAGTGAGGCCAATCACCAAATCAGGTGATGAAAGGAAGTCGTACCATGAAAGAAAGAGTAGCTAAGTTTAGTATCGGTGAAGTGGTTCGGCACAAGGTATTTCCGTTTCGCGGCGTGATCTTCGATGTCGATCCGGAATTCGCGAATACGGAAGAATGGTGGAATTCCATTCCCGCCGAGGTGCGCCCCAGCAAGGACCAGCCCTTCTACCATCTGCTAGCCGAGAATGATGAAAACGAATACGTTGCGTACGTATCCGAGCAGAACCTGGTGAACGACGAGAGCGGCGTGCCGCTCCGCAACGAACAGGTCTATCAGATTTTCGATATGGCACCGACGGGGCAGTTCAAACCCAAGATGAACTTCGCCCACTAACGTCCAGTGCCATCTTTCAAAACCCCGCTCAACGCGGGGTTTTTCTTTGCCTGGATCATGCAACAAAAAAACCCGGCCAACGCCGGGTTTTCGTAAGGTCATACGGCTCAGAATTACTGAGCCTTGGCAGCCTTCTGGGCTTCTTCGAGCTTCTTGCGCGCTTCGTCAGCCTTCTTCTGCATGCTGTCCTGCAGGCTCTTCTGGCTTTCGGCGAGCTTGGAAGCGGATACCGCTTCGCCATCGAATGCGCCGGTGAAGCCTTCGAGCGAAATCTTGATCGGGTTCGGCGCGCGGCGGAAGTTGATCGAGGTCAGCACCAGATCGGTGCCCTTCTTCAGGCTGGCGACCATGGCGTCGGTCAGCGGGATCTGGGCGACGCAACGGTCAGGCATGCACATCAGGTAATCGATCTTCTGGGCCTTGCCGCCGTCGATCTGCATCGCGACGCCTGGCGGGATCAGACGGGCCGGCGGCACCGAAACCTGAAGGCTCTTGTTGTTAATCTTGCCGGAGACGCTGATGAGGCCGACGCCCGTAACAAGCTGGCCACCGCCTGCGAGAACGACGTTCTGGTCGACACAGACGTCGTTGTCTTCCTGCTTGCTGCAGGTCTTGTACCAGCCGAGACGCGGGGCGCCGGCAGCCGTAGCGGGAGCGTCGGCGGAGGCCGCTGCATCCTGCGCGAAGGACGATACGGGAGCTGCTGCAGCACCAAGCATCACTGCCAGAACGGACAGGGCTGCCCGCGTTTTGTTTTCAGCCTTGAACATCATAACGAATTCCGTCTCCTGAAATCCCTTAGGGATGACAACGTGCCATCCTCACCAACAGGGTTGTTCGCACTCCACCTCTTAAAACAATGAGGCAAATGCATGACCCCCCGACTTCGGGTTCCCCTGTTACATTGCGTCGGGTCAGATATCCAGTATTTCTTTGACCTTTTCAGGGTCATCCGAAAGAATTCGGCGCGGATGGTGAATTGCGGTGGCTGCGTGATAGTCTTGCGCCGAATCGTGCCGTTCCCCGGAAAGGACCTCAACGATGCTCCGGATCGTTCTTCCTGTCATTTTCACCTTGGTTGGCAGTGCAGCTCTCGCCGAGCCGGTGCATGGCATAGCGATGCACGGCGCGCCGGCCCTGCCCGCCGATTTCAAGCATCTTCCCTATGCCAATCCCGATGTGAAAAAGGGCGGGAAGATCAGTTATGGCGTCGTTGGAACCTTCGACAGCCTCAACCCCTTCATCTTGAAAAGTATGCGCACGACGGCGCGCGGCATGTGGGATCCGGAATACGGGAACCTCGTCTTCGAAACGCTGATGCTTCGCTCGCGTGACGAACCCTTCACCCTCTATGGCCTGCTGGCCCAGTCCGTCGAATGGGATGAGGACCGGACCTATATCCAGTTCAATCTTAATCCGGCCGCCAAGTGGTCAGACGGCCAGCCGGTGACACCGGCTGACGTGATTTTCACCTTCAATCTTTTGAAGGAAAAGGGCCGCGTTCCCTTCAGCACGCGACTGAATGCCGTCGACAAGATGGAGAAGGTCGGAGACCACAGTGTTCGCTTTACCTTCAACGACAAGGCCGATCGCGAATTCCCGCTGATTCTGGCCGGCTCGACGCCGATCCTGCCGAAACATGCCATCGATCCGGAGACTTTCGATCGTTCGTCGCTCACGCCTCCCGTGGGGTCCGGCCCCTACAAGGTCAAATCACTGAAGCCCGGTGAAAGCATCACCTTCGAGCGCGATCCCAACTACTGGGGCAAGGACATTCCGGCAAAGGTCGGCCTCGACAACTACGATCAGATAACAGTCCAGTATTTTTTGCAGGACACGACCCTCTTTGAGTCCTTCAAGAAGGGCGATATCGACATCTACCCGGACGGCAGTCCCGGCCATTGGGCAAGCGCCTACAACTTCCCTGCTGTCACTTCGGGCAACGTCGTCAAGGACACGTTCGAGCCGAAGCTGCCGAGCGGCAT
>Ga0123342_1009348_pt1 | contig 11782 bp, 8 predicted proteins | sample Turbeawhitnodule_FD_89960 | JGI IMG/M metagenome (GOLD analysis project Ga0123342, IMG submission 89960) | Root nodule microbial communities of legume samples collected from Mexico - Turtle bean Mexico white nodule | ecosystem: Host-associated > Plants > Roots > Nodule | place: Mexico: Nepantla... | reverse complement strand
GAGCTTCATCCACATAAGTCCATTTTCCCTTCATTCCAAATTACCCATTTTTGTTCTACTTGTTTGTTTTCACTTTCAATCGGTGCAATCTCTTCCTTATGATGTCCTCTTTCATTTGTTGCATTTATATTCAATTTTAATCGGTGCAAATTGGTTGTTCTTGCTGTTTTGGTCACGTCCAACATGGGTATAAATGCTATATGTTGTGTTCTTGAGTTTCTATCCATGGGTTTGTTGTTCAAAATGGGTTTCTAAGCGAGTTTGGCTTGGTTGTGTTTTGGTGAGTTCTTGAATGTTTAAGAACATTGATCCAATTCTTAAAAAAGTGCCTAATCATATTCCAACTCTTGTTGAATCCATAACATGTTCATATCATATCCATATTATGTTATTGGAATCATATCAAATAGAGTACACTTGGGATTTACAAAGCAGTAGTACAAAAGTATAGAAAACTCAGTTCCTATTTCACATACAAGTGATGATCCAAAAGCTCTTGATTCTCTTGAAAACGTTTTTAATAAGTTCTCTTTCTCAGGCACTTGAAAAGATCATAAAATAATCTTTATATAGACTAAAAAAAGTGGTTAAAACTGTTAGATCATTAATCAAAGTCAGTTAGAAACATTTCAAAACAGTTATTGTTTTGCAAAACAAGTAATTAAAATTATTTTTCTGTTAAGGATTTCATATAAAATAGCTAGTTGTTTTATCGAAATAACTAGTTGTTTTAGTTTGATAACAAAGACAAACTAAAGCAAATCTTTTTCGAAACCTTTTGAAAATCACTAAGTGTCAAACAACCAGTTGTTTCTACAAATCAACTGGATAAAAAAAACTTGGTATAGTCTCATAAACCTTTGATTAACAGCTTTTTCAACAATTTCATTTGAAAAACAACTGACTAAAATTTCATAGCTTTTTAGAAAACACTTCTTTTAAAAGAGATAAAGAATCAAGTGAGCTTGAATCAATACAAGGTGTGAATTAACAATTCAAAAACTACTAAACTACACACACAAACACAACAACAGGTTCTTCAAGTCTTCTACTTAGATTTGGAGGCATCAAAACACATTGTTCAACAATTGATGTATCACCACCAACATATCTGCCATCATAAAATGTCCCACTATGGTGGACCACAAGCTCAAAATAACCTTATCACATGATATGGAGTTTATAAAAGGTATCCCTATAAAATATACATATGGCCACATATATCAAACAATTTTTTTTGTACATGGTGGGACCCTACATCATAAAGTAAGTTGTAAATTTTCTCTCAAAGTAATTAGAAACAGAACATACAATATATAAAATAAAGCAATGAATTAAACAACATTTAAAGACCCCGTAATCATTAAACCAACACATGGTAAGTGAAAAACTCCTAACCTTAGAAATGAGCAAACACAAAACTCACCACGCTCAACAATGACTACACCTCACACAACTGTTGCACCTCATACAATCTTTGCACCTCACACAATCACTGCCCACATATCACACTTCACGGGATCACACTTCACGTGATTGAACTATAACCCCAATCGCACCTCACATGATTGCACCTCACAAACTCACTGGTTACTACACTGATTGCAATTAAAAAATTATAACCCCAGTTGCCCATTCATTCATTGCAATTCAAAAAACCCTAACCCTCAATTGATTTTTCACTAATCTATCAATCCACTCCAGTTGCCACCTCACACAATACCCAATCTCACTTCTCTCTGCCACATAAATAACATTTGACACGTAAGGTAGGACTTAACAAAAAGTACCAATTTGGATACTTTTTTTAAAAAATAGGGACCAAATTGATATTTTTTAAAACCACCGTACTAAATTGAATATTGACTCTAAATGTAGGGACCAATAAGGTAATTATACATTTTTTTATAATAAACAAGAGCGCAAAAAGGTTGTTTGGTGAATGATCGAAATTCCGTTTTTTAAGGAATATAATTCTGGCTTCTAGTTTTCGACTTTGGCATAGGAATGTTCATCCTGAATTAATTATGTGGTGACCGAATTTTGAGATGGTATTTTGGAATATATTATTCATTTTCTTGGTAGAGTGTGAATGGGAAAGAAGAAAGAAAATATAAAATAAAATAAATTTTAAAATTTTTTTTAAGTAAAAAATGCTTTAAAATTTTTAATTAAAAAGGGGAAGAATAAATTTTAAATGAGAAGAGAAAATTATTAAATTATATAAGGATAAATTATTAAATTTTTTTGTGTAGTGAATTTGAAGGTTTATTTTATGTATTTCTATTTTCAAATTTGAAAATATTTTAATGTTCTACAAAACAAAATTATATTCAACCTTATATAGTTAAATAACTGTTTTTGTCTCACTTAAAAAACTTATTCTCCCTATTTTTAATTAAATTTTTGAAAACAGTTTTTAGTTACAATATTTTTTTTTAATTTCGGATAATCCTTCCATCACCAAGTTCATTCTTGATGAAGTTGTAGCCAAAATAAAATAAAATAAATAGATATCCAAATTATGATGAGTTACTCACATTCATACGCTATGTTCTATTTCAATGCTGGAAATAAAACAAATTAAGTTCACTCCAATACCAAAAATAAAAAATAAAAATTCAAAACTGTCTCGAGAATTCGGCTTATCAGAACCAATTTTCAAGAGCGTTTTCATGCCCCCAAAATTCAATGGCCAAAGTCGAACATTGAAAATTAGAATTATATTTTGGCAATTTCTCCCTCCACCATATCAATTTTAGGATGCACCCAATCAGCTCTAGAAAATGACAAAAATACTCCTTCTAAATGACAAAAATAACCTTACACAAAAATGGAAAAATTATTTTTGAAATTTTTATCTGAAATATTTTGGATTTCAATTTTCCGAACATATTTTTGAATTCTGAAATTTTTTATCCAGAATGTATTTTTAGTTTTGTGTTCAGAATTTTTTTTCCAGCATGTATTTTTTTTATTTCTCAATTATAATTATTATTTTGGATTTTTTTAATTTAGAATAAGGGTAGTTTTGAAAATTTAAAAAATTGATATGGTGGAGGTTAAAAAATTGATATGGTACAGGAGGATAGTTTTGAAAATTTAAAAAATTGATATGGTGGGGTTAAAATTGATATGGTGCAGGAAGAATTTGCCTTATATTTTTGAGAAATCGAATTTGGATCATCCTCCAAACTATTTTATTCCATTCTTGTTCATTATCGAACAAATTATCCTCAAAATTTAACTTCCCATAAACCAAATTCTCAAAACATTTTTATTAAATAAATAAAAAATAAAAGTGAAAATTCGATTATTTGGAGCTGAATTTTCACCATGAAAATTTTGAGTGCTAGTTGAGGAAATAAAGGAAAAAGATTTGTACTACACTTAAGTAAAATTCTGCGAAAATTTGATATCAGAAAGCTGTTTTTTCATCTTGGTTTGGATTTTCAACATTTGGAAACCCTACAGGAATTTGGCTTTCGGAGTTTCGAATTCTGGAAGATTTTTCCCCTTTTTTTAAGTATAGGGGGAGGAAAATTGAAAAAAAAAACAAGAGAAATGAAAATAAATTTGATATTAGTCAAAGAGTTTATTGAAATAATTAATAAAAATTGGGAAGAATAATTTTGAATTGGTTTGAAACAGTGAGGAAAATAAAAAATATTATGTAAGGGGGAATATAATTTGGTTTTGTAGAAAATTTAGAAATTTAAAAAATGAAGAAAATTTAAAAAATTTGTGAATTTTTATTATTATTGGTGGAATAAAATTTGGAAGGATTTTAAAAAATGGAATAGGAAGTACAAAATGAATAAAAATATAAAGGGTATTTTTTATATTTTTATTAAAGAAAGAAATTATTATGTACAAAATAAATTTAAAACAATTAGTTAAAAATGTTTAGATTAAACTGTAATTGGTTTGTGAGAAGGAATAAAATAAAAAATAATTTAAGGGTGAAAAAATGTTGGTACTGATATTAATTTTGTAAAATAATATGGAAATAAATTTGTTGTTATTACAATCGTTAGTATAAGAATTGAGTGAGAGATAGAAGAAAAAAATTGTGGACGTTTATTATTATTGTTAAAATTATTGGTAAAATTATATTTTAAAATGATTTCAAAAAGTATAATAAGTAATATAAAATGAGTTAAAGTATAAAGTGCAATTTTTATATGCATATTAAAGATAATTTTCTTTTTTTTGTATAGAAATCAAATTTAAAATAAATAATTGAAATTGTTAAGATTAAATTTTTAATTGGTTTGAGAGAAGAAACAAAAGTAAAAAATAATTGAAGGGAGAATTTTTTATTTTTATAATATAATTAAGAATTAAATGTGTTATTATTATACTAGTTTTTACATAAACTGAATGAAATGTAGAAGAAAATTTTCAAATTTTAGAATAGTATATTCTTATTATTATTGATAATATTATTATGTTAATTTTTTTTTAAAAAATCCCGTGGGAAATTTAAACTAAATTAACATGTAAAGTTCAACTATTAAATTATATTAAAGAAAAAAATTTAAATTTTATAAATAATGTTAATGTAATTTGGTGTGACTAAAAGCATGTCATTTCTTTAAATTTGATATTCAATTTGGAAGGAATTTTGGAGAATTAAAATATTGGAATGAAAAGTTGAACTTCATTACTAATGTGAAATTTTTGTACACAATAATTTAGTGGTATGAGAGGATCTTAGTCTCTGTAAAAGGGACTAGTTCCACATAGATGACGATGTCTGATATATGGTAGGTTGATTCAGGTGAGTGTTGTTGTTGCATTTGTGGTTGGTCACTGGATTCAAATTTATAGGGTTGTGTAGTCATTAAAAAAAGAAACAAAAGAGCTTCATTTTCGAAGTGTGTTCGATGCATAGATTGCATATAAGCGTTGACAGAAGATGGTGTGCTAAGATTTGCTGCAAATAAGTTAGAGAATAAATCAGTTGAGTTGGACACAAATGAATGTTTTTTGTCGTTCATAGTAAGTTGTGGTGTAGGTGTCCTGAATTGTTCACCTGTAAATGAATGTTGGTAAAGTTCCTTCTATGGCTGATAATAATTAGTAGTAGTTGTAAATGTGGGTTTGAGTGATGAATTTTGTTGTGGTTGTGGATCTTGCATTAGTTGCGACATTGACAAGAAATATATAAAATTAGCCATGTACCATTTCATATAGGCTTCTATTGGGCTGGATGCCTCAAAGTCTCTGTATGGATTCCATATAAACTGCAGTATATCATTGTTAGTCGGATATTGATGTTAAAGTTAAAGATATTGAATGAAATTAAAGTGAATGTTTTTTTCTTCCATTACCTGATCACATTGTATGTGGTCAATCATAGACTTGTACCCTACAAGGTCATTGTGAGGGAAAATTTTGAAATTTAGAACTCCACCCCCACTCCATTTACAAATTAGGAGGTACAAATGTTGTTGGGTGGAAAGAGGCGTGATGTATGATATGTGATATTGATGGTGCCTTCATTCCGAATTGTTTTTCTTCTTGAATTTTGGATGAGACTTGGCAGAAGCTTGGTGTAGGAAATGGAACAAGGTCACTCCAATGGAGCTATGGATTCCTTGAAGGTGCATAAAGAGTAGGGAGACTGATTGGTTGGACCATGTCACTTGAAGAAATGAATAAGAAGACCAAAGGTGTGTATCCTAGAGAGGTTTAAACAAGGGAGTGAATAAGCTAGCAACTTTGCAACATAACACTCAAAATTGATGTGACCTAAGCACCTCCTTATATAGGTTTGAGGTCCGGCCAAAGGTTCCAAGAAAGAGTGGGAAAATTCAAATGCAATGAGTTTGAAAATGGCACCTAAATGAAGTCACATTGCAAGCATGACCTATGTGTGCTTCATGTGACTAATTTAGGTCTAAATGACCGACCTATGTTAATTAGGAGTCTTAATGAAACCCTAATTTAACATAGGTTGGTTTTAGATGCCTAATTTCAACCTTAATTCAAATAAGAAAAACTACAACTAAATTTCCTACTCTACTTTTAACAAGAAAATAAATTCTACTCTAGAGAAAATTACACTAGGTTATGACATTTTTGAACCTATATAGAAGGGTGTCTCTGGCATCAGTACCAGAGTCCCAATATTTTGGAATCTTTCTTGCCATTGACCTAGTGGTTGGTCCTGAGTTGGGCCTTCTACCATCAGATACCATACCCACTATTTCTAAAGCAATGCACACCCATTCATTGTTTTTGATTTGAAATTTTTTGCCTTGCACAATTCCCTGTACAACACATCTAAACAATCAGAACCCCAACTGTATCGCCTTGTTCTACGTAGATTATTAAAACATGTTAAGTACATAAGATGAACTTTGTTATCGGTTTTATCATGCATCGAAAACTTCTCAAATCAAATTTATCCTATAATGGGTTTGTAGTCGCTTTTTTGTGGGTTCATCGGCTAATCAGAGTATATTTTCTCTTAGACATTTAGTTTCACTTACCGATGAGTGATTGAGCTTTGACTAGCGTCACACCTAGATAAGTGTCGCACTTCCTCCCACTTAAACATTGTGGGGCTAACCGATGGTCCATCTACTCTGAGACCTATTTGAAGTGAATTGCATTGTAATTTGATGGTACACTCGTTAGTCAAAAGGTGGAATATGTGAGTTTCAGGTCTCCATCTTTCAACCAATGTGGTTACTAAGGCGTGATCCACTTTTGAATGCCTTAGTTTTGTAATTTGAGAAAATCATGCTTGCCACAAAGTAGACAATATTAAAGGATGTGACTCTGCCATTGAATGACAATAAGACTCCACAATATCATGTTTGGGCTCCTGCAACATTTAAGAAATTAATATACCGTGAAAAGGTTACCACAAAAAATGTTTTTAAAAAGAAATAATGTCATAAACTTACCCATGTGGACTTGTGTTGTTGATTCCTCAACAACATATTTTTGGACTAAAAGTAACTTTGTAAAGGAGAAAAGCTTAACAAAGTAGTGGATATAAGTGTCTTTTAGAATAATGTCATTGGAAAAATTTAATGAGGCGATATTTATACATGGTTTTGGTTAAATTGGGAACGTTGATGGGGAATATTCAATCTAGGTTGTCGCACGTGGGTTGACACATTGGTCAAGAGATTGAGCCCATGTTCAGGTAATAATGTGGATGAATAATGTCTCACAGAGTGTGTTGGTTAAATCTCAAGCGTTATAGGGGGCATATTCAATTTGGTTCGTTGCATGTTGGTTGACACTCTGCTTAAGAATATGGACTCATGTTCAACAATAATGTGGGTGAACAATGTGTCGCGCTTTGTGTTGTAGATGTGATGACTATTTTACGACAAGTGTATCGTGTTAGAAGTAATAATTTTTCCATAAGGATGGATATCAAACCCACCAGGAATTGAATTATCAAGCATAAGATTCACTAAATAGAAAACAATAAGTAAAAGTTTGTAACATGTTTGTTGTGTATGATTGCAAGAATGTAAATAAAACAAAGTAAAAAGTTATTGATTAGTTGGGAAAATTGGGATTGAGGTCCATCCATCTTACTCTTTTGTATTTTAAAAAGCATAATAAGATTCTATTCTTTAATTGACATTGATGCCCATATAAAATTCATTTATATAAATTTCTCGCATATAAAATTCTTAAGAGAGTATCCTAAATATCGATTCCTCGCATATTTATAAAAATTCTTTATCCTTACGATTAGATGTTGTGATGTGAGTTGATTTTATGATTGCACATTTTAGAGATTACTCTTTTGTTTATGATTTTTTGAGATTAACAATTATGGTAAGAACCCAAAAAAGATCCCCACTGGACACGAACTTAACCAAGTGGTTAAGTAAGTGAGAATGTTCACTTCTAGAGGGCAAATAGAAAAGCACAAATATATGGTGTGGATGATGCAATGGTGCGAAAATAAAGAAAAAAATGAAGTAAGGAATGAATGAAGATGACCAAATGGTAAAGACATAAACAAGAACATAAAGATAGAAGGAAAAGCGCAAGGAATGAAGCAAAAGGAATGGAAGGAAAAGATGAAGAGATTAAAGAAAGCTTATGGAATGGAGGGGATGATTCACGCTACTTGGACGGTGGGAGGCTCCAAGATGAGTGGTGAAGGATCCGCCACTTGAAGTGCACTGCACTCAAGATAAGACTTAGATAAAAGGAGTACTTAGACTCACAAAACACTCACGCATAGTTTCTTTACTATATTTAAATTCAATGTCCCAATACATGAGGCAAGACGCCCTATTTATAGGGAAGGGTGACTTGGAGAGCAAGATGAGGGAAGGGTAGAAAAGGAAGGTAGAGAGGGGCGGCCTAGGGTGTTGACCATGGTCAAAACCTCCCCTTAGGCACAACTTCTAGGATGTAGGTTAACCTTCCTAAACCTAGGTGTCTTGTCTTGAAAAAGTGGGCTTGGCACAATCCCATTTTGCTAAGTAGACTCCCACTTATACTATGTGAACCTAGTCTAGCTTATTCTTCTATTTGGACCCCCAAAGTGAGTCTGATTTATTTACAAACAATTTTTTTCTTATAATAAGACCAAAAGGAATAACATCTGATGCTCCGGTCTATGCCCAATTCTTCTTTTGCTGAGGTCCTTCCGATATTTGGTGGGGCCTTGTTTGGAATGTTGAGATAACTGATCAAACTGTGAATTGTTTCTTATGTCCTTGGTCATATGCTTGGCTAATTGTATTGTATCAGGGCCCCTAAGTTGGAAAGAATTCATCATCGAATTTAGAACTCCTGCAAATGACATAGTTAGTTTGTTCAAAGATAAGATAATGTGATATATGGGTTGTGAAGTAAACTTATGTTCATGAAGCTTTTGGAGTTCATATGGTTTAATTCTAGATACAGGCCATGTTTGTAGAGAATGTGTAGGGAAGAAGTGATTTGTTTGCGAAAATCCTCTTAGAAGGTGGGAACTTTTAGAAGGTTTTTGAAGATCATCCCTAAACTTCTTTATCAAAGATGTCAAGTATTTATAATGTTTTGGTAATGAAGTATACCTAGGAGGCGCAATTAGTTTTGTATGGGTCAACATTATTGTTTTGATTGCGTGAGATGAGATAACGAGACCCGTTTATTTTGCTCTCCTTTTTTCGTTTTGTCTTTTGGTTTTCATTTTTATGTTGTCCTCATGAACTTCTTTGGGATTGATGGGTTTTAAGATAACCTTATGCCCTTGGAAGTTGAAAGACATTTTATTGGTATGACCATCATGTAAAACTTGTTTATCATATTGCCAAGGTCTTCCCAATAGAATATGTGTTGCTTCCATTGGCACAACATCACATAAAACCTCATATTTCTACTTTCCTATAGCAAAAGTTATGAGGACTTGTTTATTGACCATGATTTCACCCTCTTCACTAAGCCATTATTGTACTTTATAGGGCTTTGTATGAGAGATAATGGGTAATCCAAGCTTCTCCACTACTATTGTACTTACCAAATTAGCACAACTACCCCATCTATTGTCATGGAACATAGCTTGTTGTTGATAAGGCAGCGGGTGTGGAAAATATTTTGTCTTTGGGTTTCATCCAAAGGTTTTGGAATTGTTCCCAGCATAAGCTTTACCACCAGTAAGTCCCCTTAACAAGGTATCTCACCTTCACTTTCACTAGGGGTTTGTGAAGGGGTAGGGAAGTTAGACCTAGAAAATTGATCACTATTGTCACTTACTTCTATTCCCCCTTTTATCATCATGGTTCTTTTGGTTGGACAATTGGCAGCTATGTGCCCAAAACCTAAACATTTAAAACATTTTGTACTTGAGGTTTTGGTTGGCGATTTAGTCCTAGAAAAAGGATTGTCTTTAGAAGTTTGTGGGGTGGATTCTTTAGAGGAGTTGGAAGCATTATCTTGTTTTGAAAATTTATTTTTACCCTTCCAAGATAAGTTATAGAAGCCAACATTATGAGTATGTTTGAAAGATTTTTTCTTTAAAAGTTGTGATTCAATCTTGATGGTTGTACTGGACAGAGTGCTCGGTACATGGGGTTAGTAGGTTAGCTCGGCTATTGGGCCCATGGTACGGGTCATGAGTTTGGCCCAGGTTGTTGGTAAGCCCGTTGGGGGCATAATTAAAGTAATATTTTTATACGACAATATAAGGCAACTTGTAAAGGGTATTTTAGAACCTAGGGGTACGCTTGGTATATGTGGTGCCTAGGTCAAGTAAATGTTTCTCTTAACTTAAATACGTATGTTATAGGGCACATATTGGTTAAGTTGCATGCATGATAAAAGATAACGTTGCACCATGAGTAGGATGCCCACGTAAGCATAATATCACCCTTATGTTGGCGCTTAAGTTGGTGCCCTGATGTTGGCGCATAAGTTGGTGCCCTGCTGGCAGGTGGTTGTTCTGTTATTATTTTATGCTCTTCTTAGAGATAAGATTCTTTTTTGTTGCAGCACCTTGAATGAAGGCACCTTAAACCCAAACCCTAAACCCTATTGAGTATGCTATAATATGCTTTCAGTTGAGATTAGATTCTCATGAGAGAAAGTTGTTATAAGAGATAAGCTATAAAAGGCGCTTGAGACCCCATGTAAAGGTATGTTGTTTCTGAGACTAAAACTGAATACTTCTTAATTTCTAGTAAGCCCTTATTGACTTGATCGTCGGAGTGCAATCAACAGGTAAGACCCCCTCTATTTCAGCGGAGCCGGGTTCCAGTGCAACCAGACGTAAAACAAATTCTAGAAGAGGCAGGCCGGGGCTAGAGCTTGTCGCCAAGGTCAACCGACGAGGAAGTGAACCGACAAGAACAATGGCTAAGTGAACAAATTTTTCTAAAAATGTATACTCATAAAGTTCTACAACATTTTGAATATCTCTTCTTAATCCACTCACAAATCTAGCAATCTTTGACTCTTCATTTTCATGCATATTTGATACAATCTAAGCAGCCAAGAAGATGACTAAGGACTCAAGAGACAATTCACACTGTGAGCAGTCATCTTAGCAATCAAGTCAAGACCCCACCAAATATTTGACAGACCTCACTAGAAGAAGAACTTGGCATAGACCAAAAAATCAATTGTGTTAGGATGTATGACTTTAAACTAGAGGGGGGGGGGGGGGAATGGTTTAAAGAGGGTTTTCACAAACTTTTAAGTCTAGAATGAAATTACTTTGAGAAAACTTGATTTAGAATTCAGTTTGCCAAAAACACAAAGCAATTTAGCACAGCACCAGAAAAACAATTGGTTGTTTCGTAGAAACAATCGTTTGTTTATACCAGTTCACAAATATAAACTGAAAATAAAGAGTTCAAGGGATAGAGAAATTGCACACATAGGTTTATACTGGTTCACTCTTAAACCAAGAGCTACATCCAGTCTTCCCAGAAACCACTAGGGAATCCACTAAGCAATCAACCCTAGATTTCTTACAACACCACCAAAGAAGTGACCTCGATCCCCTCAAGACACACACTTCCTTTGGCTTAGCACAAACACCACCAAGAATGCTGATCTTGACAACCTCAAGGACACACAACACTTCTCAGCTTCACACTTGGTACAGAAAGATCTGAAATCAATACAAGATGAAAATCCTATTCCACACTCTCTTGATCAAAGCAATCTCAAAGCAATATTTAACTCTTCAAAAGCAAAATCAGTGAAAAACTCAAATATGTTTTTCTTTGATTAAATCTCAGTTCTTGTTTGTTACATAATCTGAACAAACTATTTATTGCTTTCAAAGACTGGTCAAAGCATT
>Ga0123342_1009347_pt1 | contig 11783 bp, 8 predicted proteins | sample Turbeawhitnodule_FD_89960 | JGI IMG/M metagenome (GOLD analysis project Ga0123342, IMG submission 89960) | Root nodule microbial communities of legume samples collected from Mexico - Turtle bean Mexico white nodule | ecosystem: Host-associated > Plants > Roots > Nodule | place: Mexico: Nepantla... | reverse complement strand
TCGGAGTGCCTTCGCAGGTACCCTCCCCCGCCCGACCGAAGGAGACACCAAGAAGGAGCGACTGACCGAAAGAGAAGAAGACCGACACGTCAGCAACTACACTACATCGACCGACCGTGCCTGTGCCCCATCTCTCCACTCAGGTACACTAATAGCCGAAAGTTGTTAGGTTGATGTAGTAAACAATGTTTAGACAAAATTACTTGGCATGGTGATCTATAACTGTGAAATATTATAAATACACATATATTATATGATATTTTAATATAAAAAGTTAATTTAGTTTTATTGTTAAAATGTTTTGATACATTTATAATTGAACTTTTAAAAATATTTATTTATAGATCTATTACAATAATATTTTTTCAGTTTCAATTATAACATTTTTAATGTTGTGTATTAATCTTATGCTATATCATAAATTTCTTTACAATCAAATTTGAAGTAAAGCATAAGAAAATACTAAGTACATGTCCTACGTTCATTATATCATTCAGTTTAATGGTTAAAATATCTTAAAGTTTAATGTTAAAATTCATATAATAGATAATATAAATAGTGTATGTAATGATTAAAATAAAAATTGAAACAAAATTCAAAATAAACAAATAAAAAGAATATAAGTATAATTGTTCCGCTAATTGACCTAAACGTCTTTGTGCGTCTCTGATTACTTCGCGTCCAAGAACCCTCCGTACCTCCGTTCCTTTCCTCCGATGGAATCACCTGAAAAAAGAGACAAAGGGCGCCCTTGCGGCCGTTTGCACTTCGACGCTCAAGTCAGACTCTCAGGCAATGAAACACCAAACACTTCATTCTGAGAGCCCCTGTGTTCCTCTTTCTTTGTGTTACTTCTATTAGAAAAGCGTAATGCGTACTAACAAAAACGTACCTTGTTCTGTTTGTCGTTATCCCTTATATACCTTTCAGTGTCTCTGCCCTCTTGCGAACTGTGACTTATAGGTGCACCTTAGCGACACTACACCCAGTCTTAGGGCCATCTTAGTGCGTAAGGCTACCTTGCCGAAGCGCATCTGGTGCAGGATGACTACTTGGGTGCGACTCATGCGCCCAAGCTCTGGGGTCATCCACCCTGGGCGTTCCCTGCCTCATTCACGTGTCATGCATGCAAATCACCCCTAGGACGTGACCCTTACGAGTCGTCTCTTTCCCAGTGGCTCTTTGATGGTGGTGCGTACTACCGCATTCCCTACACCCCATGCACGGATCCCTCGTGATCTGGGTCTCTCCTTACCGGTAACTGGGGTGTGGCTTGAAAACCACCTTTTTCGGTCCATCTTTATTGTTGGGTTGCCGAGGCCCGAGGCCTCCACGCCCTGCCTCGATGCCGCCCCCTCCTCGGCTCCCCTTACCCGTGTGCCTAGCTAGACTCTGCCCTGTCCTGCTGACCTCCCAGTGGATCCAGCCTTCGGGGCCCCACCATGACTTTGGTTAACACCCGAGTCCGAGGACCGGTTGGTACAATAACATTATCACTTTCTTATTATATTTTTTAAAATATGATTAGAAAATTAAATATAAAAAAAAATATTTGTTGAAAATCTAACATCTACTAAAGATTATGACAATTTATAGTATTATAAGTGATGCAAACCTCACCTTATAAGCCAACTTTGTAAGGTTGAGTTAGGTTTAAAGTTCACTTTTTTTTTATATAAATGCTTTCATGTTTGGCATCAGTATGCAACTTGACATATTAGGTAAGCCGACAACTCAAGTAACAACAATAATTTGTCATCACATGAAAAAAATATTATTAAAAAAAGAAAAAAGAAAGAAAAATACAAAAATATGGGGTTTAAAGTTCACTTCTTACTATGATATAAGAGTCATTTTTACTATGATATAAGAGTCATTTAAAGTTTATTTTAACAAAAGTTTGTTAGACTTATTAAGTCATTCGTTATCGGACCACCTATAAATATATAGTTTCACGTATGAGTTGAGAGACCTCGATATGAGAGGTATATTGGAGAGAGATTAAGACAATTCATAGTATATAAATAAAATTGATTAGTTAGACTTAAAATACACTTTTTAATAATACTTAAAAGTATATAAAAGAATGATTAAATTTATAACTTCAAATCTTTATTGCTACATGTGTTTTTGTAAGTATGAATTCAACTAATGCTTTGTTGAAAAACTAAAGATTCCAAAAGAACGTGACAAAAAGAAGTAGGAATCTGTTCATTATTCCACATGGTTGTAATTGGATTGATCTTGAATTTATTTACTAGGTTTTGTCTGCTAATGCTCATTATCAAATTTTAAAATATAAATAAAGCTTTATTTTTGTGTTTTGAAAATAAAAATATTTTAAATTTCCTTAACTATAACATGTTTTATTTCATTACTTTTGTATATAACTAATGATTGAATCCAACTTTCGACTTCATGCATTGTATCCAAATTGGAAGAATAAGTTAGACATTAGGGGCATTAACCAAACCCATGAAAGGAAAAAAAGCAATCATCTAAATCTATAAGAACATTTTAAATTGATTTAAAATAGGATATAATGTTATCTTATAATTCATATTCAAACTTAATTTAACTGTAAAATAAAAATAATATCTCACTTGTATATTATATTTTGATGTTATGTTTAATTTCTGTGTAATTTAAGATCTTTATAATCTTAATAGAGAAAGGTAAATATACAAAATAGAGATGTATTTGTTTTTTTTCTATTTAGATTTTTTTTTTATGAATATGATTGGATAAATATTTCTATAATTACTTACAGAAGAAAAAAAGAAGGAAAGAAACATGAAATGAATTTTTCTGTAAGCCATAAGTTAATTTATAGGAGTTTTATTGTATAAATTTTCCAAATTTTTATTTTTAAATTGTGTATAAAGTTTCTAGGAATTTATTTATATAATTTTTTTAATGAAAGTTGCATTGCGTTGTGTCGTTGACGGCGGAATAAGAACTGATAATGATGAAGGACATGAAGGACTGTGACGTCAGCAATATTAGCATCCATGGCAAGGATAATGCCGTGACATGTTCTCACGTCACCATGTCGTTAATTAACAAAAAATCTTAGCCTGTAGTATAGCGCCACGTCAGCCGCCAAACTTACACATTCATTACGTCATTGCTGCGTTGGAATTTTGCACATGGTCCACCTCTCAAGTTTAAAAATAAATATTTAATTCATCACAATTATTATAAATAAATAAACTGGAAATATTATTCAATAGTATATTATAATGTAAATTTTAATGTTAATAATATCAAATCCCCTACCCATTTTCAGTACATTTATACTCTTATAATTTAAAGTGCCAATTATTAGAAAAGAAGTTAGTAAAAACAAATTCTTTTGAATATTCGTTTATTAGTTAAAATTAAGTGAAAAATCACAAACTTTCATGGATTTTACATATCGTTTAATAGTTATTTCAAAAAAAAAAATATATAAAAAAATAGGATCTGGCTAATATCATAATATATTGGAAATTAGGTTTAAGTTGAATACAACTTTTAAAAAATAGAATTTTGATATGTATCCTTTCATTACGATTGCAATGACGCTGTATTTAGCATAACTGGTTAAGCTGAAACCACGAGTTGCTCACTTTTTGGTAGGCAGAAGATTTAAAACGCATGTCTGAAACACACATAACACGTTACTACTATAAATATATATTATAGTCGTATAAATTACTAAGTTCTGGAATAATATTTAAAATTTCATATTAATTATATATAGAAAAAATTCGTATTTTAATAATATATAAGTGGATGTAAATATAATTTTATAAATAATTTTATAAAGTTGAGTTAATAATAAAGTTTAATTTCTAATATATTTTTTTAAGAATATGTTAGAATAGATTCACTACAAGAAAATCATAAAATAAAAACTAATTTTTAGAGACCAAAATAATTAGTTGCAATAGTAACTAAATTATAGATCATTTTAGAAATTAAAAAAAAAATTGGTTTCTAAATTAGTTTTTATTATTATTAAATAGTTTCTAGAGTGGTATCTAATTAGCAATCAAGATTTTAACTACCAATTATTTAGTTTCTAAATTGGTTGTTAATTATAAACTAATTTAGAAATATTTTTTTTAGTTATAAAATTGTCTCTAATTTAGTTACTATTGCAACTAATTATTTTGGTGTCTAAAAATTGATTTTTATTTCATGATTTTCTTGTAGTGATTGATCATGCCACTATCTATAATATGTTGAAAATTTTACATTGATAAGAGATAAAAACATTTTAATCAGAAACGATAGATAATGACATCTCATCAAATATAACTAAATGTAAATTTTATTTTAAATTATTTTTATAAATCTAAATTAAATTTAAAATTATTTTTTAATATGGTATCCGAATTAAATTTAAATTAAACTTAATGTTGATTTTTTAATATTGTAATCAAATTTAAATTAAACTTAATGTTGATTTTTTAATATGGAGAGCTCAAAAGAACAAAAATGAATTTAAACTTTCTTGGTGACGTTTGGGTTGGATATGCAACGAATCAAAGGAATGAGGAAGCTGTGGTTTTTATTATTGTATTTCTTTAGTTAATCGTAATCCTATTGACATGGATTGTGTAGCAATTAACAAATGGCAACTTACAACTATCATAAGCACATGTTATATGATGGACATGATATATCATAATATAGTAGTAGAGAACCCATACATGTTATAAACCGGCTTAGCTCGTGAGGAAGTGATTATTACTGAGCAAATTAAAATTTTCACTTACACAACTTTCTTTCGAGTAAAATGATGAAATGGGTGATATTAGATTCACGCTTTTTTTTAATGCTTTTGATATTATATAAACACAGCCAAAAAAAAAATTACCGTTCCTTTTCTTTTCTTTTTACTTCATCTAACGTGTAATTTTATATAGAATTATGAGTAAAAGCTTTTTCTAGGTAACCATCTAACGTATAAATTTTTATATATAAATTAATTATATTTAAATGAAAAAATCAATTAACAATATGTACATAAAAAAGAAGAATAACACTTGTTTTTATTTGTTTAGCAGTCTCAATTGTTAGAATGATGGAACACCTGTAGAAGATTCTCTTACATTCAAGTCAATCTTAGTTTTAAAGAAATATAAAGATATTTAGTGAGTATGAAATTATGAAGTTATATATAAATAATGATGTTATATATATTTAGGCCTTTTGGGTTTAGTGACATGTTCAATAAAATGATTAGCTGCTTATAACTATTAGGCCACATTGCACAACGTGACCTATAGACATGATACTTGATGTTATTGTGTCGAACTATACAGTAATTATGGATATTTGGTACCATTACTAGGCTGAATTGTTGGTAACTGCACATAATTTTTATCCACTAACTAGTGATTTATATATAATATATTTAACGGTTAATATTTAATAATAAGTATCTAATTAATACTTATATTTTAGGTATTGGATAGTACAACACTTATATAATATAACTAAAAGAGAAAAAAATATTATTATGTAATATTTTGTTTTATTTATTGTTTTTATTTATATTAAGCATATGTGAAAATAGAAACGCGACCTTTATAAACTAAACATAAATGTTTAACCTAAATCAAACAACCTTGTACATCAAGATTTAAAGATTATACTATTACAACGAAGATATCACATACAAATTGCTCTAAATTAATAATGTTTTGAGTACCTAAATATACATTGTTTTGAGTATCGAATATCCTCTATCAAGTCCTTTTCGTCTTTTCTCTTCAGTTTTTCAGTTGTCCTTCCGGGTATGTCCATGAGGGTGAGATACCTGCAAAGACATTCTGACGCTCAAGTAAGTTGAAGTGTATTTGATTATCTAGTTCAGAGTTAAAACAATCATTACCTTTTACATGGAGTCTCCTCTTATTTATACTTTTATATTAGACTTTATGTTGTTGTAAAGATTAATGTAGACCTAATAATCCCTTAATCAGGTTTTATCTCTTTTAATCAAGCTTAATCTATTAATCTGCAAATTAGCGTGATACTTGTCTTGGGGAAAAGGTCGTGCTACCGTATAGGGTGATCGGTCTTTTGACTTCTCGATTCTTGATAGAACAATGTATATAGAGAGAAAAAAAACAACATCTAAATTATATACTCTATAAAAAAGTTTTCAAACTTATATTTTTTATGTTTTACATTTTGTATAAATGAAAGAGACAAATTTTATTTTATATCCTCTTTACAAGAGTTATTATTTAAGTTTTATCTTTATTTTTGTTTGTAGAAAAAGTAGTATATAAGAATAATTAGAGTTTTTATTTTAGGAGATTGAAAAAAATATTTAAAATTGACTTGTATAATAATAACTTAAAGAATAGGTGAAAACTTTTGTGTCTTTTTTTTTGTTTCAATTTTTAGGATAGCTCCTCCTAGCTTTGAAGTTGGACGCGGAATTAACAATGCAAATTAAAGTATTGACAAGAAAGAAAAGAAAAAAAATAAAATGGATAAAAAAATGTGAATGGAAATATTAGAAAAACAAATGTGATTTATTCAAGAAAAAAAATTGTGAATAATTAGAAGACGTTACAACTTAAAATTTTCCCTTTATGACTTTTCATCAATCAAACATATTGTATTTTTTTTTTTATTTTCATCTATTTCTCTCATTTTCACTTTATTTTCTTATTAAATAAAGAGTTTGAATCTTTGGGAACAAATTTGGAAAAGTACAAATCGAAAACTGTTCCTATTAGGGAGATAAGAACTAGAGAACTATTGAATGACATCGTCTCCTTTCTTCCTTCGGGTAGAGTATTAGAGCTTCAATGTGGTCCTCCTCGCCTTGATGTTATTCCTTCAGATCTCGGTCGTCCTATCTCAGGTGAATACCAAATGGGAGGGGTACCTGCAGAAGGCACTCTGACACTCAAGTCAGTAAAAAAGGTATTCGGCACTCGGAGGTGTACAATGATAATGACGTACCTGTTCCTTGGAATATGTGCTTATTTATATTACCTGTAGTGGGCCTTTCTTAGTGGGTCAGATTAAGGAGTGGATTTGTGTTTAGGATTGTATTACCTAGTTGTTAACCACATATTAAGTTTGTTAAGTCTGTTTAGGCGTGGTAAGGCTCAGACCGTCGATCGACCCATTGAGACTGGGCCTTGGGTTGGTCGGCCTGCTAGTGGGCCAAGACTTTGGTTAGTCCATACCAGTACACTTGCCCTCCAGGCTCGAGGGTATTGAGCCCGGAGAGTCTTATATGTCGTTCGGTGGATTTGGTGCTTGTTATGGCAGTTGGGATATACCGAGATTTGATGTGATGATTGGGCTCTTCGATGTGATGTTTTGGTGGCGCCTACGCGCCTGATATGATCCTCATTAATGAAGGGTTTTTTGGCGCCAATTTTCGGGATCTTCAATATCGTTGGATCTGAAGAGATCTAACGGTTGAGGTGATTGTGGCGTTTTGTATTTTGAGACCTTTGAGGATATAAATAGGGGGTCTTCATGGTGTTGAGGCACTGTTTCTTTGTGCGTATTTGCTCCGATAGCCGAGTGATTTTGTGTCTCGCCGAACGATCCTTGTTTCTTCGCTCGTCCTTCCAGTTTTTTTGAAAAAGGTTAGTTATGTCTTCTTTGTCTCGTCCCACGTCTTCTTCTTCGGGTCCCGCTTCTCCTCTTCCATCTCCTCCTTCTTCGTCCCAGTCTTCTTCTTCTTCATCATCGTCTAACTCTTCCACGACCGAGACACTTTCGGTTGGGACAATTCGAACATTGCCCCCTGTGGGAGTGATGAGGGACGATGACCCGACCGATGCTTCTGATCGGTCGGGTGGTTCCGAGCAGTCATCTCCTCATGGGTTGACTGGGTGGATCTGAAGGTGACCCAGATCACCTGCTCATTTGTGAAGAGGGATGTGGTTGCTGGCTTTTTGGACCAGGTCAGTGTTTTGAAGTCAGATGTGAGTCTGGATGTGATAAGCATTGAACCTTGTGAGCCAACCGATGTGGTGTGCTCATCTGAGTCATCTACCGAGTGTCCTTTCTTTTACATGTATGCTTGCTTGTTTTCAGACTTGCATGTTTCTCTTCCATTTGATATCTTCACGGTGGGTGTCCTTCGGGCACTCAACGTGGCCCCTACGCAACTTCATCCCAACACCTAGGCATCTATCAAGGCCTTCCGCCTTATTTGTGATGTATTTCGTCTTTCTCCTATTCCTTTGACTTTTCTTAGTTACTACATTTCTCACTTGGCCAAGCTAGCTTTGTGGCATTCGTTAGTTGGTCTTTCGAGCAAAGTGCTCTTTGGCTCCTTTGTCACTTTTTATAAGAACTTTAAAGAGAAATTTCTTAAGGTTTTCATTTGTCCTAGGGGGCAAAGTATTTTTTCGAAAAAATCCGTCAGTCCAAGTTCCCCTTGTCTTGGACCAGTAAGCCGATCGAATTTAAGGAATGACCTCGTCCACCCCCGAGCATCGAGGAAAAAGAGATTTATTCTCTTTTTGATGGGCTCCCTTGTAAACTTCCTACGTGGAAGCTAGTGGTCGTTTACACGTCGCCACAATGCTGGGAAGTCTTCGAGGGTACGATAATTTGCTTATTCTCGATCGGTTTAGGTCTTTACCTTTTGCTTGGGTGATTTTAACTTGTCTTGTTTGATTTGCGCATAAACCATGAGCCGGGAGGTGCCTCAGGCTAAGAGTTTAGTGAATACTTTCCGTGCGAAGGCTCTTGAGCGGAGAAAGGGCCGAGCATCGATACGGTGGTCGAGGGCATCCAAGCAACTGTTGATGCGGGCCCTTCGGCCCCTCAAAAAGCAAGAAAAGGCAATAGGAGGGGGGGTGGAACACTGCCACAACCTTTCGGTCTCCGGGGTCCCTACCGACACCTCCCCTTCCGCGTCCTTCTCCTATCCGAGTGGACTCGCCACCAACTGATGATTTCGGTCATCCTAATGACACCGCTATCGTCGGGGTCGCTGGTAAAGCTATTGTTGAAGTGCCTAAGTCACCAAGAACGTTGTTGGGGGCTGATGTGCGTTTTTCCAAAGGAGTGAAAGTGGGTATCGGCTCTTCTTCACGTGCTATGGTGACATCCATTGCGGAGGAGGAACTGTTGGATAGTGGCCTGAAGTTATTCTACCGCGACCTTGTCTTAACCCGCCTAGGTGTTGATGCTCAAGTTCGGCGTAGGTAGGAGATTGCCAATGAAGCCAACTTATCCCATTGGGACAGGTTGGTTCGATCAGAGGCTGACCGTGAGTATGCTGAGGCTCGGGTGGCTGAGCTAGAGAAGAAGGAGCAAGAGAGGGCGACTGAGAATGCCAAACTGAAGGAAACCTTGGAGAGGTATGTCAATCGAGTTTCTTTGCTGGAGGTCGAGAACCAGGACCTTCAGTCGGCCAAGGCATCAGCTGAAGCCAAGCTTGACAAGAATATAGATGACGTACACGTATGCTTGGACATTACAATCGAGCATTGGAAACATAATCCAGTCCATGAGTCTCTGGTAAGTTGCCCTCGCGTTCTTCAGTTCAAATGGCATGAATTTGTAACAATAACTGGCAGCTTCGGCCATGAAAGTCGTGTTACTCTCGTCCTTTGGGTGCATGCAAATCTGGTTGTACCCCGAAAAAGCATTATGGAAGCTTAGCAGACCACAACTTGAGGCACTATGTAATAGGGAGTTTATCCTCAGCAGAGGGTAGGAATCTTTGGGACAAGCCTTATTTAAATTGGTGAAGTCGACGCACATCCTCCATTTTCCATTTGCCTTCTTCACCATGACCACATCTACTAACCACTCAGGATATTGAATTTCTCTTATGTGGCCCAGAACGAGGAGTTTTTGAGCTTCCTCCCGCATGGCGAGGCGCTTTTCCTTGTTGAATTTTCTTCGTCTCTGAACTACAGGTTTAACCTTCTCATCCATGGTGAGTCGATGGCACAAAAAATCTAGCTCAATCCCAGACATGTCAGTGGACGATCATGCGAAAGCGTTCATATTCTTTGAAATGACCTCAACAATTTTATCCTCCAACTCCTTGCAAAGTGAGGCGCCAAATTTGAACCTTTTGCCATTTATCTCTAACTCCTGAACTTCTACAGTAGGTTCAGACCGCCTTCATTGCAGGGGTCGACTTCAACCACCCATCTTGGTTCTCCTGACTGGGTAGTGATTGTGTAGGTTCCCCTGTGATTTTTCAGGCTGCTCTCATAACATTTTCGTGCCATCTTCTGGTCGACCCTCATCATGATTACCTTTTTTTCAGGCAAGGGCAACTTCATCTTCATGTGCGTTATAGAGGCCACCGCACCCAACCTATTCAAGGAAGGTCGTTCAAAAAACAGGTTGTATGCAGAAGGTGTATTAACAACGATGTACTTCACAATGATCGTTATGGTTGCGCTTTCATCAGAGAAGATCGTCCTTAACTCGACTTATCCTCGCACCTCCACCTGATCGCTTGCAAACCCGACAAGACAACCATCATAAGGCCTTAACTGGTCAGGGGAGATTTGTAAATTTACAAATGTCCCCCAAAACATTACATCAACCAAACTTCCTTGGTTGATGAAATCCTGTGCACCTTTTGTCCTATAGTGATAACTGATATTACTACAGGATCATCTTCGTGGGGAAAGATGTCCTCCCAATCGGATACTGTGAAACACAGGGAGGGTTTGACAGACCACTCATATTTCTTTATATCCAGGGACATCACCGCTCTGGCATAGCGTTTGCGGCTAGATGCTAGGCATCCACCTCCAGAGAATCCTCCCGCAATGGTATTCAGGTCTCCAAGGATTGGAGTTTCATGTTTTAGCTCTTGGGGTGTGGTCTCCCTCTTCAGTTCCTCTTGGCTAACCTTGAGGTACTTTGTCAAGAATCCCTCTTTGACTAGCTTTGAAATTTGATAACCTAGGGCAATGCATCATTCCACATTTTGCTCCAACGCCTTGTGAAATTCACACCAACTCTCCCTTCGCGATCTCAAAAACCAATATGACTTTTTAGAAAATATTAGTCTATCCGCAACCCTGCCATGCCCACGATTTCCTTATAGGATACTTGGAACCTTGACCTGATTATCTTCCCCTCACTAGCTTGAGTCTTCAGCTCATCTTTCTTTGCAATTTACAAGACGTACCTCTGGTTTGTTCTCTTACATGTGGATGCTTCATCGTCCCTCGAGGAACGATCACGACTGCTTTCCTTATACCTGGTCTTCTTTGAGCGTGAGTTGCCATTTTTCCTAAGCACAACTTCCTTTGCCTCGATATGAGTTGTAGCTCATTCCCGTACTTCGAATAACGTTTCTGCCCTATTTTGGATTAACGAGTCGCTGAATGGGCTTACCGTCATCCCTTTAACGAAAGCGGCGACTACCATTTCCACATTATGAGTTTAAAGCCTCACCAAGATTGCGCAGAAACGATTTAAGTACTCTTTGAGCAACTCTCCTTCCCTTTGTTTGACATCAAACAGATCATGCAACCATGGGGGGTCAACTTTCTTAGATGAGAACTGCTCCTTAAACATTTTGGAGAATTGAGGGAAAAAGGTAATATGGTCGTCCAGGATCCCACTAAACCACAATAAAGTCTTTTCTGTAATTGTGCTCATGAGCATCTTACATTGGACGACATTCAACCCCCCCCCCCCCCCCCCCCCCCCCCCCCCCCCCCCCCCCACCCCCCCCCCCCCTCCCCCCCCCACCCCTCCCCCCCCCCATCCACCCCCTCAGTAAACACACACAACGGGCTCGGGGACGGGGACGGCTG
>Ga0123342_1009346_pt1 | contig 11783 bp, 9 predicted proteins | sample Turbeawhitnodule_FD_89960 | JGI IMG/M metagenome (GOLD analysis project Ga0123342, IMG submission 89960) | Root nodule microbial communities of legume samples collected from Mexico - Turtle bean Mexico white nodule | ecosystem: Host-associated > Plants > Roots > Nodule | place: Mexico: Nepantla... | reverse complement strand
TTAAACATAAACATTAATTCAAAAACATTAAACATAAACATTATTGACATTCTTCCATTTCAATAACATTGGATGCCACCTTAGAAGAACTTTCATCCATTTTTTCATAATTATAATCTTCCCGTCATCTGCATATATTAAAACAATAACAATTAATTCATTCATTTTTCATAAAAAAAATACAATAAAAATAAGATAACTTTTGGCTCAATTGAAGGCTTGGTCATAGGTAACTTCTAAAATATCCTCTGCTTGTTTCTCCTTTTCTGACGGGTGTCTTGCTCCTTTATCGTGTTTGAAATCGATTTAATTGGCATGACCCAGTTTAGGGTGATAGGTATCTCTATTTCGATGGTTGTTGGTTTTTGTGGGATGTTGGATTGGTGGATAAGAGTTGTTGTTCTTTTTGCCCCTTGTTATGGTTGCAGTGAGTTTGTATTGAGTTTGTTTTGAGTTTGTACGGGTTTGTATGAATTTTTTAGTGGTAGATTTTTTTGTACGTTGCCCTGCTGCTACTAAGTGCCAATTTTTTTTTTCTTGCGGGTTAGCGGGCCAGCCCGCCCCGTCCCGCTACTGGCCTGCGCGGGTTGCGGGTTAATGCGGGGCAGGCTAATGCGGGTTAGCGGGTTGAAAAGGTCAGCCCGTCCCGCGTTTTTTACCAGCGGGCTGCGGGTCGATCCGCACAGCCCGCCCCGCTTTGTCATCCCTACTTGTAAACAAAACCAAATCCCTACTTGTAAGCAAAACCAAAGTTAGATAACAAATGTTTAAGCAAGAAACAAAATACAAGTTAAAATATCCAAAAAAAAATGTTTAGAATTCATTAAATTAATTTAACCTTTTTTAAATATAAAAATTGAGTTTAATAATTCTAGGAGAAATTATTTATGTTATCAATAATCTCATTCTCACAGGTTTTGTTTCATAGTTATCATGTTATAATTACATTTTTTACCTAAAATAAAATGTGATTTATTATTTTATTATTAGTTAATGTTTGATATTATATTATATTTCATCAAACATTGAATGTATTTAATATTTATCTTACTCTTGGTATATCATACTCTTATTTTATTTTTATATTATATTTTACATTTTATACTGATTACCAAGCAAGTCAGAGTAAAATTGAGAAGAAAAAATTCTATAAAAATAGTCACAAAAAAAATATATTACTATATATTTATTTTGATTCAATAACGTAAAAAAAGAGAGAAATAAAATAAATTATATGAAAAATATTTGTATATTGATTAAAAATATAAATTTTACTCTATTATTTATTTCTTAATATATTTTCTTTCTCACCATTTTTACCCAGTTGTGCATCTGAATCATCTAAGTAAAACAAAAATGATTGTATTATATAGCAACCAATCCATAACTCAGTTAACACTTCTCCTCTGTAAGGGAAGCTTCTTAAACTCTAACATTTTGCTCTTCAAATCAAACCTTCATTCATTGTTGTCCACTCGTGTCCCATCCTTTATTTGTCGCAAACATACCCACAAGTATCACTATCATTTTCCTCATAACAAGTTATGCCAAAATTATTCATATATTATTTCTTCTAATCAATGTATGTTTGTTTGCATCATCTTACTCCAAACACAGCTGTATATATATATGGCCAATTAAACTCATCATAAATAAAACATGTTGATAACTGCATACTAAAAAACCTTGGTTAAAGTTCATCATGATTCCACAGAATAGACTCTGGTTCTATTTAGGAAGAAGGGAAGCAAAAGTTAAGAACCGTTTTAACTCACTTTACCCAATTCAAAGAGGGAGTCTCATTAGTTTTTCAATGTTTGTAATCCAAAAAATGGAGAATAGTATTACAATTTCACGCACAGAAAGGTATTTAACATCTTTAGATTATGAATTTTCTCTGTATCAAGAAATCAGAAAAGTTTAGATTTAAGTAGAGATATATGTTGACATTTGCCAGCAATAGCATATCTATTATATTATACACCCACAGAAAATTTTACATGCATAATTGATAATAATGTTGCAATTAGATGATCGAGTATAGGTAACACCAGAGTATCAGATGATCTCTCATCATTCAGTTGGACAAATCCATGAGACAGAACATAAGGAACTCGTATGACTTCAATCTGTCTATACAGCCCAACATTCTCTTGTTAGTAGTTGACTATACTTTGAAATCAAAGCCATGAAAACATCAAGATTTCAAGTAAAAACAATACACACGATTGACTGTACGCAAACTCACCACCCTAAAAATGTAAGAACCTCAACCAGCACATATAAATGAAACTAAACATCACAGGAGAAGCTACAATGTACACCAGGTGCCAATAAGGAAGTCAAATGCTAGAGGAGACATAGGTGAGGAATGCCAAAGCATCGCATGGGACTAGTCCACTAGAGCATCGGTCATCACATGGCCACCTTTTAGTCATATATGATATAACGAAACAATTTAACATTCCGGAAGGGAGTGTGTCGATGCAAATGGTGAGAAGCTTGCAGCTGACTCACTATAACGGAGAGGATGTTGTTGATGACTGGATGAACCCAAATAACTCACTGAAGCATTGCTTGGACTTGGAATATATGGAGACATGTACCTTGAGTTAAGGGATGGCAAAGAGGGATACCCCATGGAATGCGGTGAATTCAAGTGAGAAGCTAGAGATCTTTGGGATGCATTCCTAAGATCTACTGAGCTTCGGCTCATGCTTAGGGAGGGGGATTGATGGTAGGAGGACCTAAGTGATGGATGAAAATGAGGTGTGCTGGCAATGGAGTGGTTACGAGAAATAGATGAGGTCTGCGAAGCTGTCCGGGCAATTTGTATTGCTGAAGATGAAGCTAGTGACGATCTCACAGAAGATAAGACAGAGGCTGCTGAGCTTGACGAGAGCAAGGGTGTGGATTCTGAAGGTGGTGGTTCAGTTAAGCCAGTTCTTGCATCACGCTTGCAAACTGGACAAAAGGTTCTCCATGAAGTAAGCCAAGAATCCACACAGATAGCATGAAACTCTGCCAATAAATAATCATGAAAAACGAATTAATATAATCTGTGTAACAAACATAATTTCACATGCATATAATGCAAATATTCAAGTAATGCCAATACAGGCAGACGAGACTAATGTTAAGTAACAAAACATGATAGCCTGTTATGTAATGCAAAATCAAAAACAAAGGAAAACCTTCAGATGGCTCAGACTAACCGAAGAGGACAAGAACATGGTCTTAAAACAAAAATACAAACAGAAGTAGGTGATGTAATTAGCTGTTTTTTTTTCAAGATGATTTAGGATAAAGAGCAGTTTTAATCTGGTGCATTACACCACACATAAGCAGTTTTAGATTCATAGAGCCACACAAAAGGTCCAGATAATTCTAGGACTTCCATTTGTATCCCAGGTCAAATCTGCACCTTCCAACCCACTGGGTTGACTACTTCGAGATTGAGATAAGGGTTGCAAATTAGAAAACTTCCTAAATTCTTTTCCCTGCCAGGTCATGTTATGAGAATTTTACAGAATCATCCATTACAATCAATTTTCATATACCACATGTAAGTCAGACCAAAATTCCACATAAATTAAGTAATTTGTTAAGTTTGCAGTACTTAACAACTCGTGAGGAGTACAAAGATCAAATTAACTTGAAAATAAATTGTCCTACTATTCTACTGAAAAAAAAAAAACACTGGGTGGCAGTTCTTTATTATAGCTACTTCAAAATTGGCATACTTAAGAATTTCCAGATTAAGATGGAATGAACATTTTCTAACCATCCATGTAAATGTCTGTTTTAGGTTGGAGGTTAAGAAACAACAGGATTGTACAAGATGGTTACTGGTTGTTTATTTCTTCTTCGTCTGAGTTGTTTCCTTTGTGCCTCTCTTTTCTTGAATTATACAGTAGCTGTAGCCTAACAGTATCATATCCTGTCTGTTGGAACAACCAGTAAATGTTCAGTCACACAAACTTCACACTTCAAATGCTCAATCTTGGGTTTGGGGTGTGTTAAGATGCAAAACATTAGCTAAAAACATGGTAAGGACACTGCTTATAAGACTTGGCAACCCCCTACCTTGAGATAGTGATAGGGGACTTGGGTATTATGAGATGCCTAAGTCCCAAATCGAGTATTATTAAATACTTGCTGGAGTATAGTATACAGCTAGCCATTGGAAGTGAGTTGGGTCTGTTGGATTCTAATAAAAACAATTAACTTTCTTCCAAACAGCTAAACTAACACAAACTTTGAGGGAAAAATGTTATGATGTCTTAATAAAATCCTAATTACAAGTTTGAGGGATCTTCCAGATTTCCAAATAGGTATTTCGAGGTGACAACTTATCAGTTAAAAACAGGAAAAGGGCAAGAAAAACACCAGAATAATCCAAGTCAGAATTCCCCTACCAGGATTAACAAAGAAATGGGTAGAATCAACTATCAAGTAATATGAGTAAGAAGAAGTGCAAGTTGAAAGTAGGTAGAACCTAGAAAGTAGAATTGCTCCCAGTTTGCCATTTTAAAAAATCCCATTAGAAGACTTCTTTTTTTATTGTAGTTTTTATATGTTGCAACAAGCATGTGATTGCACTTTCCATTTCAGAGATTTTAACTCACATGCTAAAGGCAAACATCACACAGTTCAAACAACTAAATACTTAACCATAGTTTGTAGAGGAACGTAAGGGTGGGAGAAGCTGAAACATGAGTGTAAGCCTCGAAGTAAAGAAACACCCTGCTTGAGGCTTCCAAGAAATGCAAATATATAACTTACTATCACCTCAAAATTAACAAGTTTCATTGTATACTTATTTCCAACAAACCCTTAGACGATGGCTGTGAAAATAGGCAAAACCTGCCTCCTGATCAACAACATACTTATTTGTCAGGTAATGTTAACTGATATCACACCAGAAGTTTAAAAACATGTGGTGAATATTGAATATCTTAACACAGGATCAAAATTAGATCCAGTGGTGAACTGCACAAAGTATCAGGAAATTTAAGTTGGACAAATGCCCTAGTACATAAGCATACACTGAAGATAGATCAACCAACAGAATAATATACTGGATTTAAAACAATGTCATGGGAACGCTTACTGTGACAGCAGGGCAGAATCCTGATCTTCTCGCCAATACAATAGTCTTCAAGGCATATAGCACATGTTCTTGATGTACAGTTGTCTTCCAAAACAGCAGTAAATATCAAACTTGGCATTGCTTTCACTAGGCGACTACTCATACCATGAAATTCACGAAGAGAACCTCGAGGCCTTTCTCTTCTTATGCGATGCCTGCGGACAAAGAAACAAGTGGCCAGCACAGCAGACATTGCAAGAAGGGAAATAAATGAAATTGCCATGATAGACCATGCTGAGTTTTCAAAAGTTGGAATGAGCCATATTTCCACATTAGTCCACCCAGCATATTTCTTTAGTATTTCACCCGAAGCTTTAGATACAAATACTGCATGTATTCTTATCCCAGCAGAATTTCCTGCCACTGAAACTCGAAAAGAGTGTGAATCAGAATTCCCAAAATATGATGTAGGTGTACGAAACAATACAATGTGCAAGGAAAAAAGAAATCTGCTCAATGGTAAGTTATCTTCAATATCCATTATTTGATAGAATTCATATGCTTCACTGGTGTCAATTTTTTCAGTCTCGTCTTGTATACATGTTGTCATCCTTTCCATATGTTCTTCCTTGATAATATATCCATTAACTACATATAAAGCCACAATACATCTAAAATCTTAGTCTGTAATGCCATTATTGCAGACACACCCCAATTTCAACGGTCATAAAAAAATCTACTCTAGCATTGAATGAAACTGTTTCTCTAAACTTCCATTTAACATTTAAAAAGGAAAAACAGCAACCAACCATCCCTAATACATGTCTTCCAAATTACATCATATTAAAAAATTACTTCACAGAAACTTGTACAGGAAACATTATAAGCTCTTCTAGGGTTACAAAAATTATAATTAATGAAAAATTAACAGCTACCACAATCTAATGATGAATCTCTAATCTATACAAAACTATTTTGCAACAACCAGTGAATGTACAATACAACTCATGTTATCTTTGGGGATTGGAGAAAAAACAAGTTTAATAGCCATTGCATGTTAGAGAGAATGATAAACAAATGTGGCTTGTATATAAGAATTGATCATTACTCGCAACCAAGACACCGTCTTCTTCATTGTCATATACAATTACAGCTTCGAAGCCAGCCTTTTGTGCCCTTCTGACTTTCTCCTCAAAGCTACATCCCCCTCTAACCACCAAAGCAAAAGGTGAACTCACATTGAGAAGTCGTTCAACTTTATTTGTCAGTTCTGTACACGCATCAAGTGGCTCCGCCAAATATAAGACCCCATATTGTCCAGAACCTTTGACTGTTGGAGCTGAAACCAAAAAACTTTCATGTCAACAAAAAATAATTTATAAAAATAACATCCACACACCATCACATGCAAACAACAACATGACACACATTTACATTCTTCATCAGTTCTTCACCACTATTTTTATTCCACACAAAAAAAAACAACATGAATTTAGTATTACAATTACAAAAAATTTGAATTCACTTTACAATGATAGGCATATGCATAAAGCACACGCTTCGTTAATCCATACTTCATACCACATATAAGCATCTACTGTTTGATACATACCCACCCCCACCCCCACCCCCACCCCCAAGTCATTTCAAAAACTCTTTTTTTCACTTTTTCTCCTCTTATCCACAGTAAATCGGTCATACACTCTCTCTCTTTCTCTCTCTCTCCCTTCAGACAGGATTTTAAATTTCTATCATGACAAAAAGCTTCAGCAGAACCAAATTCTTAGCTGAACAAACTTGCCTTCATGATCCTAGATCGAAAAGTTGAACTCGTTTCCCACTGAAAAAGCTGCCCCAAATTAGTACCCATCACCCAAATGAAATTTTCAATACTCATATGGCCCAAAGACCAAAACCACATCCTCCCTTGACCAGAAGAGTTAATACACAAAGCACACTAAATCCTAACCTGGTAGGAGAAGAAATAGCCTAGAAAACTCACCAAAATTTGCTTCAATATCATCGAAGGACAGAGTTATATTGTTCCCAATAAGCACCACCTTCGCAGCAGCCATAGCACACAGACTCACCAAAGAGAAGAAAAAGAGTAGATTCAACGTACCCATCAGAGCAAAAGATTCGTTAAGAAAAAAGCACAGATTTTTTGTTGGAAATCATTCGAGGGAAAGGGGCAGAATAATAAATTGGGATTTTTGGAATTTAGGGTTTTGAAAACACAGCAAAAATAATAGAAACATCAGCTTCCATCTCAGAAAAAACTGAATGTTCTAAATCTCCATTCCACGATCCTTCTGTTATAATCTTTTTCTGTTCCAAATTGATTGCTAATAATAATGTTATGTCAGCAAAATGGGAAATTTAATATGAGATGATAAACTAAACACTAATCTAGATCAATATTGTACGAGAAATACGTAAATAAATAACGTGACTGAATCAATTAAAAATATTATAAACTGAGCCAATTGTTATTTGTTTCTTATATCAGAACAAATATTTTATCAAAATAAACAATAAATGATAATATTCAGAACAAACAACCAAAATCTTCTAAAATATATGTATATAATAACATTAATTTTCTTAACAGAATTTAGTTATATTTTAAAAAAATTAAAAAGTTACCTAATGAAAATGTGGGACATGTATTATTGAAATAAATAAAAAATAAATCATGTCAATTATATATTAAAATTTGATAGTTTTAGTTATCGCTGTCCTATCATTATCTTTAACAAATAAAATATTATCTAATATCTAAAATTTATTGATATTATTTTATTATCAAAAATTTAGTCCCAGGAGTCTCCATTAGTCTGTCCACCTGTGCACTCCAATCTCAAATCTTAATTTATTTATTTTGTAAACTAATAATAGTTTAAAGTATTCCTAAAATGGAATATTCGAGGAGCGAAGAAACAAATCTCAAATCTTAATTTATTTATTTTGTAAACTAATAATAGTTTAAAGTATTCCTAAAATGGAATATTCGAGGAGCGAAGAAACAAAGTGCAATGTACTTAATCAGTGTTCTTTTATTACATATTGATATGTATTTATTATAGTTTATAATTAATTGTAAAAGTATTAATTAATCTTTTTATATTTTTTATGTTTAATATTTTTTTGTATTTATTGATAAAAAAAATAATATTTTCATTTATAATGGAATTAAGTAAACATATAAAATGTTGACTTCATAACTTCTTTATTATTGAGAAAAATTATGTGTAAAATATTTAAATTAATAATAAATATTGAATGTAACATTTTTTATAAGTGAATTAAATTGGTTTATTTTAATATAAATAGTTAATAAAAGAGTGTTGATTTGGTGGATGCACAAGGAAGCAAATGATTTGTAAATAATAAATGAGGTTGTGTCATATTTGCATCTTTTATGTAATTAGGTCACCTTCTTCTCCTCTTCTATTTGTGTTATTCTTATCATCTAGGTTTATGTGTGTACCTCAATCTACCAAGCTTCATCCTCATGCAAATCCAATGTAATGTCTGACGGTTGTAAAACCAATGTAATTCACGAGGATGTTGGTGCAAGTAGGAATTTTGGGGTTGTACCCATTTGTCATTGTGGAGATTTTTCAATATTGAAATCAACTACAACCGTTAAGAATGTTGAGAAACAATTTTGGGGTTATCCTAACTACAAGGTTATAGTCATGGAACTTTGTTTTATTAAAATTGATTTTTTTTTTATATTTTATGTTTTATTTTTGGTTTTGTAAATATTAGTTGGATGTATATACTTGATTTGTTTTGTTATGGTTCTATTAAAATAAATAGTGGCATTCAAGAAATGGTAGGTTGTAATTTTTTCAAAATGTTACATCAAAGAGGTTGGTGATGAAAGAGATGCATTGTGAGACAAATAGATAAAATATATAATCTAGATAAATGTATAAAGGTCACTAGAAAATTGGTGCAATTGTTGTTAGTCATTGTGTGTTTTCTTGTTGTAATTAACATAATTATGCTGGTATTGTTCAAATTACTCTGAGATATTTTAAACCTAGATATGTTTGTGGTCACATTGTGTTGCATTAAGTGTACCCAAGACATGTATAATTTTGTAATGTAATGTTAAATGAGTATATGTAATATTGACTACAAGAAATGAGTATTATAAGGTTGTTGTTATATCTGTATTTAGTATATTATGAAGGGAACTTGTGGAAACATGGACTTATGATAAAAAAAGGGAACCATGATAAAGGAGAGATGCTTAGGTTTAGTTGAACTTCATGACTTAGTAATAGCTGTGTTTGAAAGATAAATCCAAATTGTCCTATAAATACGTCCAAATAACAATACATCTCAATAATAGAATTGTACTTCAAAATACATTCAAATAATAAATATATCTAAAAAATAAAATTGTACTCCAAAATACATGTGAAAAACACAATAAATTAAACATAGTCATGACTTTCAAACAACGCCCCTCCTATCATGCAATTATGTTTGTTGTTGGATCTACCATTCGTTGATCTTGATGAGAAGTCTTTTTTGGTTGTTGTTCTATTTTGAATATTGTCATTATCTGGTGCATGGGTTGGTTGAGAAGACTCTAATGGTTGACATGGATGAGTTGGGATGGTTGAGAAGATTTGGTTGATTGAAAGATTAGGTTGGTTGAGGTGGTTGAGTTAGGATGGTTGGATGTGTTGGTTCAGGTGGCTGAGAATGATGGATTGAAATAAAGGAGTATTCTAATTGATGAGTTTCAAGGGCATATGGAGGGAGTTGCGGATACGATTCTCTTGTGGCTATCCCTTGACAAATGTCACACCTTTTGGGTACATAATCTTTTTCCTAATTGGGTATTATCCTTCTTCAATTCCCCAGGTTCCAACCTCCTTCTTTTTTTGTCTTCCTAGCAATCTCCATTCTTGCAACAGGTGGAAACACCTCAATATAATCAATTCTCTATTTTCGCATATAGCCTTTTGCCACCAATCAAGCATTGTGCTTATCTACCTCTCCATTCTCCTTCAGCTTAGTCTTGAAAGACCCATTTAACCTTAATTTTCTTTGCACCAGTCGGTATTTCAGTGAGCTTTCATGTGTCATTTCTTTCTATAGCATCCATTTCATAATCCATAGTTGACCTTCATTTCTCATATTTCACAATTTTTTCAGAGTATATTAGATCAGTAAAATAGATATTTCTAAATTAGATTCAACATCTTTCTCTAGAAGATTTTTATCACTTATATAGTCTTTCTTCCACACTGGAGCACAACGAATCCTTATTTCATTGGAATCAGATGACAAAACTATATTTTCTAAATTGAAAGAGTTGACCCTCATTTCTTCGGTAATCTCTTCATTTTTCTTATTATCAATTTCATTTTTTGTGTCATCCACTATAATTATATCTTCATTATCACCACATTCAAAATTGATCAGAACTTGTTCATCATAGCTTCAATCCCAATTTCATGGCTAGTCTTCCTCAAACATAATGTCCCTACTATCCACAATCTTTTTTGCTCTTGGGTCAAAGAGTCTATATGCTTTAGACTTCTCACTTACTCCAAAAAAGGCATATGGAAAACTCTTATCTTGCAACTTAGTTCTTTTATTAGGTGTATGCACATGTGTCACACATCTAAACATCCTGAAGTGTTCAAACGAGGGCTTGTTTCCACTCCAAGTTTTAGATGGGTCACATTCTTCACAACTAGAATAGGAATTCTCTTTAAAACATATGTTGTCCAATTCACAACTTGAAAATCTTCTTCTCATATAACATGTATCTAATCATATTCATAACAGTTTGATTTTTCCTTTCAACTATATTTTGTTGTGGTGTTTAAATTGTTGTCAATTGCCTCTTAATTCCCGACTTCTTATAAAATTTATTAAACTCCCAAAAAATAAACTCTCCACCTCAATCAATATATAGACACTTTATAAAACAACCAAATATAATCAAACTTAAATAGAGATGAAACTGAAATATAATCAAACTTAATACATATTATATAAATAATTTTTAAATTTTTTCAAACAAGTCATTTTTTCTCTCGTTATATGTCTTCTCTCCTCTTCATATTCTTTCCTTGTTTTAATTTATTGTTTTTCTTTAGAAGTTGTTCTATGAGAAAACATGCTCTTCTACAAATTTATTGTCTCTAATTTTGGAAATTCTTAGAAACTTAAAGTGGATTTTACAATCTAACTTTGTCATTTATTTTTGTAGTGGTTTTGTTTCAGCTTTAAAAGAGACTTCCGCGTACTTTTTATGAGGGAAGTTTTATGTTTTTTAATTTATTTTTTAGGTAATGGCAAATTAGAATTTTATGAAGTTGTTAGAAGTTGATGACGAAGTTGGGAAAATTTTGAGTTTTTGGATTTTTTTTTTGGGAGTTTAAATATTGGTGGTGGATGGTGATGCGATTTAGTTATATAAAGTAGTAGGTGATATTGTATTATTGAGATGATTAGAATTTGGAATTGGAATAATAATGATGATGGATTAGGAAAATGTTTGGGTAGAAAGAAGAAAGAGGAAGATGAAAACAAAATATTTGAAAAAAGAACTATTTAAGTCGTATATAAATAGAATTTAATTATATGTTTATATATATATATATATATATATATATATATATATATATATATATATATAAAATATATATATATA
>Ga0123342_1009345_pt1 | contig 11783 bp, 5 predicted proteins | sample Turbeawhitnodule_FD_89960 | JGI IMG/M metagenome (GOLD analysis project Ga0123342, IMG submission 89960) | Root nodule microbial communities of legume samples collected from Mexico - Turtle bean Mexico white nodule | ecosystem: Host-associated > Plants > Roots > Nodule | place: Mexico: Nepantla... | reverse complement strand
TCTCACATTAACCAATGGGCCTTTATTCTATTATTATTATTAAATCATATTTGGGCCCAAAGCCCAAACTCTAAGTCATGTGAGTCACTTTATAGAAATTAATATACATAATTTCTTACATTCCTTTTGTCGTATTTTAGAATAAGCTTCGAGGAATTGTACTAATTTTCTACTCATGTGATGTTTTTCTATTTTGCAGGCTAAGTACAATAATATGCAAAGAAATATAGAGATATTTGGGGAAGACCCTAAAAATTGTTCTCTTGTGTTTGATAGACCAACTCGTATTGAGGTACACAACCCCTTATATACTTTATTATTACATTTCAAATTACCCCATGAGTTAAAGTTAGAGATCAAGAGGTAGTAAGAGATACTTGGAAGATGAACATAATTATGAACACTACAAGAAAATCATGAAATAGAATTTGGTAGCAAAAATCTTTTGTTAATTAGATACTAATTTAGAAACTATTTAACAATAATAGAAACTAATTTAGAAACTATTTTTTTTTTAGTTTTTAAAATGGTCTCTAATTTAGTTACTATTGCAACTAATTATTTTGGTCTCTAAAGATTGGTTTATATTTCATGATTTTCTTGTAGTGAAATAAGATTAGGGAACACTTAAGAAAAGAAAGCTTCAATTCTTTTCATACTAAAATAGAGTTTATGTTACATTGTTTTTGTAGATTATGAATGAGCAATCAGAAATGCCAATGGCGGTTTATGTGTCTCGTGAAAGAAGGCCAACTATTCCTCATAGATACAAAGGAGGAGCCCTCAATACATTGGTGTGTATTTTCTAAATTTGATCTTTTTCTGGTTTTTTATCCTATACAATGTGTATTGTTAATTGTTGATATCGTCTTGAACTTTTGCACATATATTATAACTTTGAGATTTGTAGTTTTCTTATTCTTTTTAAAGGAAATTTTATATAAAATATTGTATACAGATTGGGGTACCTCATGTACTTTTTCATTTATATATTCTTTTTACTGATTAAAAAATTATCTTTTTTTCATTTACTAATTTCTAATGTTTATGATTTGTGGTTTCAGCTGAGAGTCTCAGGGCTATTGAGCAATGGCCCTTATGTGCTTGTTGTTGACTGTGATATGTATTGCAATGATCCATCCTCAGCAAAACAAGCCATGTGTTTTTTTCTTGATCCTGAAACCTCCAAAGATGTTGCTTTTGTCCAATTTCCTCAAATGTTTCACAACCTTAGCAAGAAAGACATCTATGATAGTCAAGCTAGGCGTGCTTTTAAGGTAAATAAACATAAAATCATTGTTTGATTCTTTCACTTTAACTTGTTTGTTTTTGTTTTGATGAATCATACATTTGTGACCTTCTTTTAGACATTGTGGCAAGGAATGGATGGACTAAGAGGGCCAGGTCTTGCTGGTAGTGGTTGTTACATAAGTAGAGCTGCACTTCACCTTCAAAGCCCTAATCAAAATGGTATATGCCTTCATTCTCATGTTTCCTAAATCATTTTTAATAAGTTTGTTTTCAAAACCCTACTCAATGTGATCTTAAAACAAGTAAAATTCTCCATTCTATCATTTTTATGTATTTTACATTTCCTCTTTTTTTCTAACTTTTGTATTCTATAGTCTTTCATCTTAATTAGAACTTATTGACATATCATACTAACTTTCTTTTATTGAAATAAAACTTAACCTGATAGATTTGGTCATCATCTCATTGATTTCTCATTTTCTAGAGGATTGTCCATTTACTAAAACCTAAACATTTATTTATAATTTTACATGTGAAATTTGATTTATAGTTACAGATGTCTTTGAACATAATGCCCAAAACAACTTTGGCAAGTCTACCATGTACATTGAATCGTTAAAGGCCATCATCTATGGGCACCAAAATGCCAAAAAGCATATTCCTAGAGATGTAATTTTGGAAGAAGCTCAAGTAGTGGCCTCTTGTTCCTATGAAAAAGACACAAATTGGGGTAAAGAGGCAAGTATACACACATAACTAGCATATGTATGAACTTATTCAAATTAAATTATGAAAAATGTTACTTTGACAATTACGTTCAAAATTACATATCAACTACGTTCATTGAACGTCACGTCAGTTTACAAATATGATTGTCAACATATCAAGACTCTCTCTTATTTCTAGATTAATTATATGAAAAAAGTTGATAAGTTTGTAAATGTAAATTGATTGAAATCCACAGGTAGGATTCTCATATGCTATATTACTGGAGAGTACAGTTACAGGGTATCTTCTCCACTGCAGAGGGTGGAGATCAACTTACCTTTACCCCAAAAGAGCATGTTTCTTGGGATGTGCAGTGATTGACTTTAAAGAGGGTATGGCTCAGCAAGTGAAATGGGTCTCTGAACTTTCCCTGCTAGGAATATCCAAATATAGCCCTTTCACTTATGGGATTTCAAGAATGCCCATTATTCATAGCTTTACCTTTTGCTACTTTACATCCACAACTCAATATGTTCTTGCCTTACTCATATATGGCCTCATTCCCCAACTATGCTTCTTCAAAGGAATTCCTCTCTTTCCAATGGTAAGCTTCTAATACAACTCTTTTTATTATCCCTCTTTATTTAAACTTTTACTATAAAAAAATTATTAAATATGAATTAAATTTAAAGACAAAAAATAATTAGTTACGATATTAACTAAATTAGATTGATTAAAAAATTATTAGTATCTAATATGATTTCAATTATTAATAAAATATTATAAATTTTTAAATCATATCTAGTTTTAATTAAATTCTAAATTAGTCCCTAAAATACTAATAGAAACTAATTTAGAACATAATTAATAGTTAAAATCTTGATTGCTATTAGTTAGGTGTCAATTTATAAATTTTTATTAATAGTAAAAATTGTTTTAGATATTAATAATTTTTTAGTTTATAAAATGGTCTCTAGTGACTAATTATTTTGATATCTAAAATTAGTTTTTTTTAAAAAATTTGTAAACAATCGATTATTATTAAATAAGTTTATTTTATGTATGTAGTTTTTTTTTTTTTGTTTTTTATAAAAAAACTTTCATGTTAAATATTATAAAGTTATCTGACATCTCAGCTAGTTTAAAATCTTGTAGTGTTTTATAGTATTTAGGTTAAAGTATAATTTTGCTCATTTATCTAAATTTTAGGTTTCATTTTGACCCTTTATCAAATTGGTCATTATACCAATATTTTACACTAATGGCATTAGTTTTGGCAAACATGACATCTCTTACACTTTTCATGTGTCATCAAATTAACGAAAATTAACATGATAAATCGATGGAAGGAAAAATAATAATTGAGGGACTAAAACAAAATTGTATAAAAGTTAGATCAAAATGAAACCAAAAATTCCAATAAAGGACCGGGATTCTATTTTAGCTAGTTTTTAATAGAAGCAAAAGCGATATATAGTATTTTAATTTATGGATTGTATAAATATTTATATACAAAATGAATTTATATACAATTAGTTAACATTGTTTAATTTATTTATATAATAGGTTACAGAAGCATGGTTTGGAGTTTTTGCAATATTATTCATATCCAGTCAAAGTCAACATTTGATTGAGATTCTTTGTGGTGGTGGGCCTTTGAGATCATGGTGGGATGAACAAAGAATTTGGATAATGAGGTCACTTGTTGGAAACATATTTGCATTTGTGGTAGCAATGAAGAAAGTTTTTGGGTTGAACAAAGCAAAATTTACTTTATCAAACAAAGTTATTGAGAAAGAAAGTTTGAAGAAATATGAGGAGGGTAAGTTCAATTTCCAAGGTGCAGGTTTGTTCATGGTTCCATTGAGTATATTACTCGTGATAAACATTGTTTGCTTCTTTGGTGGCTTATGGAGATTGGTCCATGTCAAAGATTTTGAAAAGATGTTTGCTCAACTTTTTCTGCTTAGCTATTTGCTGGCTCTGGGTTATCCCATTGTGAAGGGGATTATAAGTTTGAAGAGCAAATGTGGCTAGTTCAACTTTCTTTAGAGATAATTTGCCACATTTGAGAATGAGTGCACACCAAATACATGGATCTTATAGTATGTAATAAGTGCACTTTTCTATGATGTGTTGTCATAATTACTATAATTGTATAATAATGTTTTTTTAGTCTAAAATATTGTTTATATAATATTTTCTTTTTTACATTTATCAATTAATTTTTTCAACATTATTAAGTTAATAAACTATTTTATCATAAATTTATTGAGAATTTATCACTTAAGAGCTAATTTATCACTTGAAAATTCATTTATCACGAGAGTTAACTTGTGAGTTAATTTTATTAAACAAACTAAGGGATTAAAAGTTTAAATAAGGGTGTCAACTAGTATATCTTTAGGTATGGCAAAATGGGTCGTGGATCCTCGTATTTATCTAAACTGTTTAACTCCTTAATACAGTTAAGGTGGTGTCGGTCGGGTAAAACAGCACAGGTCAAACCGTTGACCAATTTTTCTCTATTTTTTATTTTTTAAAGAGAAATATCATGTTTTTTAAATTAAAATTAGTAATAAACATTTTATATAGAATTTTATTTTTATTAATTTTTTATATATTATTTTATTTATTAAAGTATTGTTGCTATTTACTTATTTTTGTTAAACATTAAACTTTATTTGATTAGAATATTAAATCTTGATGGTCAAAAATAAAAAAAAATTGGTGAGTCAACCCACCAACCTAGTCCTTGATGAGCGAATTACTAATTTCAACTTGCACTTGTATAACTCTGAATTACTAATTTCAACTTATACTTGTATAACTCTGATGAATCAGTCTATCATACCCCACTTTTGACAAGCCAGTGATGGGTCGAGTCAAAACTAACGAGACTAACCTGTTTTGTCACTCTTTTAGGTTTGGTTTGCTTTCATAGATGTACTGTTCATAAGGAAAGAAATGAGAGGATATCAATGGTTTAGATCCAGGGTTTTGCAGGGAAGAGGAGGAGAGGATATATATATGTGAACAGTAAATATCCTCTCCCCTCAAAATGAAAAGATGTAGAGGAAAAGCCACATCAGCATGTGTTATTTACGAATTTACCTTCATTCATCTACAAGGATTTTTAATATTAAAAAACAGTATTTTTACTTATTTATATAAGATTTGATTTTTTTTTCTAATTTTATAGTATATATTTAATATTTTAAAAAATTATTTAAAGTTTTCTTTTTATTTAATTTGTTGTTGTGTTTATATTAATATATTTTTTATAATTATTATGTTTATGTGTTTGTAATTTATTTGATAATAGCTTGTTATGAAATTATTTTCTATTGTTAATTACATTATATTTCTTTTAGTATTTTTATTTTTTATTATTATATGTTTTTTAATAATAAAAATATTATTTATATAAAATTTTATTTATTTTTTGATTTATTTTCTAATTTTATAATGCATGTTTAATATTTTAAGAAATTATTTGAAGTTTTATTTTTATTTAATTTGTTAATATTTTTTTTTCTAATTATAATTTTTAAATTATATATATTTACATTTAATATATATTTATTTTCTAATTTTAATTTTTAAATCTACGAAATATGTGAAAGTTGTTTATTTCTAAAAAAATAACTCATTTCATTATTAAAAAAATTTAATAGGCAGAGATAGATTTGTAAAGTAACATTTCACAATTTTTTTTTTTAAAAAAATTCCCTCACAGCCATCATATCACTCACAAACTCCCATAAACTTTGCTCACACATCCACTCTAACATACCTCAATCCAAACAATCTCACTTTCTTCACACTTTCTTCTCACATCCTCACATATTCACTCCCTCAAATCCTCACACATCCACTCTCCAATCCAAAAGAGTTTTTTTGTTTGTATGAATGTATTATTCACAAGTAAAGATTAAGGGTATATCCCTTATTTGTATTTATAATTTCCTAAAAAAGAGAATGAGAGGATATAAATTTAAATAGTAAATCTTTATTCCCTTGAAAAGAATTTTGCTACTCATTTTCTAATTATTTTATGATTGTTATTATGTTCTCTGTTATAACTATGTATCCTTTGTAATTAAATTTTCATCAATTCGAATCAGAACATGGGGTTTATGCTTCTCATTGTTTTGTTTATAATAACAACAATTTTTAGGGGTTGGGCAAAGCAATTTAGTTTATAAGATTTTTGTAAACTATATATACCTGAATAGAATGTTTAATTGTATTTGTTTTACAAAGGATCACAATTTTTTTTAAATCTCTCGTCGTTATATTTTGTGTGTAGTTTTTAAAAAAAAAAAATAATAATATGGGGTAACTGATGTCTTAAATATACATCACTACACTAAAAAATGTTGTTTTCTTTTATTAGTTAATGTGAGGAAATTTTTTAAAACCCTTCTTAACGTTTTTCTTTTATTTTATCCATTATTTTATTTTTATTTTTATTTATTATAGATGATCAAGATCATTAATATCCAATATCATCGACTTCATCAAGATTGTGTTGGTTGACCCTATGTTTGGTAAATCACATTAGAAATAACAAGATTAAATAATCTTGGAAAAACTTTGTCGAACACATATTGAGATCTAAAACAATAAATAAATAATGAGATTTGGATTTAAAGATAAATTATTTGAGCTAAAAAGATAAAGATAGAAGGTCCAAAATGGAAAAAGATGAAAAGAAAGATTGAGCATTTTTTATGTTTTATCATTTAGTCCATTAGCGCGACATAGGAAGCAACCTAACCCTAGAAAACTAGGATAAATAGAGGGCTAGAGGCTCAACCTTAGGGGGTCAGATTGAGAGGAAAACACCATAGAGTGAATTGTAACCCAATTGGGAGAATGGAAGGTGCTAGAAGTATGCGTGACTAATTCTACCATTTGGGATTGGGAGTAATCTACTCAAACTCTTATGTATTGATTATTAGTATTGTTGTTTTACTTTTAATTTTGCGTGACAAATAGAGAATCTTAAATCTGACCGGGAGGTATTTTTAGGGTTTGGACCTAAACAACAATACTTAACATATTTGAGTGCTAAGAATAGACTTGAAATGTTAATTGCTATTAAACGCTTATAATTATGCGAGGCGAGGGATCGATAGTTAGTTAGGGGACATTCTTAAGGATTTTATATGCGAGGAATCGATATAAATGATTTTTATACGGGCATCAATTTCAATCAAAGAAACTTAATATTGACATGCTAATCAAAATACTTGAGAACTAATCCTTATTTTTCCAATTGAAACAACTAATTCTTTGTCTGTTTTACTGATCAGTGCCAACACAATTAATTCAAAACTCTTTTAATTGTTCTGCTTTTATATTTAGCGATTATTGTACTCGATAATTCACTGTTCCTTGTGGGATCGATATTCGTCCTTAGGGACAATTATTACTTTTGACAAACGCGGTGCACTTGCCGTAAAAAGTCAACATTATGTTAATCTAGGTCCACCTAAATAGTAACCTACTCATCTTTATAAATAAGTTAACATCACTCATTTAAAATTTACATATTGACTTAAGCATTAAAGAATCTTTTGAAAGTATCTCTACTCCGATAAAGCTTTGAGAAAAAATCAACAAGACAAAATCACATTTTTGATCCTATAAGAATAATTGACACCTACAATAACACTATGAAAATAGAATATCAAAAAATTCTATAACATACGAAAGAAATATGACTAACATACACATAACAAACATCATCATAGGCAAGAGTAACTAAAACCAAACATATGATTGTAGTTCAAACTCTTCAAAAGAAAATAGTTGAAATGAAACAATAGAACTTTGAGGAAATTAGCCCCCCTCCAACAAGAAAATGAAGAAACGAAGAGGAGATTAGAAAGGTTCACCCATCCTAATCCCAGGAGTAGGTATTTTTTATGATAATAAAATCATATGTCCATAATTTTTTTTTATAATTTTATTGTGGGTAATTAATTAAGATTAAAGAGTAGAATAGTAAAAATGAATGTAGAAAAGTAGTTAGGATGATAATCCTATTTTATTTTATGTGACATATGTGTAATCGATTTTATTATAAACAGTTAATTGAATTTAAAAAATAATTATAATATTTAAAAGAATTTATATAAGTAAAATAAATTAGTTGAGTAAAGAATTTCCTTAATAGTATAAATAATTTGACCATATATCATCAATTTGTGTAAGAAAGAGAAAAAAACAAAATTAAATTTTGAAGTCTAAAAAAATGTAAGGATTCGTTTGTTCATGGCGTGGATTTCAGAACGAAACTACACGCGTCCTTTTGGGAATTGACACAGCAAAACGTGTCAATCTTTGCGGAAACGTGTAAAGATCCCTAGTTAGATATTCATGGTGTGTTGTTCATCTCTCTTGCGATATTTTCTGAACAGGTTGGTCAGTCATTTCTTTTTCTGACTTGTTTCTCTTCTTAATGTGCTAATTGATTCTTTGACCATGTGCTCTTATCACCTTAATACAAGTCCATTTGTAACACACAGCACGAATTTCAGATTATTCATTTTATATAGAACACTGTATAAATGTAAAATTTTCCTTTTGTATAATGTTATCCCTGCAACAATATGCTAGAAATTTAGTACAGGGACGTGTGTTTCCTTTAGCACAATGGAATTGTTAATGAGATTCAAGAGGCATTTTCTTAATTCTAATAAACATGAACGATTGAGCTATTAATGTATGAGAAAAACATTAAACCATGAATGGTTGTTATTTAGAACTTGAACCTTACTCATCTATATTGTATTGGTGAAAATTGCATTACTCATGCTTTGGTGTGATTGTGGTCATTCACAGCATAGGACAAGCTTCCATCCATTGAACTTCAAAAATTCTGAAGTGTTTAGAGAGAAAGATGCATGAGGAATGGCACCAAATCATTTCTCAAACTTTGTAGGAACATACAAAAATCTTCGCCCACCTGCTGCCATAATTGCGGGTTGTTCTGTGCTAGGAGCTCTAGTGCTGTCTATCTTTCTCATTATGCAACATCTTCAATCGTATAACAATCCTGCAGTGAGTTAATGTTCTCATGTCTCAGTAATCAGTCAAGTAGTTATTTATTTTTTTCTTCACCTCTACTGTGCCATGAGTTGTGAATGAGTTCTGTGGTGTTTGATCATTATTTTATTCAATGAAAATAGTGTTTCAAAAATAAAAATGTAGTGCCTTCAGTTATCAATTCTGCTTGTCTGAGAAGAAGAAAAAAAACAAAATAACACACCATACGCTTCCACATATTCAAGTTGCTTGCAACCTTTTTAGCTTGAATAAAATGTTTAGAGGTTAGAAACAACTTTGACTAACCCAAAACTGGTTTACATTCAGGAGCAGAAGTGGATTGTTGCTGTTATTTCAATGGTCCCTATCTACGCTACCGAGTCTGTAAGGTTCTATTACTCTGAAACACATTCCTGATTCTTTTTTACTTGGTTAGACTAGTCATTGGAAGGAACAACTACATCTAGTTTTGAATTGTTTTAAGGTTGTATAAGTATTCAAGCAATTGGTAATAGACTGATAGGCCTAGCCGGTTGTCCTTGTGTTTTCCCCCCTTGGGTATTATGGTAAGAGGATCTTGAAATTCACCAAATTGTCTTTTCCTAGGCTGGTAGAATTGGGTTTTAAGCGATCTCAGTGGTGTTATGTGATCCATGTAACTTATTCACCTATTGTAATAAGGCTATTGGTATTGTTGTTGTTGTTGTTTTTCTTTTGTTTCGTAGTGTTCTTGGGCTAGCTTTTGCATCTACCATGAGTAAGACCCGACCTACGCAATTTAGGGGTGCACTGCTTCAGTCTGATGCATTTACTAGGCAATTTTGGGTTAATTAATTCCATGTGATGTTACTCAAACATGCACACGCCACGCATATTACCCTTTTCCTTAACCAACAACCTGTTAATCTAAACTGCTAGTTTCATTATTGTATAAAAAACTAAAGATCAGCTATAAGGTCATTCATATTGGATGATACTTACTTTTAAGATAGGTTTGAATTCATTACTAGAATCCCTTATGATCACTGGTAAGGTTTTTTGTAAGACTCGCTACAGCATGATAATTACTTCTAAGCTTGGTTATAAATAAATTTCAAGCTCTTAAAAACTGCAGGTTTGATCCAACCGGTACTGATCAAACGATCTTTGGAAGATTCCTCCAAAGGTTTTATTGCTGCACTTCCAAGGTGTAAAGGAAGTATGCTCACTTCATTCCTTACTTCATCCTTACACACTTAAGGATGTAGCTGCATCTGCTGTAAGGGTTGTTAGGCCGCATAGGTTTTCTAGCTCTGTATTCTCCGATAGAAACTAAGTTTCTGTTAGCACATTTTGGCAAGAAATATTTGGATTGTTTGCACCAAGTTGAAATGAAGTTCTGCTTACCATCCTCACTGGTTGAACAAAGGTGATAAATTGAAAAGTATTAAAACATATCTAAGGCGCTTTATTAATAATGGCCTATGTCAATAGGTGAAATTTGCTGTTGTGGAGAAGGGTGGTTGGAAGTGAGTTCAGGCTTATTCTTCCTCCCATAAAAATGAGTTCCTTTAAGGTACTAGATAGATAGTCAAGACCCTCCCTTTATTATTTCTTATTTTAGGAACAACGCACTTATAGAAAAAGTTGATCAATTATTGACGCAGAGGTACAACATATTAGAAGAGTTGAAACAAAATTTTATAGAAGGATCAAGTCAGAATGAAGGAACAGGCAAATAAAAATAGAAGGGAAGTTTAATCTGAAGGCATTAATATGGTGTATATGAAGGTTCAACCCTATTAATTGAAGCCCTTGGCTAAAGGGGCAATGGAAAACTTAGGTTGGGAAAAACGGATAATAACAGATATAAGATTGGAAGAAAACAATCAATTCCGACAATTCCTCCAAAAGAAAGGAATTGATTTTGATGAAACTTGTCTGTGGTAAATATGTCATCTGTATGTCTCATTTTTAGATTGAATGCTAGTCTAGATAGAAACATTACATATAAACAGAAACAAAAGGAAAGAGTTCTGAAAAAAGAGTTGTCTAAACGTGTAGTGTGAGATTATTGGAGAAGATTGCTACAATTTTCTCCTAAATAGGTTATTTTCTCTCCAACCTAAAATTGTGGTAGGTAGGACATTATTTTAGATTTTGTTAGTTACGAATTCTTCAGAGATAGGTTTAATCTACCTTTTTATAAATTTGTTTCTTGAGGAGATTTGGTATATATTTCTCCCATTATTTTGTATCTTTTATTTTATTTTTAATGTTATTTTGGGTATGTTATAGATTATTAATATAACTTGAGGTGCCAATCTATTTAAGATTTCAAGTATGATCATGTCTTTGCATACTTGTTCTATATGAAAAATGTTTAGTTGACCCGTATATGTTTAAGCAACCTTAGTCAATCTTGGTTATCTTTGATAATTATTAAAGGAAAAGAAAGAATAAGGTAAATCCTTTGTGTATATTGAACACATAGGATTATGTTTATATAGGAAAAGAAACATATGAGCTAAGCCCATTACATAAATATGAAATATTTAACAATATCTATAATATCTAATTATATATAATAATATCTAACACTCCCTCTCAAGTTGGTGCATATAGATCATATGTACCCAACTTGTTACAAATATAATCAATCTTAGGCCCTCGTAAGGGTTTAGTAAAAATATCTGCTAATTGATTATTTGAATTAACAAACTCAGTCTTGATATCTCCCGATATAATTTTTTCTCGAATGAAATGACAATCAATCTCAATATGTT